>ENA-UOTX01001820-UOTX01001820.1-compost-metagenome-genome-assembly--contig:-NODE-1820-length-13138-cov-5.149912_pt1 | contig 13138 bp, 10 predicted proteins | sample MGYA00238143_ERZ746982 | MGnify/ENA primary metagenome ERZ746982 (study PRJEB28758, sample SAMN06268862) | compost metagenome | isolation source: single cell | place: USA: California, Emeryville, Joint... | reverse complement strand
AGCAAACCTTTTTGATTTTGTTTCAAAGAGCACAACTCCTTCCTAATAGAATTGATTTCCCAACATTTTATTGTCAAATTCTAGAATACTAATAAAGAACAAAGAACACAAATAGCCAACTTACCAAATTGCTACTTAAACTTTCACAAGCGTCATCAGAGCATTTTAGTTGATAATAATTTTCTCACTTTCTTGCAAGTTCAAAGCAGAAATTTTCTTGAAAGCTATCGAAGTAATACTATCAATTGTTCATGGGCCTACCCTAAGCAAATAATTGTGTGTGCTTGATATGCCAAATGGATTTAATCATTTACAATCAACAATCTGAGTTATTTTTCAGAAGGCGAGAGTACATCATACATGACTCTTAAGCTAAGATCTGTTCACTTATTGTCATTCAGGCACTTGAAAATGAACAGCGGTTTATGTCTTATGAGTTCTGATTCCTATTATTACTTTCTATCACGTCCAATGTAAAGGAAAATTCTACACGTAGTCTGCATTGATCATTATTTCTGTGCTTTTTGGAAATAAAAGAAGGTCTGCTAGAGTAAATCCTACTCAAAGCTTAACTGACAATTAAGAACTCTGGATAAGGAAGAAATAAATAAATTTATGCCTTTAAGTTTTTTTTTCTTAATTTTAACGGAGCTGAACGGCCGCTAAAGACGTGCATCTAATTTCTTTATCCAATGAGTCTTATTACTATGTTTCTTTCTGCTATTTCCTTTTATGGGGTTTAGTTCTCTTCGAGGTTGTACCTATTGGATTTGGTCAGTAATAATTTGAGCATTGCAAATTTTTTTGATATGAAACTAAATGTAATTGTCAAGAAATGGGTAAATTCGTTCGATGAGGAAAGAATTCCGCAATCCAGGGCATGTGATCGTGCGGTTTCTTTCCCTAAGGCAGAGGAAATTACATCGCAAACAGCTTCGAAATTAGAGCATTTTTCATTCTTCTGTCCGTATGTTAGACTGACAAATTTTGATTGAATATGAACAAAATTATATTAGAACTTGAAATTAACTTATTTAACTACTTCATTGTTACTGACTTCAGAAAGTAAAACTAGTTTTAAAAGTGATCAGTAATTCGAGTTAGAGCCTAATTTATTCAAGCAGAACATTTTTTTCTCTCATCAGACTGCACTGTCGAATTAAAGGAACTAATTTATGGAAAATTTATCATTGATCGAGCAAAATACATATCTGCATAAGTGGGATTGTCTTTGACAGATAGGCATTTCGTTGCTCGCATAAGTTAGTTCATGGAGAGAGGATCTTTGAAATTGCTACTATACATTACTAAATGAGACTCTAGCGGGACTTAAATGCGATTCGTTCTCTATTAAAGATAACCACACTCCTTCAAAATTCTTCACTGAAACCTGGTAAGTCATGATACTTATTCTTTGGTAATTTCTCCAATAGCCACCCTGAAAAATCTATTGATGGGAGAATTGCATATAAGCATCTTGACATCTCGATCGTCGTACTTGATCCTTTTGGTCATAAAGACAATCGTTTTATGATAATTAAATAGAGATGTTCAGTTTGTATGCAATCCTATGGTCATCGTTATTACTATTGCACTCCAAGAGATTAGATGGTGATAAGCATTGGCTGATTGTGTTCCTTAAAGGTTGAGAAGATATTATTGATAACTTCAAAAGTGAAAAGAAATTAGAAGCGAGTAACGCTTGATCCGCTGATATAGCTCAAGATATATCACTAAAATCGCCCTCATTCTATCTGTACATGTATTTCGAGTAAAATTGCATGATGGATTATAAGTTGAAAAACATTAAGTTATTGCAATGGATGCAATTAAACAACGAAGTGCCAATGCAAGCAGCAAATACTCTCCAAACCAGCAATAATCATTGGATCTTTGAAAGAAAAAGCAAAATTGAGATTTGAGATGCTAAAGCAAAGTAATTTTCAATGGGAACTTGCCAAGCCTCGTTGTTGTATCACTTTAAGAAGGGTCGATCCATTTGTCCATGAATATCATAAATATAGACTACACTAATGCATCATTGGTCAAAAGTGATAACTTTGAGGCGAGATATTATTAGTTTAGCCCGAAAAATTTACTGATTAATTCTAATGGAATGAATTGCCCTGTGTTTGGCCTGTTGAATCCTTCTATTACTGGAAATTTAGGTCAAATGAACATTTCTAATTACTCGCAACATTCATTATTGCCATATTCCAGGTGCAAGAACACCAATTTAGGAACTTTTCAACTGCTTTGGAGATTAATCTCTTTAATTTATGAAGGAAGTGTCTTTGTTTTTTAAAGATTGCCATATCTTTTTTTTTGACTGAAAAATTGCATGTTACTGGTTACCATTTTCAAATTATATCATTAGTTATAGACTATCCTTTTAAACTGAAATCTCTCAGACCTATTTTTGAAGGCTAGTCTAAATCAGTATGGAGCGTCAGGGTATAAAAACCCCCTCCAATGCTTTGTTTACAATTAACAGTTCAAAACAAAATCGAATATTTGAAAAGATTCAGCTTTTGACGATTAAAAGAGATGATCAAGAAGAGCTTGCTGCTTCTCCTGGTTGTGAGTTTCGCTCTAATTTCAGGAAGCCGAGGATATATCGCGACCAGTTCTCCCAGAAGATATATCGCAACCAGTTCTCCCAGGAGATATATCCCGACCAGTTCCCCCAGGAGATATTAAGCAACCAGGTCTCCCAGGTAACTATGCAACTCTTATTATTAAGAATATTATTACACTAATGTTTTAGTGATGTAATTATCATTGATTATAATCATTTATGCTCTCTTAATAGCAGAAAGGAATTTATATGCGAAAAAATGAAAAAGATTTTAACTAAGGCTCTCTTAATTTGATAATTGATTAGTTATTATTTATAAATATATCCACATTATAAACGCCATTTCTGTATAACATTAAAGCAAGCTTGAGAACAAAAAAGCCAATTAACCAAATAAAATCCATAATACTTCAAATAATTGAAAAGATTTTGTTTTGAACTGACTGGCTACAGGTTTATTTTAGATGAAACATTCGAATTTAATATCATATTGGAAAAAGACTGTGATTGTGATCTTGGATTTATGTGTATTATTATGGGTTCGAAAATAATCTTCTTTAGAAAAATGAAGCTTAAAAAATTTACATCAGAATATTTGACAACTTTACAGAATATTTCTTGTATTGTCGTGACGTTAGAGCGGGCTCATTCTGTTTTCTCTGTTCCAAGCATCGAAAATTTAGGCTTACAACTTTGACCTGCCACAAGAAAAAGCCTCTTCATATGCGTGTTGAACTCGAATCTCTTTCTCTTTTCTATGGAGTACGAAAGTAGATTATTGGAAATATTTAGAATAATGGCATGGCACGCCTGATGTATCATCAGGTCCAATAACTCCGGTTTTTACATAATCTGATCCTACATTCTTCTGTGTTCCGCTGCTTCCTGCTAAACCATCTATTTTTGACTCCATTGGTATCTGAACTCCAATGCCAAGAGAGAGCTGCTAAAAGAAGCATTGGAATGATGAGCAAATTTCTCATTCCTAATTTCAACCAACTAATTCTATGGCTTATTGAGCGCTTTCTAATATGCTGTCGCATATGTTGCATATGAGGACTGGAATGTAAATAATTGAATGCTGTAAGTACTCCACAAATCAGCAATACTGGCTGGATCTTCAAAAGAATAAACAAAATTTAGAATAAAGGTCTTAAATCAAAGTGATATTCGATGGGAGCTTGTCGTGCTAATTGTTGTATCATATTGATAAAGGTTCATTTGTCCATGAATATCATGTGGACTCAATGAATGCACCACTGATCGAAATTGATACCTCAAGGCAAGATATTACTGGTGTTAGCACTAGAATTGTACTGATTAATCTTAATTGAATGAGCTGCTATATGTCTAGTCTGTTGTACCCTCCTATTACTGAAATTGTAGTCCAAATTACCATGTCAAATTACTCGCGACACTTCTTATTACAAGATTCCAGCTGCAAGAACAGCAATTCAGGATTTTCCGTTGTGTTGGTCATTAATCTCGTTAAGTTATGAAGGAGACCTTTGAAGTCTTTGCTTCTTAAAGATTTTCATTTCTGTTTTTGGTCTCAAGAATTGCATGTTACTGGTTACCGTTTATGAATTATATGATTAGCAAGAGACTCCTGAAATCCTTCACTTTTGAAGGCTAATCTAAATCAGTATTGCTGGTTATCAAGTGTATTAGTATAAAAGCCCTCTCAATGCTTTGCTAACACAAATTAAAGGTATTCACCAAAAACAAATACATTTTAACAGATTAACTTTGACTATTGATGATGACCAAGAAAATCTGGCTGCTTCTCCTGATTGTCAGTTTCGCTCTAATTTCAGGAAGTCGAGGACCTTACTCGGCCTATTCTCCCCGGAGATCGAGATATCAGGCTACTGCTGCCCCAACTCAAAGACCATATTATTAAGAGTATTATTACACTTAATACTCTGGGAATGCAATTATCATTGCTGATAATTATTTATGACCTAACGGAATTTATATTGTGAAAAACTTAAAAAGAAAACAACTAAGAATCTCAATTTTGCTAATTGATTAGCTATGATCCATAAATATATCCATGCTATAAATGCCATTGATTTCTCCAATCAAAACAAGCTTAAAACAAAAATAAAAATCATTGACACTCCCAATAAATGCAAATGTAAAAGATATGGTATTGAGCTAACTAACTATCAGTTGATGGTTCTATGGCACATTCAAATTTAGTACGCAAGCACACAATTAATTGACAAAAGTGCTACTGCAAATAATCAGCACTGAGGAATTTTCGTTTTGCTATCCTCATTAACAATAATACCTCAAAGTTTTTCTTAACTCCCAAAATGAAAGAGTATTTTGAAAAAGATTATAATTGCGATTTTTTGGTTAATGAATATTATTAAGGTTTAGTAATATTCTCTTAAAAAAAAAATGAAGCACAGAAAATAGGCGTCAGAATTCTTAGTAATTCTATAAATCCTCACAAAATATTATTGTTGCATTAACATGACTTTATTTTCGGTTACGAGAGCTTACAACTTTGATCTGCCACGAGAAAAAGCTCTTTCATATGCGCGCTGGAACTCGGATCCTTTTCTCTTTTCTATGGATTACGAAAGTAGATCGTTGGGAAGATTTAGAATAATGGTATGCCTGAAAAGTCGTCAGGTCCAAGAACTCCAGTTTTCCCTTCATCAAAGTCCGATGGCACGTCATCTGGTCCGCTACTCTTCTGTGTTCCACTGCTTCCTGCAAAAATATCTTTTTCTGACTCCAATGGGATATGATGAATTCTAATTCCAAGCGAGAGAGTTGCTAAAAGGAGTATTAGAATGATGAGTAATATCCTCTTTATCATTTCTATCAGGCAGTTCTTTGGTTTGTTCAAATGTGTTTTCTGATATGCTATTGTATGTGCGAGTGGTATTTGAATTATAGATTGCAATGATCGGCAGGTCAGCATTACTGATTGAATATTCGAAAGAATAAATTTATCAACAATGAAAAATTAAGTCAGGGAATTTTCAATAAATTATTACTATACAATTGATATGATAATCTCCATTTGTTCAGAAATGCCATATATGTGAAATAAATGCACAGTATTCGAAATATTGATCTTAATGGATCCAAAGGTCGGTTTCAACCCTGAATATTTACTGACTAATCTCAATTAAATGAATTGCCATGTATCTAGCCGTTTGAGTCTTCTATTACTGGAAAGTAAATCAACAACTTGAATTACTGATGGCATTGATTATTACAATATCTCAGCTACAAGCAGTATCTTCCCAGCACTTTTCGAGATTAATCTCGCTAAGCTGTAACTGGCTTTGTTGTTTTATTTCTTGAGATTTTTCATTTTCTTGTTTTTGAGCTTGAGAAATAGGCTACTGGTTGCCCTTCTTAATTATATCATTATCAATAGGCTGTCCTTTTGCAACCTCATATTTCTCACATATATTATATTAATGGGTGCTTCTTTTTTGGAAGTCTTAGATTCGAACCAGTACTGCCGTTTGTTGAAGAAATAAAAGCTTCTTAAAGATTTAATTACTCCAATTATCAATTCTAAACCAAAAAAAAAAAACTATTTGAGCAGCTCGAGCTTTTTCTCTTTGAAGATGAACAAGAAAACATTGCTCTTTCTACTGATTGTAAGTTTAGCTCTAGTTTCAATATCGATTGGATTCAAGTGGCCGAGAGGATGGGGAGGAGGAGGTCGAAGTCACGGAGGAAGAGGCCATGGTCACTACCCAGGCCATCATCACCCTAGGCGTCCATTTCCCACCTTTGTTCCCACAAGAACAAGGCCTACATTTACGACTGTCCCAACCATTTTGCCTACTCCACCTCGACGCTGGTGAAAATATTCTTAAGCTTAGTATATTGTAATTAAATTATCATTGCTCAAAATTATCTTCATGTTCCTCTTATAACCAGAAAGAATTTCGAACTCCCAAACGAACCTGGGAATTATATGTGAAAAACTAAGCAAGCATTTAACTAAGAAGCCTTTATTTGATAACTGATTGAGTGTTATTTTCTATACGTATATATCCACACCATAACAGCTATAATTTATACCATGAAAGAAAATTTAATTAGTACTCCAAATAATTTCTATTCTAAACCATTTAGTCTCTTCAATAGTCATTCACTGCGTTGTTGAGTTAAAGAGTACTCACTGATCACAATCCGCAACATCAAGCCATCAGGAAGATAATTGTTGTCTTGATGATAATATTTCTGAGAACTTTGATTTACTGGCGAGAGAATAAATTTATCAAACACAGAATTTTTGTTCACAGCCACAGAGAAAAACAACTATACGCAATGAGTCAAATATGCGCGCTTCCAGCGATCAATCAAGAGCCAAAGTACCTAGTGCCATTCGTCGTGGTCATGATGGTTGGGAATACGGTGTTCTTCATTATTTTAGTGAGCATGTTTCACAGGCGTAAGCATTTTTTCTGGTGGAATCTCATATCATCTAGGTTTCGGCTCAATGGATTACTATGACAATGGGCATTATCAAGTTCCAGTATATTCTAACCGTGGAATCGTTGTTTAATTGCCATTCAAAGAGAAAAACGTTAAAACAAACCCTTAGTCCTGAGAAATTCGACAGATTTATACCAAAAATGACATATGGTCACGTTTTTGACAAATATCATGCAGCGTAAATCTTCCAGCTTCTCTGACTTAAAGGAATATAGTGCATGTGCAATATGTCTCGAAGAATTTGTAACGGAATCGCTTGTTAGAGTGGTGCCAATTTGCGAACACGTTTTTCATGCAAAATGTATTGAGAAGTGGTTCGAGCATGAAGAAGTAATTAAACAAAAGTTCATTTTGATATGATAACGAATAAACCCAGACGTGCCCAGACTGTCGACAAAAGATCACCATGGCTGAGTTCGAGAGACTGAATATTCGACAAGTTACAAAACCGGTTGAAGTAAACTGATTTACAGTTGCTGTGGTGCGTCTCTTCCAATTTCAAACAAATATTTCCTTCTCGATACGTCGTTGAAGGGCTTCAGGAATCATGCTACCATTGGGTTCGTCAAATTAAATTATGAATGTTATTTCTTGATGATATGAAGACTTTTTATTTTCGTGTGGATATTTTGAAGATTATGCATGTTGGTTAGTACTATAATCTGCAACAAATTTTCTGTTCCAAAGAGAAGTATGGAAAAAGTTTTTAAATGGAATTTGTCGATAAAGTAACTGTAAATTCTGGTCAAGAAGCCACGGAATTCACAATCAATAGAACTGATGTCAACTACTACTTCAACGGTACTTTGCAACCCTAATTCATAATTATAAGCTCAGACATTGGAAGAAAGTCCAAAATAACATTGCTTGAAGAAAGTAAAGTTAGAGAATAATCTAAGTACTTGCTGTTATTGATTTACCTTCTTTGCATACAATAGAAATTCTAGATTACATGAAGATAGCTTCTTTGATGTTGACGAAGTCGAGAGAAAATAATTGCATTAGCAAGATTTTTTTTCGCAGTCCAGGAATGAAACTGCATCATTATTGCAGGAAATAGGGTCTGAGCGTAACTAATGACATGGTTGAAGCATTTAATGCAATAAACTAAAGATTGAATCACATTATAGCGTTTCTATCTTGTACATTCTTAACTTTTCAGAATGAGGGAATAAATGTTCAAAATTTCGAGAATTACTTGGAACAATTGCAATAAAATTTTCGATTGCCCTTAAAACCTATCTTCATCAACTCCTAATTCCGATACCGATACCTTCCACTTCATAAGAAAGAAGCACGTTCTTCTCTTTCCGAGTTACTGCTTCCCAGTTAAATTAGCTCTTTATTTAAATTTTAGTGTTCTATAATTCCCGGAAAATTTGATTTGTTGTATATTTTAGATCAATTAGAGCGAACAAATGGAACAAATGATCAATTGAGCTGTTTTTAAAGGAAATTGATTTATGAAAAATACCAAATTTTTTGGAAATGAGAAGAAGTTGCCAACACAACATAGGCGACTCAGGCTCAGTCGACATTTTTCTATTCCAATTTCTCTTGAGCAATTCATTGGATAATCGCACATCTGCTCTTCGTATTGTATTAGATTTTCAAAACCAGTGAAAATATTTCTTAACAATTTTATACTGCAGAATACATTCCAAGAAAGAGGAATTCGATAAAACGGTATTTCTTCAAGATTCTTCTATATCCTTTTTACTACCTCTCAAAATTTATAAACTCTTAGTAATCTTAAAGAAAAACTCGCCCTTAAGCAAATGGAGCCGTCAACACCCATTAGTCCTTCTGAGAAGAGACTGAGCAAATCGAATCCGCTTCCTGAATCATCCTTCCAGTACAGACTCTTTTCAATCCTCGAGGTATTTGAATGGTGTATTTCTGAGTGAAATGACCCTTTGGAACAGGAAGCGAAATACAATGAAATCATTTCCTGGAACTCGGAAGGGCTCGGAATTGAGATCAAGAGCAGAGAGCGTTTGTTGGAAGAGGTTCTACCACTGTTCTTCAGATATAAAAGCATATCCACTTTCTTTAAACAGGTACCAATTATCTTCAAGACTGTCAATTATACTCAATTTTCTAAGTTAATCTATTACGGGTTTAAATGCCACAAGAGTGAACAAGGTCATTGCTTCTATTCACATCCTCTTTTCCAGCGAGGAAAAAGGTTCTTATATATTCTCTTTTAGAAAGACAAATGTGATTATTGATTAGGAGCTTGTTGAGCAAGATGGCGAAAAAAAACATGCAGTCCACATTTTCATCGGAGCCGGTGGAATTTGATTCTCCTTGCCCAATGTCATGCGAATTGGTATATTAAATTTTTTAAGACTTTATTGTTAATTACGTCCTTCAGTCGCCAAGGAAGCGCCCAATTGATGAGTTGGAGAAGGAGCTTCGATTGAAATATCTATTAATTGAACGGCTTTTGAAGGAGAACATTGCAATGCGTGCTTTTCTAAAAAAAGTGTGCTTGTAAAAATAAGCATTTGCTTATGTGAATATTGTTAAGAAACGTGTTGGGCAGTTTTAATTAGGGGTAATTAGAAGATAAAAAACTTCAAATTTCTATTAATAAAAAGCATATACGTTGAAAACCAACTAAAACAGAGTTCAAAATCTTTCATTAGAGAAGGAGGAGAATGAATAGCTCGAAATAAGTCTATTGATTTTTTACCTTTCGTGGAACTTGAAAATAAATCATGTTATATCTGATATAAGCAGAAGCCAGCAAGTCATTTATTAAATGAGAGCTACCTACTTTATTAATTTAAATCCAGAAAACTCTGGAGAAAATACTAGCTTTTCTTTTTCTCAATATTTTGCAAAAAGAATCTTATATTGAAATGTACTCAATTCGGATGATATAATTCACAATAAATAATGGACGCTGAAATACAAATAAAATATACGAAGTTAAATCAATGTATGAGTTTATAAGTGAAATAAAAACTCTCTAGCCCCCTGCTTTTTCGCAAGATAGTCCTCCTTAGAAGAAGTTTCTCTCTTCCAAGAAGAAGGTCTGTTCTCCCAACTGATTAGGATACTGCTCAGAGGAGTTATAATCGAGATTAGAGGATCCCATTCGAATGTATGAATCTATTGGATCTCTTTGTAATCTTTCTGAGGGAGCATACATTGCTCTCGCATTAGATTGAAATAAAACTTGATTCTCAATAACTTGAACTTGATGATTCACTCTCGAAGGAAGAGGGATTCCCGATTCACCGAATTGTTTTTTTGAAATTGGATATTCTACGTAAGGAAAATTTCCGTAATTATAACGACTGATTACGATTTAATGATTAACACCTCAACGAAATTTAGTTTTCATTACCTCATTTTCGCAGCCTCGTGATGAAGGAATTGATTTTCTTCCCTCAGCCTCTGAATCATAAGGTTTGCCATCTGCAGCTCTTGTAGCAGCTCGCTAATTCCAGGCCCGTTGCTGTATGTCGCTGCAACAGGTGACGGGTAATCCATACTTTTCTTTTCAACAGCAGGACGAATCGGTTTGCTTCTAGCCATTTTCGTCAATAACTCCCTATCGAATGAAACGATTAGCGTCTTGTTGGAAAACAATTAAATACTTTTTTCCTTTTTGGAATAAAGGGTGGGCATACCACCGCGCTCCACCTATCTCCTTGACATGCTTAAATCCGTAGTAATGGAGCTTAATGTGATAGATTACTCAGCTAAGGGTTGAAGAATTAATTAAGTACCTGTCGGAAGAAGGAAGGCGGGTTTTTATGATTGCAAAATAGCGGCAGCAAAACCTCCGCAAGTTTTTCTCGGTCCTTGATCTCAATTCGGAGACCCTCAGGGTCCCAAGCTATAATATCGCTGTATTCTTCATTCTATCTCACGCAATTAGACTAAGTTTAGCCGAGTGTTCAATTACCTCGAGTATTGAAAACAGCTTGTAATGAAACGATTTTTCAAGAGAGGAATTTGATTTTTTATTCGTTGTCTCCATTGGCTGAAGGTTGATGGGGTTCTGGTAATGTTAACTTTTCTTAAAGTTATTATTTTATGATTTATAATGAATTTGAACGTGCGAGTTAAATATGCAGTGTCAAAAGCATTCTAATTAGATCGGGTTCTAATAGAAGCTTCTCTTTATTAAACTTGGTTTTAATCTCACGCTCAGCTTTTATAAGATTAATTACGATGCTGTTTATAAAACTGTGAAGACAGAAACAGAAAGTTATCTACAGCACTAAACCCATCCCACCACACTAAGCCCCCTTTCCTGGAGCCTTCGCTTACCGCAATGCACGAGAACGAGCAAATTTGGGTTTATTCTTGCCGTTGATTATTTTATTGCGCTGCTTCAATAAATCGTCAGCGATTAAATTGAATTGAATCTTTTTTAATAAATTTATGTGCAGTTTGCGTAATCCAATCGCTGAATTATTAAGTATCAGAATTTTTTTAAAAAAAAAAAATTTGTTAAATTATCAAATTTGATGGCAAAGTGAAATCGGAAATTAAATAAAAATTAAAAATCTCATTCGTGAACAGATGCTTCAGGAATTAAATTAAAACACCCATTTTAAAATTGTAATACACCAAACACTCAGCTGCGTTCCCCGCCATTTGGAAGAGAGAAAAAACATGACAAATCAACTAATGTCGTATTCCTGTGGATTCTATGCTGACGCCGGAATGCTAGCGACATCTCATAAACTCTGTTAGTTGCTCTCATCAAGTCTTTAAGCTGTTATCAAAACCTCAAGTATTTCTGTTAACTAAATATTACAGCAGCCATACACGCTTTTGCATCGAATTTTCTCAAGTTTATGTTATGCATGGCTTAAAAAATGAGTCTATGTGTCCTGATTTGTTGGAAAGACCGGATTTGAAGGAGCTTGCTCGTATCAACGAGCCACGATGCTTGATGACTTACACAAACCAAGTAGAAAGGCAACTTCTTTTACAAATACACAATTGCGGGTTCTCAGCTGCTAAATCGAAGCCATTTAACATGTTATACAATGCAATGAACTAGATTTAAATGAGCATGACTTCAGTCCTACGTCTGCGGCAATTTATTTTTACTTTGCAAGATTTAATTAAATTTTCTAATTAACTCACGAGTAATTCCGAAATTGTATTTTTCTTAGCTGCCATTTATTTTGGAGGCACCCAAAATAGCTGAGAAAGCTCTCGTTTGTGCCTCCAAACAAATATTTTCACTTCTCAATTATTCAATCATAGTTTTAAGATCAGAGATAAAATGATTTGGCATCATTGATTTGAAAAATGAAAATCAGGCTGAGTTATTTGAACTTGCCAGTCTCAAAGGACCTGGTCGGGCGCGACGTCTGATGGAATGAGTGGCTATGAGTTCCGACCCTTTTAGGAGATCAGTTTCAGATTAATTTCTATTCATAGAAACTGCGAAATTGGTTAGTAACTCTGAATTTGGCGGTTTTTTCGGCAATCTATTTTAATTACGAAATTTCGTCAGCACATATGCACTGTCGAATAACAAAGAATATAATTGTGGTTATCTAAAAAAGAGGAGTTCTACTTTCAGAGAATGGCTGCCTTAGGAAAAAGTGAAGAGAACCTCAATAACCTTCTATTAAAAGCAGAAATCCAGCAATATCCTTGTAATAAGAAGTTCTTGTAAATTGTAGATTCTGAGGTGGTTTCTTAATATACAAAAGTCTTGATATTTTGAGTCTTTGAGGAAATCAACTAACCACCTTTCTCCGCTCATGGAGCCGAGAATATATGTTAAAAACCTCCAATTAAGGAGGTTGAAAGCAAAGAAATTGCAATATTTGCGTAGAATACTCAAGGTTATGCGAAGTCATTTCCAGAAAAGATTTTTTCCAATCCTAAACAAACTTTTAATTGATTAAACTTTCATGCGTTGTAGGGTCGAAGTTTAAGCCAAAAGGGAGCTTGAATGCGAAAATTAAATCAAAATGTGACCTTGAAGACTTAATTCTCCGGGAGAGAAAAACTCGCTTTTCTTTTGCAACCAGAGCGCTCAAAAAATTTGAGACCAAGCATTCAAATAAATCACGAAGACTCCAATTTATG
>ENA-UOTX01001819-UOTX01001819.1-compost-metagenome-genome-assembly--contig:-NODE-1819-length-13150-cov-11.239501_pt1 | contig 13150 bp, 3 predicted proteins | sample MGYA00238143_ERZ746982 | MGnify/ENA primary metagenome ERZ746982 (study PRJEB28758, sample SAMN06268862) | compost metagenome | isolation source: single cell | place: USA: California, Emeryville, Joint... | reverse complement strand
TTGAATATTTGTACACCTTCTAGTCCGTTTTGGGCTATCAGAACTTCTTGAATACCAAATTTGGTAAGCATTGCTTTGTTGATTGCTTGATTGATTGCACAGTCTTCTATCACGAGAGCTTTACGCGGTGAATGACCTGCTGCGAATTTGGATAGGGTATTTGCTGAAGTCCTTCTTTCAGACGAAACACTAGAGATTGAAGAAGTTGAAGTAGCTGACAGTAAATCGGTGGTTGTTGGTATGACTACTGTGAACCAGCTGCCACTTCCTTCCTTGCTTTCAACGAAGATTTGACCTTTATGGAGGTGTACGATTGCCTTCGAAATCCACAGTCCAAGGCCAAGTCCCAGATTCTTCTTACTTTGGGCAGTGGAATCAACTTGGGTAAATTTTTCAAAGATTTGGTCCAACTGAGATGCCTTGATGCCACTTCCAGTATCTTTGACCGCGAATCTCAATATACCAGGGTTTTTCCTGTCTGATTTTGAAAACCATCTGGAGTTATAGTGATCACTTCCTGCACCAAACGTCTTAATGAATGTGTTGTCGCAAGCTGTTAAGAACAATTCTCGAAGATTTTCTTTGTTTTCGCTACATTCATCTGGAACCCAATCGAAAGAGAGCTTGATTGATCCCTTATTAGTGAATTTGACCGAATTGCTGATCAAATTCATGATCACCTGTGTTATTCTCTCTGGATCGATAACCAAAGTATCAGGAAATAGAGGAGAGATCTCAACTATCGGAGTGAGGCCTTTTCCCTCAATCAAGTCTCGACAGAGCATTGATACATCCTCTATAAAATGCCTCATGTCTGTTGCAACTGGTATCAAATGGATGTTTGTTGCAGAGTTTCCAGACCTTTTTGAGTCGAGTATGGTGAGCACAATATTCTTCAAAATCTTAGACGAGACATGGATTTTATTCACGATCTTTCTGGCCTCTTCTGATAGCTTCATATCAGAAAGGATGTGAAGGTTTCCAAGTAGTCCATTCAGAGGGTTTCTTGTCTCATGAGAAAAGCTGAGGATAAAGGTTTCTCTTTCATCGAGCGCTGCTGTAAGTTGTTCATTTGTCTTCTGCAATGCTTCGTTTTGATCAGCAATTTTCTTCTTCATTTTGACCCATTTTTCACGAATTTTGTCTTGTAAGTACTCCTTGAATATTAAGAAACTGAATGCAGAGAAAAAGCAAGCAAGCATGTTGATATAGGAGTTATGCACAGCCTTCATAAGTTCTTCTCGAGTTGCATTCTGCATGAAAAGCATGACTTTATCTTGAACAACAAGCCATGAGTGGAAAAATGCAACAACAAAGTAGATGATCAAAATTTTTTTGGAAGCTCCTCTGGACCAAGCATAGCATAAACCAAAGAAAGGAGCAAAATAAGCGTCCAGCTCGTCGGGAGAAGTTGCAAAATACATATAGCCGCCTGTAAAAGTCGTAAACATTAGCAACGCATAAAGCAGGTTGTGAGCTCTCCATTTTAGCAGGAGAATAATCAGGATATAATTTACGAGTAGCATGATATAATGCTTCGGGGTTAAGTAAGACGAAAACAGAAATCTGAGGATGACTGCAGGAATATGACTTACGAAAAAGCTGTAAACAACGTTGAGGTTGTAATATTTTTTCTCGAGGTAGGTTAGCGTGCCTTTAAGAGAAGCTGGAGGTTTGCACAAGGGAACTATCAGATTTCTGTGCATCCACATTATTGATTTCGCTGCTCGCTAAAATTATTTAAAAAGAATTCCAAATAGTTTTATTAATAACAAGCTTCAGGAATTAAAGTTGTGTTATATCTGTGAATAATAATCGTTTATTGATAAAGCTGCTGTCAGGCAATCAATTTCTCATTATTAAGTAAACTGGCAGCAAGATCTCGGACAAGCACACTCAATCTCACAACAGGTTAATAGTTTTTGAAAATGTTTCTATAATACTGCATGAAATCTAACGTAATTTTACAGTAATTCAAATTTCCTTGATCAGAATATACTGAAACTTAATTTCTTGATTTGGGATAGCGCATCCGAAACTCAAATAATTACCAATGCTAATTAAAGTAATTTAAAATTGATTCAGAGCCTTCTCTGTTATTTTATTTACTTATGATTGGAGCAACCTCGGTGCTTTAAAACAAACTAATTTATCAAAAGGTTCACTCTCGATAGGAAACTTATTTAACCTGCCATGTGTAAGTAACTTAGAGATAGTTAAGACTGGTCGAAGTTGCTTTGGCATCTTGGAGATCCAGTTCAATCTTTTATTTTTTGAGACCATGCTTTATTTATGAATTGCAAAAGAAAAGGTAACGAATTTGTTCTCAAGGATCACAGTGTAATATGCATTTATCTAGCACACGTTGACTTAATGTAGAAAATTACCTCATTGAAAGTGGAATTGAGAGCTAAGCCGAAAATTTTCAAAACATCGATTATTTGGAAGTGATTTAGCCTCGTAACAAAGAGAAAGACTTATTTTTGCGAATGTTGAGCAGTTTGCAAGAATAGAGGAGATTCGTTTAAGTAAGATCCCTCCTCTTGTAAAGATGAGATTTAATTCAAGATTGAAATGAGTAATAATCTGCAATGATAAGCTAACTTTTCCATAGGGAGTAGCAGATATTCATATGGATAGCCATAAAAGCATGAACTGAACTGACATATATTGGATGAACTGCTAGTACATGGAAAAAGGTTGACGTGTCTCTCTCTACAATAAAGTTCATACTTTGTGTCCAAATAATGAATTCAACTCGCTGAAGGCAAATTACCGACCGAGAGGAAAGTTATTCAATTGCTGCTTTTGGTCAGCGTGAGGAGATGAAGGGATGATTTTTATATTTGCAGACTGCGTTTTGTTGACTTTGAGTAGATGATGTAATCAATCTTGAGTTAACAAAATTTTCATGTATACAGTCATGAGCAAATTTCATTATTCTTTAGCATGATTCACGTAATTCTTCAGGTATCAGCAAGACTACTTTTTACTTGAAAGGATTCAATAAGGTGCGTCTTAAAATTTCTTGATTCAAGAATTCAAATTTATTTATCACGATTTCATGAATATTATAGAAACAATGAACTTGCAATCATTTAACATGAGAATGTACAAATCAATTTGTTAACTCGGAGTATGTTACTGTGATTTATAGTCAAAAAAATAAGTGTGATTCGAATCATTAGAACTAATGATGCGCTTGCAACAATGGACTTATTATCTTTCTAAATGTTTCAAATGTCATAGGTTTTTGGATACATTGGTCAAACATCTGCTCAGGGATTTGATCTTTTCCATGTCCACTCAGTAAAACTAGGGAAGGTTGAAGATTCTGATTTTCTTTCAAACGCATCAAGCTTCGAATTTCTTTGCAGGCTTCAATCCCATTTAGAACTGGCATCTCCTTATCGAGAAGGATTATTCCAATCTCATCAGCATGCAGTTTATACATCTGAACCGCTTCTCTACCATTCTTAGCTGACAAGCAATCAACACATAATTGAGCTGCAAAACTTTGAATAATATCCAAATTGAAGAAATCATCATCAGCAATTAATATTTTCTTGCGTTTGGAGATACTGGAGTTTGGTGCTGGTTTGAAAATTCCAAGCCCATTCAATATTTTCACAAGATTGGTATAGTCACAAGGTTTTGTTAAAAATTCATCCGCTCTGATCTTTCCTTGAGGACCCAAACATTCTTGCATTTCCCTTTCTACAGCGTTTCCACTGATTATTATTATCTTGGTAGCAGGCAGGTTCTGCTCTTGCTCCCATTTTCGGATCTCCATAATGGCTTCTTTTCCTTTCATCACCGGCATTTCGAGATCAGCAGTAATGAGATCGAAGTATCCAGGACCTTTCTCTTTGAATATTTGAACACCTTCTAATCCGTTTTGAGCCACCACAACCTCTTGGATACCAAATTTAGTAAGCATTGCTTTATTTATTGCTTGATTGATCGCGCAATCCTCTATAACTAAAGCTTTTGTGGACTCACTATTGCAAGCTGCAAACTTTGATAGTACCTTTACTGGAGACCCTGGCTTTGTCTTTTCAAACGAACTAGAAGCAATAGAGGAGCATGCAGCTATCGAAGTAGCTTCAGTAGTCGTCGGTATGACTACTGTGAAGCAGCTCCCGCTACCTTCTTGACTATCAACGCAAATTTGACCTTTATGAAGCTGCACGATGGCTTTCGAAATCCATAGTCCAAGACCAAGTCCGAGACTCTTGATTTCAGTGTTGGGATCGACTTGCGCAAATTTTTCAAAGATGTGGTCAAGATGAGACTTCTTGATTCCGCTCCCTGTGTCCGTCACTGCAAATTTCAAGGTGCCTGGACTCTTTCCTGTGGATCTCGAGAACCATTTGGAGTTATAATGATCGTTTCCTTCACCGAACCTGTTGCTAAACGTTTTATTGCAAGCTGTCAAGTACATGCAACTTTCTTCTTGTTGTGTTGAGTCGTTTTCCTTGTCACTGTCAGGGACCCACTCAAAGGAGAGTTTGATAGATCCTTTTTGAGTGAATTTGATCGAGTTGCTCACCAAATTCATAATCACCTGAATTATTCGCTCTGGATCAATCGCTATAGTATCAGGAAATGACGGAGAAATCTCGATTATTGGCAGCAGTCCCCTTCCTTCAATCAAGTCTCTGCATAACATGGACACGTCCTCGATGAAATTCCTCATGTTTGTTGGAGTCACCATTAAATTAATATTTGTCGCAGAGTTCCCAGACTTTCTCGAGTCCAATATAGTAAGCACAATATTCTTCAAAATCTTTGAGCAAACTTGAGCTTTATTTACAACCTTCTTCACATTCTCTGGGAGTTCCATGTCGGAGAGTATATGAAGGTTCCCCAAAAGTCCATTTAAAGGATTTCGAGTCTCATGAGAGAAGCTGAGGATAAATGTTTCTCTTTCTTCGATAACTTTTGTAAGTTGCTCATTTGACTTCTGCAGCGCTTCGTTTTGGTCGGCGATTTTCTTCTTCATATTAAACCACTTCTCACGAATGATTTCTTGAACGTAGACCATGAAAAACGTGTCACAGGAGATCGCAGTTAACCCGCAGAGCATATTTATAAACGAGCTTTGAACCATTTTCACAATTTCTTCTCTTGGCGCATTCATTACGAAAAATACGACCTTCTGCTGAACAAACAGCCAAGAGGTCAAAAATGAAAAAAGGAAATAAATAATTAACCATTTTTTCGATGCGCCTCTTAACCAAAGAGTACCTAATCCAAGGAATGGAGCAAAGAATGCATCGAAAACAGTTTTTGAAGTTGCAAAGGCGATGTACGCCAAGAACGCGGAGATAAGGAAAAATCCATAGAGGCAACTGTGAGCCTTTCTTTTGAGAATGAAAATGCTGACAGCATAGTGAATAATTGACATCACCATGATTTCCGGTATCAAGAATCCAGAAAGCATGATTTTGATGAGGGACGCAATAATAAAGTTGATGACTGTCCCGTAAACGGTTGTGAAGTTGAAGTATTTCTTTTCTATGTAGGATAAATCTCCCTTCAGAGAAGCAGGGGGTTTGCATAGCGGTTTAATCAATCGTTTATGAGTCCATATGAGAGACTTTTTCATGCTTTTGCTAAGTTTTCGATTTTTGTTTCAATGTGCTTTATATCGAGGGTGATTGCCAAGAAAATTAAAATGTTAAATGCCTTCAAATTTATTAAAGTATCCTATCAGATTGGTCGTGAGCCATTCTCGATTTAGAATACTTCGATCGGAAGTTCTTTGTACTTTTTAATCTGAGGCAATAAAATTAAACTCTGATATAAAAATGAAGATGAAGCGCATCAAATTTATATCGAAGTTTATGAATTTACATCCTTTCTACTTGTGATGAGGTTCTCCTAACCATCTTTCAGAAAACGAATATAGAACAGATTATGAAACTTGCAAAAAATGAAATTTTTCTAATGAGCGAAGATCTGTTGGTAATATATCGAATTAATCGCCGAGAGATGGTACTAAGTGAATTGAAAATGATGCCTCGAGTCCAATTCGTTGGCTTTGTTGTGAGGAGTTCGGTCACGAAAATATTACCGCTCTTCCATGGACTTTTGATCGGCATTAGTCTTCCTTCGCGAATTTTAGTAGACTCGAGGAGTTACTCAGCACTCTTAGAAAGTTAGTAAGCCGTGATTAACATTCTGCATGTCAAGTTGGAGTTTTAAACACAGAACTTGGTCGTTCAAGTTAATGAGAACTTATTTTGCTGTTCGTCGCTAATATTTCTGTGAAATTCAATTTCCTTGTATAGCAGACTCTACTCAAATTCTTTTGAAGTTTGGTTAGACTCCAAGGTTGTTATGGTTTATTCTCAGGACATAAATTAACTTAATAACTTAAAAGTATTTCCACTCTTACTATTAGTAGGACTCTTGCCTGTTGGATTCTCGAACTAATCAAATTTTTAATGATTACGAGAGTCACAATGACAGCATATGTTTTGCTCATACAATATAAATTACTAATTTTTCATAAATGTAATATTACATCAATCTATCATCAGAAGGCGTATGAAAATATATTCACATGGAATTTTAGAATCAAAATTCTTTCAGTTCAACAGCGATTTCTTCTGCAGGTGTCTCTTTAGCTTTCCTATCATGCCTTTCAAGATTCTTATTCACCTTAATAATCGCCTCTTGGATGTCAATTTTATATAAAACCCCATACTGCAAAACGAAATTCAAAGCGAATGCGATTTGCAACCCGATCCATGTACCCATAGCACCTCCATCGAACATAATTCCTCCAAAGAATTCAAACGCAATTCCAATACACAAATCGGTGACAATCATTATCTTAAAGGAGGTCTTTTCCTCCCCCAAACCTCGCGTAATAGACGGGAAGAACATTTGCCCGACATCCGTTATCATAAATATCGCATACATGATGAATAACGCTTGAGTTTTCGCACTTATGACCGGATCGTCCAGGAAAACTTTCGAAAGTGGTGCTGAGAAGCTAAATAGTATGATTTGAACAATTACAGTTAATCCAAAAATGAGAATGTTAGCTGCCTTGATATAGATTCGAACCTGCCCAGCGTCTTTCTTCCCCACAGCATTCCCGATAAACGAGCTCGCAGGTCCCGCGACAGCTAGTGGAAGAGAGAGAAAGATCAGAAGCGTGGATATGAAACAAAACGAAGCGTCAAGTTCGATTAGACCTAACGAAGCGACGATCATCTCTCCGATCAGGTAAGTGATTAAGTCAACATAAGTTATCATCCCAGTCTCGAACTGGTACTTTATCTGCTCTCTTAGCCCTTCAAATGACCCTTCTTCGAACCAGCATAAGGTATCTTTCAATTTTTCGTCTCCCTTCATGTAATAATACAGAACTATCGTCCTTCCAATCTCACTGAAACCTCTACTTAACCCGAGACCCACAAATCCCCATTCCATCTGATACACCAAAACGTAGGAGATGATCGTTTCAATTATTGTAAAGACAATTTGGATGTAGACAGGCAGATTAAATACTTGGAATCCGGCTGCGTACATTCGTAAGAGGATAAAAAGAGCTCCTCCGAATTGAGACGGAACCATCCACATGGTATAGTTGAGAGTAGCTGATATCAAGCTTGATTCGTATTTGAGAAGCTTCAAGGCTGGAGTAAAAAACAGAAGAGTGAATAGAAAAAGCGCAAAGATTAGCATGGTCACAATGAAGCCTCGGTGAAGGATATAAGAACATAGCTTCAACTTCTTAGCGCCGTATGCCTGGGCGACTAGCGTCGATAACCCGACGGAAAAACTGAAGCTTAATCCGATTGAAAACATCGACAACCAAGTGTTGCCGAAACCGATGGCAGCAACGATAAGAGGGTCCTTGGATTTGGACATGAAGTAAAGATTTGCAACATTTCCGATTCTTTCGAAGATGGAAAAGAGATATCCAGTGCCAGTTGCAGGAAGCATCTGTTTGATAGCCTCGTTCAGAGTCAGTGGATCTTCTTTGCCCTTGGTCTCTTTTATACTGGGCTCGGAGCCTAGTAAACCTTCTTCCATGATGGCTGTTTAATCACAATGGAGAAAATGAGGCCTTTATAGTTGAACTTTATTTAAATCCATGAGCTATGAACTAGTGCTAACCAAATAAATTTAAGTTTGCAATCTGGTCAAACTTATAGAAGCAGATTCTCTGAAAAATTTATGATCAACTCATGAAGATTGGAAACGAATTCTGATTAATGCCTAAGAGAATTTCAGAGAGACATTCGAAGAGACAGGAAGCGCAACATGGAGAAAAGAGATTTTGTTCAGAAAATCATCAAATTAAGATGGCAAATACTACGAACATCGATTTTCTATCTCTAATGAGTAGATCAGGTGATAAATTAAATCATGGTCTGAAAGAAGATGTTGCAGTGAGTTGCAAAGAATCACATTGAAATTGTTGTGCTAATGTTGTTGTTAAAGTTTGTATTTAAAATTCGGATGATGAGCGCGAGAAGCAATCCATGGTTGGGTTCGTTTTAATATCTTCATTACGAAAAAAATGCATTCTACAGGTGAGTATTTAAATTTGCTTATACCCAGAGTAGATGGAAATCTTTTTTCATGCAACTCTAAGTGAATTTTAAGAAATTCGAGCGAGATCTTCACAGTGAAAACTAAATCGACAGAACATATCAACAGTTCCAAAGAAGTCATATAGCATTCGAACAGCTGATTGGCAAAATTAAGTTTGATTTCATTGATGGTTTTCTGTGACTAGTATCTGCCTACTGTGATGAAAAACTTTGATTTTAATAATAATTTTTCAGAGATATTCAATCTCACTTCAAACACAATTCAATTTCGATCTTCTCTCAAACATAAATAAATGAGCAATTGTAGTAATAGGAGTGGGTGTAGAAACACTGCTTTAAACCTTTACATCGATGAAACATCTTTGAGTTCAATCGCACTCTCTCCTTGATTAGGAACTTTCGTTTTTTCTTCCTTCTCCTTCAGGTTCGCCTGTACTCGGGCTATTGCCTCTTTTATATCGATTTGTGACAGCAGCCTATACTGCAAAACGAAATTCAACGAAAATGCCATCTGCATTCCTATCCACGTTCCTAAAGCTCCTCCCTTAAACACAATCCCTCCAAAAAACTGAAACGCCAGCCCAATAATCAAATCAGTCACTATCATTATTTTGAACGAGGAATTTTCCTCTCCTAACGCTCGAGTAACAGCAGGAAGGAACATCTGTCCACAGTCGAACACCATAAATAACGAATACATGATGAATAACGCTTGAATTTTTGCGTTTATTACCGGATCTTTGAGGAACACCATCGAAAGCGGCTCCGAGAAGATAAAAATAAGGGCCGAGAGCACTATTGCTGCTCCAAATACCATATATTTTGAGGCAAGAATATATGTTTTAACTTTCTCGTAATCCTGTTTCCCAACTGAATTTCCGATGAATGAGCTGGCTGGCCCGGCCACACTCATGGGAATATGGATAAAAATCAAGAGTGTCGATATGAAACAGAAGGAAGCGTCCAATTCGACCAAGTCCATCGACGCAATAAACATCTCGCCAATTAAATACGTTAGCAGATCAATATACGTAATCATCCCGGTATAGAACTGGTATTTCATCTGCTCTTTCATGCCTTCAAATGACCCTTCTTCGAACCAGCATAGGGTATCTTGAAAAGTTTCATCCTTCTTCATGTAATAATACAGCACTATTGTCCTTCCAATCTCACTGAAGCCTCTACTGCACCCGAGCCCCACGAAACCTAGTTCCATTTGATATACCAGAACGTAGGAGATGATCATTTCGAGTACTGAAAAGACCATTTGGATATAGACCGGGAGATTGAACACTTGGAATCCAGCTGCGTACATTCTCAAAAGGATGAAGATAGCTCCTCCGAATTGCGCCGGGATCATTGCCATAGTGTAACCGAGCGTCGTCGATATCAGACTTGGATCATATTTGAGTATCCTCAACACTGGTGGGAAGAACAATAATGTAAGCAAAAAGAGCACAAAGACAAGCATAGCAATAACGAATCCTTTGTGAAGAGTATAGGCACATAACTTGAGCTTTTTGGCGCCGTAGGACTGGGCAACAAGGGTTGCCAGGCCAGAAGAGAAGCTAAAACTGAGTCCTAGAGAGAACATCATCATCCAAGTGTTGCCGAAACCGATAGCGGCGACGATAAGAGGGTCGTTCTCTTTGGACATGAAGTACAGATTGCAAGAATTCCCAATTTTTTCAAAGATGGAGAATAGGTATCCTGTGGCAGCTGCTGGAAGGATTTGCTTGATTGCTGCATTAAGCGAGAGCGGTTCTTCTTTGGTTTTGGTTTCTTTGGTACTCTCTTTCGAACCGAGCAAGGCTTCTTCCATGGTTGTTTAATAATTCGTAAAGTGGATTTTTATCTTTTATTTTCTATCTTGATTCGGATTTCATTGGGATCTATCATTTCATGATCGAATCAAATCCAACTTTGTTTTCTGATCATGTTGAATCGATCAGAAAATTGATAAATAACAGCTTCATTAGCCTGTGTAAGGCATTGATTCCATAATCCTTGAGTTTAATTCTGAAGTCGAAAAGTTAATGAAGTTTCGGGATACCGTAGGGAGATTACTCACACTTAACGTGTTCCAGTTTATAAATCGCTCGCAAACATTTCTAATTCATTGCGTCGATTTCACAAAATCTCCTTGAATTAGATCCAATAGAGTTTGAATCATCCAGATCACCACCGTGTTTCGCATTCTTGGCAATTTGTGGCAAGGGTTTTGATTCTCAGGGGTATTTGGAAAAAGCTCAGAACATTTCGATGAAATTAAATAGGTGGAGTTTCAATGAAGGAAGATGCATTCAATAGACTAACGAAACTTTATTCCCAAAGTGTCGCCTCGTCAGTTTCATATTTTCCCAACAATTAGTTTATTCATTATTATTATAAGTAATGGCCAATGAAAGAGTGATGATGATATTATGTGAACTGTAAAGTTTCATTTTATTTTTATGTATTTTTCCAAATCACCTTACTTTTGAAATTGGTTTTCTTTTAATTAAGATTTGGAGATAAAATATACATTAATGAATACGTTATGAATAAACAATTTGCGAGTGGTATATTTCTTCAAGTTTTGGTGTAACGCGAGGATCACTGAGAATTCTTTCTCACTTTTCCAGGAGGTTTCTCACCTTTGATAAGTCCAATTCTTGAAGTGTCAGATCCAAACTCTTTCTCAAATTTCTTCATTTTGAGCACTTTAGTGTCACTCACTTTCTGATGAGGGAAGAAACTCTTGATCTTCTTGATAATAATTATAATTGCTAAAATGCTGCTCCCTCCTAGCAAGGCCAGCTCAATCCCAATCATCACTTTTCCAATCACACTTTTTGTCGAGTCTGAGATTGAAGGATAACGATCATTCGAACCTAAAAGGGCTGCAATGACGCTCAGGATAAGTTGACCGATGCAGTTCATTCCCATAATGATGTATTGGATGGAGCTTTTGAAAGGTCTGAAGGTTGGCAAGTAAACCAGCAAAAGCGAATGCAAGAGCACAAAGTAAAGCGATTGTACGATTCCGGAAATTTGAATTAGTGAGATGACTAAGGCCAAGAGGAAATTGTGAACTTGCAGGACAAGCACAAAATTACGAGAGAGGAATGAATCTTGATAGATATCTAAAGTGATGATTCTCATGCTCAGAGGTATTGGGAGAGGTTCACGCTCTCTGGCCTGGTTTTTGGTGTTGGCTTTTTTCTGCAATTTTTTTGGAGGTTGCTCTTCTTCGTCTTTTTTGAGAGTGTTATCAGAAGGTGTATTCGCAGCTACTTCGCTGTGTGTTTTCTCATTTGCAGTTGGATAAGTGTGCTGCTTCCTCTTCTTGCAATTAAGAAGGTGAATCGTACGAGCATAGAACACTGCATAGATAGCGAGCATGAACGACATCGCTGCTATGGACATCCTTTGGTAAACTGTTGCATTAGTGCCCTCCGTAATTTGGAGTATGGTATAAACCATGAGCTCTGGAAGATCTCCAAATAAGACACATAATGATACATTCCAATAGAAGATGTGGGCTGCCTTTCTCATATGCTCCTTGAATTTGAAACTTGGAGAAGCAGCGAAATAAGCGAGCCAACCCAAGATGATCATTCCTGCACAGATAAGTTCCTTCGTCAAAACGGAACCAGCGTTTTGAAGGTAAACAGTGCTAATTACCCACGGCTGGAATTTACCGGTGCTGGATACTGGGATAAGCGAGGAGTCTTTCTCGATATTTCCGAATGAGTTAGGGATAAAGAACCCGTTTCCAATGTATTGAGCGGAGAAATCGGTAAAGTTCTGTGGGAAGCCCACATTGATAAACTTGAACAGGAAGATATCACTTAGGACTTTGATGAGGAGCATAGCAGAGGACCCCATGAGCGCGAACACGATATTAAGAACTGACATTACAATTGTGAGTTGTCTGGGGCCGTACTCGAGAGGAGGAACATAAGGAGCAGGAGGAATTGCAACGGTTGAACTATAGGCTGGGACTAGTCCAAACACGTACGAGAGGGTCTCAGGTTGGATGAAATAAGGATTGTAGAGGAGTTGATTGTAGGCAGTCAATCCGCTTACCCATAGAGTGGTTCCGTCTTCAAGTGCGCCAGCTGGATTGAAATCTATCAGCAGGTATTCGTAGTCGACGACGGTTATTTTAGGAGGATTTCCAGTGTAGTCTCCATTGATTATTGTGGTTTGGATGACGTTTGTGATCATTTGGAGGTCAGGGATCGTAGTTGAAAAGGTCACCTTGAATTGGTACGTAGTGTCAGGCACGAGTGTGAGATAAGCGTAGACGACAGCTTGGTCTACGCACGACGAAGTCGATGGATTATAGTATTTCCCATATGGACATTGACACATCTTTTTCGAGCTTAATGTTAGTCCAGTTGCACACCCTGAACAGACAAGGGTCATATTATTAAAATCCGTCACTCTACACGAAGTGCAGCCTGCTGGGCATTTAGTGCACTCTGTACGAGTTGGAATCTTGGCTGTGTTAGTTGCACAATTCGAATTTGACCAGTAACTGACCATGGAGCAAAACCCTGAGCTTGGAAGCGTCTGAGCACAAT
>ENA-UOTX01001818-UOTX01001818.1-compost-metagenome-genome-assembly--contig:-NODE-1818-length-13158-cov-34.051602_pt1 | contig 13158 bp, 10 predicted proteins | sample MGYA00238143_ERZ746982 | MGnify/ENA primary metagenome ERZ746982 (study PRJEB28758, sample SAMN06268862) | compost metagenome | isolation source: single cell | place: USA: California, Emeryville, Joint... | reverse complement strand
AATTCCCTCATGACAGTAGGCAGGAAGGCTGTGGTTGATGGAAAAACTACTTCTTATTTAGCAAAACTTATTCTGGGCACAACGCACCCTAAACGCGACAACATCCACTGAGAAGCATTATGGAAAAGTCTGCTTTTAGCAGCACTTAAATATAACTAAAACGTTTGACCTATAATATCTATTAGAGAACTCAAAAAGGAATAAGTTCAAATCGAACTACGTGTCATCCCGAAGGGTTTTTACACAAGATTTTCAGTTGAGATGCTTCAAGCGACTTATTGTTTTATTTCTGGGTAAGAAGCAGAGAATAAATGCAATATTGACTCTCCCTGATTGAACAAATATTCGAGTCAGTCCAATTTGGACGTTATAACCTTAAATTAGGCAGTTAGAAAATGATTGAGTTCATTAGAACGACCTTTCGGATATCAATTTGAAAGTCCAGCTTTATCTAACGAATTAATTTCTTCGAGCCTATATTATCTTTTAACTGACTGATAAAGAATAAATTAAAGCCAATATTAGTGTTGAAAAAAAGAATTATCAAGAGATGGTTGAATCTTTCGAGATAGAAACACTTAGAAGCAAGACCCAAGGCGACCAGGTTGCCTCCGTAACCCGCCTGAAATCCTTTACCTTCCTAGCCTTCGGATTCTGCATTTCCTTGCTCGGAATCTCGATTCTGTTTTTGGTTCAGATTCCCTGCGCTACCTCAATAAGTGCGGTCGTTTTCTCCGTAATAACCCTCATCGGAGTCTTCGTCGACTATTTCTGGGTGAGAGCCTACCTTAAAGCGATTCAAGAGACCTCGGCGCTCTATACTCCCAGCGTCTCATATCGTCGAACTGCCTATACGATCTTCGATTCAGCTGTTCGACTAGCTCTTTCCGTCTTCGCGCTAGTTTTCAGCTTCGTCTCGTACCCACGGCTCGCTTCGTGGCTTCTAGCGCTTCATTCCGATCCAGAGACTTGGACTCAGATGTTCGGTAATCATACCCTCAACTTTGTCACGACCCAACTCCAATGGATCTATCTGGGTTTGATTATCACTCTGTTCCTCTTCATCATCTATTTCGCCAACGCAGCTCTTGTGGCACATAGATGTCTCCCTTACGTGAACAGAGGAGTGAGCCACTTCTTATATTTCTCAAATCTCTTCCTCGTTGCTGCAGCCACCATTCTCATTATCTCCAGCACCTATGCTCTCGGCTATGCAAACTATGATGAAATCTACACCCGATATCCTATGTGGCTTGTCCATTTCATTAGAGCAGTCGGGTTCGCTCTTTTAGCCATAGCTGTGATAGTGCTCGTTGCCAACATCAGAAGATCACGCAAACTCTACGGCTTCAGCGCCACCATCTTGGGGCTCTTGATGACTGTCCTTCTCGTTCTCACTGCCGTGAGTTACAGAGACTCTTCCAACATTCGAACTGAACTCGCAAAGAGTGAGTACTGCTTCGAGGCTCTGAAAAGAGTGAGCTACACTGACCTCAACGAGTTCGGCTGCCCTATCAAATTCTTCAGAACCGCTGACGACAAAAACTGGGAGACAAATTGTCCAACCACTCAGTTGGGTGTTGTCTGGGAAGATGAGCGCAACGTCACTAATAGCGACAAGCAACAACAACTTGCATGCTTGAACGGCGCTTGCTGTAACATTCTCGGTGAGCTCTTCGGAGAAGATTTCCTTTTCCTTTCAACTGTAGCATTGGCAGCAACGATCATTGTTGCCTTCGTTTTCTTGGCTTCGGGTGAATTATGGAAGGCAAATTGGATGGAATATAACATCAAGCCACGAAAGACAGATTACGTCTGGATGGGAATCTCCATTCTCTTCGTCCTCGCAGCATTCGGTTTGACGATTACTGATGCTATCGCTCCAAACAAAATCTTCAATCGACCTTACGTCCTCGACTTCGGAACTTTGGACTTCACTCGCGTTGACCCAACAACCTACACCGCAATTACCAGCAACGATATCGGAGACCAAGCTTGCTACTCAATCCAGAACGCTAGTGCAGGCTTGAATCTTACTGAATGTGGATCAACTTGCTATTACTCCGTTAGATTCCTTGGTGAAAATGGTACCTTCTCTGTGAAGAGTCAAGAAACTCTCACTGGAGTCAGCATTGGTGACAACAGCCAAAAGGCTAAAGATTTCCCAAGCGCAAAGTCAACAGATGGATACTTGAATCTGACAGGCACTGTCACAGGGCTTCAAGCAGCTTTCAAGAGTCACCTCTACTTCTGCCCAAGTGCCCCTGGTCTTAATCATAATATCAAGATAATCGCTTCCCAAAAGCAAACTGCAAGTGCTGCTTTAGTTTTAGCTGCCGTCTCATCTGTCACGGTTACCTCAGATACTACAACCAACAAGACGACAAATACTACAAATGCAACCAATACAACAAACAAGACTAACGCAACAAACACAACCAACAAGACTAACGCAACTAACACAACAAACAAGACCAACGCGACTGCCAATACTACAAACGCGACAAAGAACGCTACAGTCAACGTGACGGTTAATGTTACAACAACGACTGGAAAGAATACCACCGTCAACGCCACTATCAATACGACTAAGAACGCTACGACTAATGTCACCAACGCAACAAACAAGACTAATGCTACTGTGAATGCTACGAACGCTACCAAGAATGCCACTAACGTCACCATCAATGTGACCAAGAACGCTACCAACGCCACGACAAATGCAACAAACAAGACCAACGTTACTAACGCTACCAAGAATGCTACTAATGTCACCACCAATGTGACTAAGAACGCTACCAACGCCACTACTAATGTCACAAAGAACGCCACCAACGCCACAACAAACGTTACCAAGAACGCTACCACTAATATCACCAATGCAACCAAGAATGCCACTAACGTCACAACCAATGCTACCAAGAACGCAACCACAAATGTCACCAACGCAACCAAGAATGTGACTACTAATGCTACCAACGCTACCAAGAACGTTACTGTGAATGTTACTAATGCTACCAAGAATGCCACTAATGTCACCATCAATGTGACTAAGAACGCTACAAACGCTACCACGAATGTCACAAAGAACGCCACCAACGCCACAAACGTTACTAAGAACGCTACCAACGTGACAAATGCCACTAAGAATGCCACCAATGTCACCAATGTGACCAAGAACGTCACCAACGCCACCAAGAACGCTACCAATGTGACAAATGCCACTAAGAATGCCACCAATGTCACCAATGCAACCAAGAACGTCACCAACGCTACCAAGAACGCTACCAATGTTACTAATGCTACCAAGAACGTCACTAACGTCACCAGCACCAATGCTACTAAGAACGTGACAACCACCAACGTTACCAAGAATGTCACAACTAACGCCACAAATGCCACCAAGAACGCTACCAACGTTACTACCACAAATGCCACAACAACTAAGAACGTCACCACCACTACCACTAATGTTACCACTGTCACAACCTACACTGTTTCCAGCACATTTGTTCTCAATCTTGAGACTACCGAAACCCAAACTGTTACTGGACAAATTGTGACCAGAGATACCGCTGGCATCGCGAAGGCACTGGCTGGAGTTCAAGTCGCACTCTTAAGATATGGTGCTACTCTCGGTTCATCGGCCGTTACAAACGCAACAGGTTGGTTCCAAATCACCGTCAAGAAAATGAGAGGAAACCTTGCTTACATGGCCGTTGTCTCTGCAAAGAAAGATGGTTATATCCCACTTCAAGAAAGCATTCAACTCGGTGGAGTTTTCAATACCTCTCTTGTGCCACTTGGTAGAGGATTAGAGATGATTCCAATCAATACAACTGGTGCCAATTATGGTGCAGTATCTATTCAAGTCTATGACGTGAAGACTCTCAATACCCTCGATAACGTTCAAATCAACCTCTTCAATATTTCTGACTCCTCTAACCCAGCTTCAAGCGCGTTACTTCAAACTCAAACTTCTAGCTCTGCTGGTTATGCCACATTCACTTACCTCAACAAGAACTACTATCCTTTCAACATTAGCAGCACCCGCTATAAAGGATACAGTGACTACGCTGCAGTTTCAAGCAATGAGAAATTCCTTTCAATTCCTCTTGTGCCAAAATCTTTGAAGTCTGTCATCACCATCGTTTATGAGAACTTGGGAGGTGTTTCTCTTACTTTGGCAGCCAACTTCGTTTACAACTCAACTACTCAGTGTCTCGCTGACCCAATTAACAACGCTTGCTCAGGCATGAACTTGATTCAAAGTAACAGTCAACGCTCCGTGCTTCAGTTCACTTCAACTGGTGACTTCGACTACATTATTTACGTGAAGAAGTTCGATTTTGTTACTGGAGCTGAATACGTCCCAGACTATTTGAAGGGAGAATATGTTGGTGCAAACGAAACAACCACAAACGTGACAACAACTACGACAACTAATGTCACAAACGCCACCACAACAAAAAATGCTACTACTAACGCTACCAACGTTACCAAGAATGTCACTAATGTCACGACCACCAATGTTACCAAGAATGTGACCAATGCTACAAATGCTACCAAGAACGTGACAAATGTTACTAAGAACGCCACTAATGTCACCACCAATGTGACTAAGAACGTCAGTAACGTTACCAACGCCACTAAGAACGTGACAAATGCTTCAAATGTTACCAAGAACGTTACAAATGTGACTAAGAATGCCACTAATGTCACTAATGCAACCAAGAACGCCAGCAACGTTACTAACGCTACCAAGAACGTTACAAATGCCACCAAGAACGTTACTGTGAATGTTACTAATGCTACCAAGAATGCCACTAACGTCACAACCAACGCTACCAAGAACGCCACCAATGTCACCAATGGAACCAAGAACGTCACCAATGTCACAAATGCTACCAAGAACGTCACCAACGCCACCAAGAACGTTACCAATGTTACTAATGCCACCAAGAATGCCACTAACGTCACAATCAACGTAACTAAGAACGTTACTAATGTCACCAATGCAACCAATGCAACCAAGAACGTCACCAACGCTACCAACGCCACCAAGAACGTGACTAACGCTACAAATGCCACCAAGAACGTCACTGTCAATGCCACGAATGCTACTAAAAACGTTACTAATGTCACCAATGCCACTAAAAACGCCACCACTAACGTTACTGTCACCAACGCAACAAAGACAAACGTTTCTAACGTCACAACCAACAAAACCAACGCTACCACTAACGTTACCAACGTCACCAAGAACGCCACCGTCAATGTCACCAATGCCACTAAGAACGCTACAACTAACGCCACTAACGCAACAAAGACAAATGCTACAAACGCTACTACAAATGTTACCAAAACCAACGTGACTACAAACGTCACCAAGACCAATGCCACTAACGTCACAGTTAACGCCACCAACAAAACTAATGCCACAAATGCCACAGCTGCAAATAAGACCGCAGCTAATGCCACAAACACGACCGCAACAAATAAAACAACGACGAACACCACCACTGCAAACAAGACAAACACCACCACAACCAATGGCACCAAGGTTGCCACGATTAATGCCACTGTTCCAGCTGGAGCAAATATTACTGTCAATGTTACCGGTGGCACTGTTGGAAACGCCACAATCTCAGGCGGAATTAGTACTGGTACAACTGTCACTGCGAATGCTACCAATGTCACTGTCTCTACCTCTAAGAAGGCAAGAATCCTGGCCGATGCCACGAATACTACAACTTCAGCCTCTCAAGAAGCTAACGGAGTTATTAGAGTGTACGTTGATGGATATGAAAGCCAAGTTATTAAACTGAACTTCCCTCAGATCGTATACCTCAAGTCTGGTGATGACTTCCAATGGCTCGCCTTCTGCATGTCTGGAAAGCAAGGACCAACCTCATTGAGACCTCTCAACGTTGTCAGAACATCTTCTGGTACCAAGCTAGATGCCCCATTAGCTACTCTCTGCGCTCACTACTGATCATTACGAGAACAAGAATAACTAACACATCTTATCACAAATATTATGATATGATGATATATAAATTTGCATAATTATATGGGGCTCCTCTCAGGGACTCCTGAGAGAATAACGACAATGCCCATTGCATTTTTAAATCGTGATGCATCGTAACTTGATTACGAAAACAGAAACTTAAATCTATTTTCCATTTGCAAAGTTATAATCATCATCATTTTAACAAATCACAAGCATTCATAACAACTTAAAAAATACAATCAATAACTCGAAGGAATTAAACACATTATAACACATACAATATAATATAATGGGATACCTAGTAAATGGGAGTTCACTGGGACAGAAGTAATAATGAATTGCCATCGGTAGATTATTTCATTCTAAGTTGAATTATAAATTAGCAAATCAAACGAAATCACTCTTAAAACGAGCTTAAGCCTTAATTAAGGTTGAACTATGAAGCTCTTTAATAAGAAATAAAAAAATCTTCAGAGTTAAAATATCTAAGCTTTTACATAATGTCGTCCTTTGAGCAATCAAAACCTGTCCAAATCCTGACGAACTTCCTCAGACCATTAAACCAGATCGGTGGCATGGGTGCCATCGGAGTTGCCGTTTGCTTTTTCATTGTAGCAGTCTATCCTTGGTTCTACGGCCTCCTCAATCTTTTCTTTACCGCCACTCTCGGATTATTGCTTCTCGCAGGAGAATTCAACATTGCAGCCATCAATAACAATTGCAAATTCTTGGTGACATACATCGGCAGAGGATTCTTTAATATTTTTGTGGGAAGCTGGGTCTTTGGAATGCATCCAGTTTTCAACGGAGCTCAAGGAACCGTCGCTACTGTAGGAGATATTCTTGCATTGAGCGTTTATATTGTAAGCCTTCCTCTTCATCGATCCTATTCATCTTTTTAATTAATAGGCACTCTGGGTCCTTGGAATCTTCTTCATCCTTATGCACTTCTTCGGCAAGAGCAAATACCTCTACGATATTGACAAGTAAAGCAAACGACAAATATTGAAGATTCAGAAGGAAGATTCAAAAAAGTTATGATTATATAAGTTATGCCTCGATATGTTCTAGTAACCTTCACACGGCTATGCTTCATATACAGTGAGCTTAACAGAATTCAATTTTTACAACAACAAAAACACTCTTCACTTTTCCGACAGTTTACAGGACATTTTCCAGATGGATGAAAATGATAGCGCGATAACTTTCAATGTGCAATTTCATTTTTTAGTTTGTTGGGGGGATTCTGATGTTTACTGGGCCAACTACTCCATTTCCATTCATCTGTAAAAATTACAACTCCTTGTTTTTGTTAGGGCTGTGTGCTTAAGATATTATGAGAGTATAATTAAGATATTATGAGATGCCATGGGCATGTAACTGCAAACAGAAGGCGTTAAATTCTATTAAATATAACCTTCACGGCGACATCAAACGATTTCTTCGCAAGGTTTCGAGTGTTCTGCATCAGAACCAAATTTGATTCGGATTTTTTGGTTCGGCTTTTGAAAAACTTCAAATTGAATTAGGAGTTGTTAATTTGCTGTTTTCTTACAAATTTTTTAAAATTAATTGGTTTTGCTAAACGCGACTAAAACAATTATCAGCACACATACATTCTGCGAATAAAACCTCACGCCCATTTCAAACTCGCATTTATTTTTAGATCCCAATGTCTGAATCTGGAACAGCTTCAGCCAAACAAAATGGACCCCAGACCAAGAACGCGCTTGAGAAATTGATCAAAATGGATAAGAAAAACAGCTTGATTAACGTTTTCGATCAAACTCAAGGGTAATGCCTTGTCATTTCTCTTTAGGTCTATATCAACTCAAACAAAATGATTAGACGCAGACTCCGTATGAAAAATAACAGTAATTTGACAAATGTCCCTCTCAGCAGCACCAAGAAAGAGCAGCAGCTTCGAAATTTTTGGCAGCATATCAATCAGTATTATTTCAAGAAGATTTACAAGGAAGACCTCGAACGAATCGAATATCTCATCAATTTACTGAAAACACCGCTGAAAGGTATCGTCTAAATCATACTTTTCTCGTCTTTTTCATAGATAATTATCTTATTCCTCGATAAATTTGAACTAGACAGCAAGTTTTATCTCCTCTCCTAAATTTTAGAATTTCGCGCAATTTTTTTTTTGTTTTTAAAAAGAAACTGACCTGGTTTTACTTTTAATAGAACCTGAGAGCAAATATAATGACCCGAATGCTTATTTCACATGCAAAAAGTTGGTGAGGGCAGCACCCAAGAAACAACACAAGGAACTCAATTGTGAAAAGGAAATTTTCAGGAATCTCCATGATCAGTATCGTTTGTCAACTCAGTTGAATCCTTTGCTCAATGAAGTGCCAAGCAAAAAAACAGCACAACGAAATCGAAAGCTATTGGACGAAAAGTACAAGTTTGAGGTACCAAAGACGAAAAAAATTCCTCAAATCCTCGAAAAAGAATCAGAAACTTTGAAAGAAATTCAAGCGTCTCTGGATTTAGAGGACCAAGAAGACGAAATCAGCGCTGAGCTTGAAAAACTCACAACTGAGTTTCATGAAGTGAATCGGGTTAGCATGAGTCAGCTCAGAAAGTAACTATCGATTTCTCATATATCTAATCTTATAATTCTTATTAATGGCTGATTCAGGATTCAAAAAAGTGCTCTGAGTGAAGAGTTAAATTTCTCGATGCCAGTTGAAAATTCTGGAACCACTTTGCTCGAAGCAGTTCTCGAAAAAAAGCAAAATTGCTCGTTATTCACAAAGAAAGAGGCAACTGAAACGACCAAATGGATTGAAAAGCAGCAGAAATATCTTCAAGACCTCATAATTGTTCTCGAAAATCGGCAGTTAGCTGAATCAATGAAGTGTGTAGTCGACTACAGAAAAGACCCGTCTGACGGTAAATCGGATCAATACCTGTTAAACGCGAGGTTAATACCTCTCCTTTCTTAGGAAAGTGCAAATTTTTAGTCACCTTTGATGAATCAGTCACGAGCAAGAGAGTATTTATTCCAGAAGATGTACTTGATGAACTTGACAAATTAAGGTAATTGAATTCGTTTGATGTATTACATACTTGATGCTTTAACAATCCAACAATAGAGAGAATTCGCTTTTCAAAATAAGCAAGATTGCACACAAAACTCTGAGACCATTCTCTACGGGAAATGTAACAACTTGAATTCATATGCTCTAACAACCAGAATTTGAATTAGATACTTTCGTTCCATTACATCAATGAGAAAGTAAGCCGAAGGAACTCTATTCTTAAAGAAAGACCTTACAAAGAACTAATAAAAAGAAGGGGCAACGAAAGATCTGATGGGTTTTCTAAAAGCACAGAGCAAGCCAAATTGCAGGAATTCGATGTATGCCACTTCTGCAAAAATCTTTGGCGAATCGAAAATATGATTTATTGCAACTGCAAATCCACTACTATTGGACTTTCGAGCTTAAAACCTTTTTTTCTCAATCAAAGTTTGAACCGAATTTGCTCCTTTCTTACAATTTCTGGACTTAGATATGGATAAAAAGAGAAGTCCAGTTCCAAATAGGATAAATTCATTATATAAGCAAAAAAGTAATTAACCAGCTAGCCTCATGATCAACTTATCTTGCTCTAGAAGAAGAGTCGATTTGTTTGAGAAAGTTTTGCCGAAATTGCTTAAAACAGTGCTTTGATCTAAATCTTGCAGAAATTCAGAACAAGCCTGATTGGAAATGCCCTTTCTGTCAAGTCTACTAAGCTCAGAGAACCGAAATCTAATTTTCTTTTCTACTAAAAGGGATTCTGCTATTGCTCAAGGTGCTTGCGAAATGATCATTTGAATAAACTTACTATCCTTCTTGTTCAAATGGGAGGTGATCTATCGAGGGTTAAAGCAGAATCTGAACTAGAAAAATATATACGAACAGATGACGATGAAGCATTACCAGGGGTAATGCATTCTCGATATGCCAATATAACACGCACACCTATTTTGGTACTTTTAGCAAATAGCAAAACGTGTGTTCAAGCCGGGTAGTAGAGCAAACAATCAAACTACCACTCAGCTAATAGACAGAGCTGATTCATATCAAATTGAATTCGAATACTCAGACAGTGATGAGGACTACACAGTCGGATCAGAAGATATAAGCGACAGTTCGTCTCAAGACGGACCAAAAAGAACCAAGTATTCTCAACCTGTAACACCTTTTTCTTAAAATTATGCCTTTTAGGAAACTGAGGACTAAGAAATGTAAGAAGGGAGGCAAATTGAAGGCAGGCCAACGCTATGAAAATAAATCGAAGAAGCTTCTTCTCAAGAAACCAAGTTCTTCTAAAAGTTCACGGAATTCAGCAAATCAACTTCAGCTAAATCAAGAAGGTGCGGAATATCCGCTCAAAAGGCCTCGAGGAAGGCCACGGTTAAATGAACAAGTGCATCAAAGGAATTCAGCCTTGAAGATTGAAACTTCAAGCGATTCTTGTTTCTCAGAGAAATTATCCACCAAAACTAAGGACCTCAAGCTAAAAAATGGCCGTCCCAGTAAGGTTCCATCATTCCTAGATGAAGAAATGGAAACCTCTGACTCTTCGAATCCTGTGGTATTGCGGCGATTAACTTCATTCTCTCCAGCATATCATGGATCAGTTAATCGTAAAAAGCCGAAGAGAGAGTCGAGCTCAAAGATATACGCTCTAACTAACAGTAGAGTAGCTGCGAGTCCCAATAGAGTAAAAATTGAGCCGGCACAAGATAGCACATATGAATCTAAAGATACGGCAGGTCTACTCAAGCCCCTTCGCTATAAAACAGAGCTGCAGAAGATAATTGAGTCTCAGAATCCCTCTCAGTTTATTACTTTTGAAACCACCGATTTAATAAAACGAATAACGAGAACTTCTCAGCCCAAACAGAAGACGACCCTATCAGCTCAAATTTCTAATGACTCAGCTAGAACTGCCCGTAATATATAGAAAAATGTCAACTATCTTCAAATCATATCACCCGTGTATGCATTGCCTTGAAAATGAATATCTGAGCATTTAATTCTGTATAAAACCAACCGTATGATTTATTTGGATTAATGAATAACTAAACGGAGTAACCTCATTCATTCTCTCTCAACTCAAGCGCTTCGTAGTCCGATTGTCATTGAAATAATCAGGTAGATATAATAACGGCTTTGAGGGATATAGAAAAATATTTACTCACTACTTTGTAGATAATTTTAAATAAGAAATAAATCTAAGAGGCCTGCTCTCTGATGGCTTTCATATTCAAAGGGTATCTATTTTGTCAGTTTGGATAAATTGACTAGGAGTTTGACATCATAGGTGCACAAATGAAAACATAAACAGTCAAAACACCAGCAAAATAACATCATCTTTCAACTGTAAACTGGTCCAGGAGTCTTCAATTCTAAACAATTTTCAGATTCTTCGTCTGTTGCGACAAGCATGGGCCTGAAACCCGATCCTATGGCTCGCGAAAACCGTATTGTGAAGAAAATGATACGATCAACTATTGAGAGCAACAACAAGGAGTTCTCAAAAAAGTTTCGAAAACTGGCACAGCTCACTATCGAACTGAAAGATGGCACTATCAAAAAACATGATTCTATTTCGACAAACAACTCATATTGGACCGAACTAATCAAGAGCAGTAAAGTTGAAGAACTGCCAAAACACGAGCTTTCTAAGAAAGTTCGTAATGGAATACCGCATGAATTGTAAGCAATAGTCATCGAATCCTTTGGCATATTATACAATTTCATCCAGGAGACCAAGCGTTTGGGAATTTTTAACTGATACTTCAAAGTCACACAAAAGATTATATGTACCCTTTCGGAGATTTCAATGATTAGAATCACTTTTCACTAGGCAGAGGGATTATACAAAAAGCTCTCTGAAGCAGATTGCGCGTGCGAGCGCTGGATAAGGACTGATACTACTCGAACGTTTTCTTCACATTTATTTTTCTCTGAGAAAGTACTTCTTTTTCCTTTCTCTTCGGCTGGAATATGCTTTTGGGTAGAAATATAAGGGAGAAGAGAAGCTTGCTCGCATATTGAGAGCGTTTGCGAATTTCGATGCAGGTATCGGCTACACGCAAGGAATGAATTTCATTGCGGGAGCGCTCCTGTTGATTTTAAATGCAGAGAATTACCAAAATCACATGTCAGATTATTCTTATGGAAAATATGATGAGGAATATGAAGAAAAAGTGTTTTGGATGCTTGTATATATTATGCATGAAAGGGACTGGAGGTCGGCTTTTAAATTAGGGACTCCGAAAGTTATCGAAATGAGCAAGCGATTAGAAAAGGAGCTTGAACTCGAGGTTCCTGAAGTCCTGGCAAAGATCCATGAATTGAATGTAATCATCATAAACGATCCATTCTCTCACATTGATTGAATTAAAGCTCAATGTGCACTTTCTTTTTAATGAAATGTTTCTCACGCTCTTATTCCTAAATGCGCCTCTCGAAGTCACGAAAAGGGTCTTCGATATTTTTATTGTTGGTAACTCATGACTTGAAGACTGCTAGGATTAATGAATTCATTAGAAGGAGAAAACGTGATTTATGAAACTATTATCCGTGCGCTGAACTTCTCGAAAGACAAAATTCTTAGTGTTTCGGATGAAGAGGTAATTATCCAAGACGAGAATTTTGCTAATGATAAAAGGAATTAAATATCTACATCCGAAAGAAGATGTTCAATGAAGTGTATGATAAACATGGTACAAAGCTAATTGCTTTGTTTCCTTCTAAGGCAGAAAAAGAGACATTCTTATGAAAACTTAGATATAATTTTTGAATTAACTATTGCTCTGTAAATTTGCATTAATCACGATCAAAATTTTTTTGCTGTAAGAGTAGAGCTGCATTATGCATCTTATACTATTGGCATATTACTCCCTCTCTCTCATGTCGAATTAATCGATATTCAATATAATTCAAAAGAAGTCGATAACTTAAAAATACGATGTCTCTAACTCATCAGAGATCTAGAGGAAGAATTTTGCTGGGAAGGCGTGGAGTTAGAGCAGAGAAGTCATACAAAAATGGAAAAAAGTTATCAGCACGAGGACTTCCCAAGCGGTCCCCCACCTTAGTACTAACCTCGCCTTAAGCCGCTTAACT
>ENA-UOTX01001817-UOTX01001817.1-compost-metagenome-genome-assembly--contig:-NODE-1817-length-13161-cov-7.127102_pt1 | contig 13161 bp, 9 predicted proteins | sample MGYA00238143_ERZ746982 | MGnify/ENA primary metagenome ERZ746982 (study PRJEB28758, sample SAMN06268862) | compost metagenome | isolation source: single cell | place: USA: California, Emeryville, Joint... | reverse complement strand
TACCATGAGGATACAAAACATTCCTGGTTTTCCCGTCCTTCATTCTAAAATTGTAGAATGTGAGGACAATCGAATTACTATTCGAGCTCTTAGTAGTATAAGCCACATAGTCCTCAGTGATTGTTGCTTGCAGAATTTCATTTGATTTTGGAGGAGATATCGTCGCAATCTCTCTGAATTCATATGATTCCTTCGCAGTGTTCGATATTTGATAAATTATGAATTCTTTTTGCAGTTTAATCAGTAACAGGTGCTCTTGTTTGCCATCTGGAGACATGTTAATTGCTGCTAAATTTTTACCTAAGGAGAAGCAAATGCCGATTTGATTACCAAACTTTTTTTGAAAGATTGGCTCGTTTCCGCCATTGCAAAATGTTGAAGAAAAAACGAGAACATATGTATCAGTGACCAGAGTAATCAATTTACCGTCCACAGTGAAAGCAAAATAACATCTCTCGCGAGCTTTAACTAGCAAAGAAGACTTGATTAATAACAATAAGAAGTAGAATGAGAATATACTTGAGCCACTAAGTTTGAGACGTCCTTCCTCTACCCGAGTATAAAATTTATCGTGCCACAGTCCAATCATGATCTCATTCTTGAAGATTTTCGCTGTTACAATAAATGGAAGTCCAGGTCTTTTACATACAATATCTGGAGGGAAAGATGATTCTAAAGCGGCAAAGATGAGCTCATATTTAATGATAAGTGAATTCAGTTACCAACTTTATCTTTGAAAGAGAAAATTACAGGGCTCTGTTTCTCATTAAAAATACCCACTCTTTGATTCTGCTGATCAAATACAAGTAAGTGTGGAAAAGTTGCAGCTTTAATAGAGTCGAGGTTGGAAACTTCTTGAACAGGAACCCTGATTTGGCTGTCTAGAATTTCAAAGGTGATTTTTCTTTCAACTGCCTCAACACATTTTGTTAATATCGCAAAGTTTGTTTCAATCAGACGACTATCAGTGCCATCAAGAAAGATGTTTTTGAGGATTTTTGATCCATCCACTAGCTTCGATGGCTCCTTGTAAAGATTTAGCTTTTTATTCTCTCCAACAAGCTCAACAATGCATTTTCCGATACTCTCAAGTGCTTTCCATTCTTGTTTTTCACTCACATACTCTGTTACTTTAAACCAATTTTTGACGGTTAGTTTCTTTTTTCCATCAATCAAAATATCTGCAGAAGTAAGATTCTCAAAAATCAGCCCGTAATCGTTTCTTAGGTCAATCATAAACTGTACCATTTCTCTAAAAAAGCTTATGAAGTCAAAGTTATAGTTATTGAAGCTTGTTGAATCAATGGTTCGCTTTTGCAGCTCAACAAACCAAAGAAGATCAGATTGTGGAGGTTTTCCAAATTCAAGAAGAGGTGCTACTTTCTCATGCTTAACCATTTTGCGGTAACGAACTTCGTGATTGAACTCTATTAAAGTCTTTTCTGAGGGAAGTTTATTTTTGTTCACTATACCAATCACTTTGAGTTGCTCATTCTGTTTCAAAACTCCCTGATAAATACTCCACTCAGTGTTGTGAGCCACTTTATTCCATTGCCAATATTTTGTGTAAAATTCACTCGGCAATGATTCAATACTCTCGAGGAGAGGATTGATTATTTTATAATGAGAGCCATAGTGAGAAGGTAGCGAAGGGAAACTTTGTGGCATCTCTACTTTTTTGTTTTCTTCTTCGGGTCTTCTAGGTTGTTGGGCGTCATTCATGAGATCTTCATCAATAAACGTAATTTTCAGCTTTTTATTGGGATTTCTTTCAGGCTTTTTTCCTGAGGGGTTAGGCTTATTATTAGCGTCCCCTTTCTCGTCGTTCTGATTGACTTCATTATGTTCTTTCTGTTTAATTTCATCCTCAACGTTAAATCTGAAGTGGATCTGCAAACTTTTCAAGTATTCCTTTTCCTCTTTCATCACCGATACAAAATATTCTTGAACATAATTGTCTGCAAGTTGTAGCAATTCGGCAGCTTTGAAACATAAATCAGCTCCTTTCTTACACGTCTCAAGAAGAGGAAACCCATTTAATAAGCTTTTTATCTTTTTTCCAACCATCTGACAATCCACAAGCTTTAATAATATCATTTGTATTCCTTCATTAAAAGTATTTGTGCTAAGTTCTCTTACTATCTGGGATAGGCTGGCCAATTTCCGTTCCAGATTACGTATTGTTTCTTGTGCTTCATTTTCTGTGTTCTTCTTTTCCTCTTGAACATTCTTCATTTCCTCTTCTTCAAAATAGCTGCATATTTTACTTGCTTGGCATTCACCTTTCTTAAAAGAGGGTTCTCTCCGCTTGATTATTGACAATTTATCGCTATACACTTTCGAACTCGGATATTTGTAATCAAACTTCTTGACTAGCTCATTAAATATTACTCCAAAGATACTATGAGGCTCGCTCTCTCCAAAATATTTTAGCAATTCAAGCGAAAGACCAATCAAGTTATTCGCAATAGCCGTATTGTGTTGCATTTCAACCTGACTTTGAGGCCATGAAGTGAAAAATCCTTGTCCTTTCTGCGGAAATGGGATCTCCTTCTGGAACAGAGTGATTCTCACAAGCGTTTGAATGAGACTGTCCTGAATAACTAGCGACTCAATGAAATTTCGTCGGGACTTTCCGTAAAGAGCGATTGTTTTGAGTAAGAACAGCAATCTGAACTTAGCGGCTGGAGAGGACACATGATCGCTAGAATTAAGCAAAACAGTGATCAATTGAAACAGAAAATCGAATTCTTCTTTGGTGACTTCTTCGAGAAAGATCTTTAGAGCCTCAGGCGAACATTTAGAACGCTCAGAGCTGAGAAGATCTGGAAAAATACTAACGAATTGCCGCAGTTTCTGATATTCTATGGTCATGTCTTTGGAAAATAAATTAAATGACTAATTTATCCGCAAATTATCTGAACTAGAAGTTGAGAATAAAGACAAAGAGAAGATACGGATAAGATTAGTTCCACAAAGGCAAAAGCATTATGTGAGGATGCTAAGCACTCTTTTTAAGAGTTTTATGTTAAATTCATTGAAACCTTTCGAATTACCAAATTCACATGTATTTAATCAGTACCATCAAGTAAAACTTCAAAGTAAGCAGTCCCTTTTGCTAAAGATGGTTGGACTGACGTTTTATCAGACCTTTGAGGTACCGAAGTGTTCTAAAATTAATAAACAAACAAAAACTCGTGCAAATTCATGCGCCACAGTTATTTTAAGTGATCTTTCACTTCGCACTAGCTTTATACGATTTAAAATCTCTTGACTTATAGTCAAATGCGCCGTTCGGATGGATGTTAATTGATCTACCTGAGAAAGTGCGATTATTATATAATCTAATGCTCAGGGAACGAATGCTTCAAAATTTTGATGTACTCGTTATGAGCACAGAATGTTTGAATTATCATAGAAAGTTTTAATGGAAATCCTAGTGCTTTTATTTTGGTAGGAAATGATATTTACATTGATGGGCATCTAAGTAGGTGTATTCTCTAATTTTTTGCTACAAGGTCGAAATCTTGTTTTGAAGCCTATTAACTTTCTCTCTTCATCCTGATATTGATATTGAACGAAGTTTCATCCTCAGGTTATTAATCACTCTCTGTTTTCAATATTTTTTTCCCTCTTCAAGAGTGGAGAAATAAGAATTCTGATCTAATTGATGGAAGCAAACAAGCAAGGCGCCAGGAAAATCACAATTAGGTCGCAGAAGGACTGCTACAATCAAAGGTTTTTGTGTGAGAGAGAATTCAATGAAATCTTGGCTTTATTTTCGGTAAAGCTAAATAGATCAGAGAAGTTGTCTGATAAATGTTTTACAAAAGCTAATTTTTGGTTTAGGCATATCAACAGACAATAAATGGATTATTTACAGAAGGCTCAGCAATACCTGTCCGATTCGACTCAAGGCAGGAGACTGATCAAAGAATCTAGCCAGCCACAACCTTTTGGTGGTGTTTCACGGATGTCTGGAAATCAAACGATACTCGACCCTCAAAATGCTTACGGAACGGATTCAATGCAATTAGTGCGCAAAGTGAACGCATTGAAAGTCCCCATGAGACCCCGAATCCAGAATATGATGAAAGATGCACTACCAAAGGATGTTATGGTACCTGTTCGTTTTGAGAGGGAGCCAACTCTCATTAAGTGTCAAAATGTGAATATAACGGCCTGAGCGAAGTCAAAAAGGATCTGGGTCCGACTGGCAAGAATGCGAGAGGTTTTTTTCTCGTTTTCTTTCGCATTGTGGTTCCTGTGTTACACCAAATTAATTAGGGAAGTGTTTTACTGAGGGCGAAGAGTATATATAAAAAGTGGGATGTGAAATAGATTATATAAAATGTTTTTCTTAACGCTCTCTTAAATCGTGATGGGAGTAAAAAATCCTTTCGACTGAGAGAAGATTAGACTTTGAAGAGCAGCAATAATAATTTGTAAAAAGTAAAATACCTCAAAGTGTGCAGTAACTTGTTTATTCTGAAAAATTTCTGGAAAAATCAATCAATTTATCGAAAAATCTCATAATTAGTTGGGAGTTATACATCTGCTTCCCGTTAGCAGTTATTGCGTGCTGCGAGTATTGCGATACTCCATGCAGAGATGATATATCTGACATAACATATTTCTGTCCACAATGTGATGCTGAGCTTGGCATTCATTATTATGGTAAACTACCTGATGAGGTAACGATTGAAGAACTTCCTAAATTGTTGCTTTAAATTACTCTGGCATCCATAAAATAGTTTCATTCATATGTTTTGTCAAAATTAAGAAGATAGTATAAATAATGAATTCGTTCGATGGGCTTCTGGCTAAAAGTTTATGTCCTCTCTTTAATTAACAGATATCCTCAGTTTTGAGGAAAATATATTATCTGTCTCTATTTACCAGCAGAACTTTTCTCTCTCAAATTTAGGTTCATAGGAAACATTCGAATCTCATTGCTAATTCGAGAAAACGTTTTCATAAACGCCGAAAAGGCTCTAATTGAGCACCACCAACCTTTACATTGCCATCTCGAAGTTAATTCACTTATCCTCTTTAGGTTTACGAAATAACTCACAAACTACCGTAATAGTAATCTGGATACAGTTTTCAATCTGCAAATGTTTTACAAACCCCCAAACCCTACTTGTTCTCGTCAAACAATATGTTTCGCTCAAACTTTGGTGAGGAATTGGTCATCTTTTATGGATACAAAACGTATTTTGGAAATATTCTCACAATGAAACCCCACTGTTATAAAAACCAATTATTTGTTACGTCAGTAGTTTACCAGTAGCATCCAAACTTGCAATTCCAAAAAAATTGTTCCCACTCTTCTAATTTTCTTCCACACACTGAAATCAGAAAAAATCCCCTTCCAAGGAAATAAAGTACAAATCCCTTCCTTGCCTGAAATCTCTTCACAAAGTCAGCACTTTCGTCTCAGTCAGGCTACGCCCTAGTCTGACCACACGATGAATTTTTTAATGTATTCTCCCCCATTTAGTGACTCAGTCTTTCATACGCAATGTAACAAAACTGATGCATTTTCATTGAATTTTTTTTCATTATGCTCGAAGCCAATTAACTTAGGTATATCTTAATCTTACATCCTCATCCCTCAGTCCCTAATACAAGCATACTATGAAAGTTAAACCTCTTTCTAATCATGCTTTTCTAAGAGAATATTTTTTAATGGATCAACTTAAAGATGATTAGAATTGTGTGATTTTGCCAAAAAGAAAATTTAAGAATTTATGCACCCATTTAGATTTTTTGGGAATTTTTAATTCTCAAACCAGTCACAAACAGATACAGAAACCTATTCAATTTATAAAAGAATAATTCTGAATCAATTAATTTCCTCTCGACAATGATTCTTTGTTCTAAAAAGTCTGTGACTCGTTCTTAGATTAATCTCAGTACTGGAACACAACTAACGCGATTTCATCATCTGAACGCTTTATAAGAGCGATGAATCCACTAATAATTAAATAACCAAACCTTATTGGAAAATAAATTATAAGACAGCACTCATGATAAGCGAATCTAACAAAATAACTCTCTACATTCAACACACCGACGGCTCTAATGTTCAAATCTGCTTCCCTGCAGAAAAATCGAAAGAATTGACCTGCCATTGGTTGGTCGAGCAAGCCATAATGAAACTCAAAGAAGCGTTTCCTGAAGGGGAGGGATTGAGTTCTATTGTTGCGCTTCAGACCGTGTACAGAGAATATGCCGTCGACCACTGGCTCAGCATCCCTTACAGAAACCTTTCGATTCTCAGGGACGGAACAATGTTGAAACCTTACTACCGACCAGCCAAAAAGGTGGATACTCACTCAACGAAGGTCTCGCTCGACGACTTTATCATCGAAACGAAGCTGGGCTATGGGGCCTTTTCGAGTGTTTATCTGGGTAGTTTTCCATTTAAATAATTTATCTCATGCTTAATTTTGCAGTGAGAAAGAAAGACACTGGGTCGTTGTACGCGCTGAAGCAAGTCAAAAAGGCTAGTCTCTGCAAGAGGAAGCATAAACTCATCCATCGAGAGCGCCAGGCAATGATCGATATAAATTCTGCGCATGTAGTGAATCTGCATTATGCATTCCAAACGGTAATCAGATTATTCTAAAAAATTTCCTGAACATAATTTTTTTTAATTAGAACAATCATTGTTATTTTGTTCTCGACTTTATCCCATGTGGAGATCTCAAACGGATCACCAACAAAAAGAAGCTGACAGAAAACGAGGCTCGCTTCTACATAGCTGAAGCTATTCTTGGGTTGAACGCGATCCACAGCGAGTCTTATATCTACAGAGACCTCAAACCAGAGAATTTGCTCCTGGATTTGGACGGTCACATCAGAATTACAGATTTTGGCCTTGCGAAGAAAGTTGGACACCTCAAGGACCCGAACTTCTCTATCTGCGGGACATTCGAGATTCTGGCGCCGGAAGTCAAGAGCGACGCCGGATATGATTGCCAGGTCGATTACTATAACATTGGGACACTCACATATGAGCTTGCGACCGGGACAGTCCCGATTTTCTCTGAGAAAGAGCGACTTTTCCTTGAAGAAGCGAACCCGCGATTTGCCTATTTATCGGAAAATTTGAAGGATTTCATTAAGAAACTGCTTAGTCCTCACCCAGAATCGCGGCTGGGCGCGGTGAGAGGGTTCAATGAAATCTGCGCGCACCCTTGGATGGCTGCGATTAATATGTCTCACCTGAACGATAGGAAAATTAAACCGCCATTTCGAATCGATCCAAATTGCATTAGCTTTAGCAAGAAGCCGGTTCCTGAGGCCATTGATAAGGTTGATGGACAGCTTGGGCTTTCATTAGAGGGGAATACTCTGGTTAATTTTTCTTTTTATGGAGTAGCGGACTCAATTATTACGAAAAGGAGAAAGGTGTTGAGCAGTAGACGCGAAAGTACTGATGATACGCTTTCAAGGAATTCGGCAGATGGAGGATTACAGAAGAAGGTGATGAGTGAAATTCAAGAAGGGGAAATTATCGAAACGGAGTATGTAAGCGAATCGGTAGCAGCGAGATTCGAGAGTTATAAATCAGAGGCGACGAAAACGATGAAAGTGATGAAGAATTTCTGCAAAAGAGGGAAAACACAGAGAGATGATGTGGCGATCTAATGTCAACGAGTAAAGGTGCCAGATGACGGTGGTCTATTGAGTCGTTTGAGAAGCACGAATAGCTTGGTTTAGAGAGATAATAATTAGCAGTTTTATCTTGCATTTTGAGATGATAATGTTTAAAATAACGTAAATATGTAGCAATTTTTTCATCATTTATATTAATTATGTCAAATTTTTTGTACTACTCTAACTCTCCTATAAAAGCACAACTACTACTCTATGTGTTCATACCCTTTTAGACTAGCAAAAACACAGAGTGATTGGAATTCATGAATAATAACAGAAGCGGAGCAGAGCAGAGCACAGATAATCCAAATTAACCAGAAAAGGGCTGGATATTATTGTTCAAAATCATAAAAGCCATTTCAAACTATTCAAGGAAGAAATTAGCGAAGACCTCTGTTTTAAAATAAAAATTCTATTAGTATAGATACAATGGTGTTTAATTCCAAGCATAATGACGAAATCAAAGAAATAGTTTCACTTTATGAAAAGAGTAATTTTCTACGCAACTACGAATGAAAAATGACCATCTTTTGCAGCAAACTCTTATACCATCTATTTCAATAGCGTGTATTCATCGAGAACGCTGCTCTTCATTTAACTTATGCCAAAAACATAAATTTTCTTGTTGGTTAGAAATCAATCTTTTCAGGTTCTTCCTTCTCTTCTTTTTTTGGATTCGCGCCTGGAGTCACAATTTTCAAGTTTCCTGTAATCTGTTGATATTCTATGATTTTTGCAGGCTCTTTTGCAGGTTCTTTTGCAGACTCCTTTGCAGGCTTTTTTACAGACTCCTTTGCAAGCTCTTTTACAGACTCCTTTGCAGGGTTCTGTCTCTAGCAATACTATTAGGAAATTTAATAATTTCATATTTACAAGTCCATGCACAAGTCTTTTGGGTTTCTCTAGCACCTTCCAAAATTAATTACCCTTAATATAAATTGCAATTTACCATCTTCCCAGTTTGTATCTTTTCTTCTTCTTCAAATTTTCCACTCTTTCCAAACTCATAAATTAATTCATGTCCATTTTCCTTATCACCTGGAGTGAGATAAATACATCGACCGCCACTTCGTGGCTCCACTCTCTATTGGTAAAATCTGCTGTTATTTTACGATCAATTTATACTCGTTACTAGTATTTTTATTAATATCGTATCTGATTCCCTTTCCCCTGGAATGCTGATTACATCTCCTTCAGTAAAACATTTGTAATTTCCTTCAAGTCTGTTTTTCAAGCTGCATCGAATCGCAGTTAATGTAAGTTAGGCATCAAGAACACTTACAAGTCTTCAGGTAAAGAGTCTTTGCCGATAACCTCCATTCTGATTTTTTTTCCAATAAGAATAATGTCAGCTCCAACGTCTTGAGTAATTTGTGGATTCTGCTGATTCCCATCTACTCGAGGTTGTAAATTTGGCTGACTTGTGCTGGCCAAGTTCGCGCTTTCAACTTCTTTCAAATCCAAACAAACAACATCGCCTTGTTTTAGGAGCTTTAAGTGATTGAACAGCTGCATAGAAATTCCATTAACCGTTGTTACTACTTAACAATGAAATGAATATACTTGCTCAGACATGATACAGCATCCAGGAGGCGCAATATAATCATATACGGTCACATGGCTGTAGTCTCCTTCACGAAGCATGTCCTCTTTTTTCTCATTATTCCAAATTTTGAAGACTTGTATTGGCCGGTCTACATTTTGCCAAACTATTCGAGAACCTCATGTTTCAGCGCTGATAATAAAGCATCTATTACATGTTCTTGTGAGGATACTCTTTGGCAGCAGAACTAAAAGCACAGATTAAAGCATTGGAAATAATTGAAGAAAGGATTACCGTTCCAACTGTGCTTTATTGCAGCAATATTGAGTTCTACGGGAGAAATTAAATACGGAAGGCCTAAGTGTTACTTTCATCGGGAGAGAGACCATCTGGTAGAGCTGTAAATGCTCTGAGTTTTACTTTCAAGGTCATCATGCTGAATTGGGGTTTGGATAGTCCAACGGGAACGTCCCAAAAGGTATCAAGTTTCTTTTGCTGGGGTCTTTTTGAGGTCATGCAGCTTAATTATGAGCGATGGGAGGAGAATTATGCTTTGAAATCTGAGTTTTTGTGCTGAGAGTGTTTTTAACTAGAATTATTTGAAGATTTGCCAATAAATTTTGCATTGTCATACACATACAGGAGCTAATTAATAAAATGTAGAATTGTTGAGAAAGAATTTAAGTTGTCAACCAGAGAAACATCAAAATTATAATGCTGCGTGATATGAGATCTTGCTACCAATGGGAGCTGTGGCCTGGCATTTCACTCTATAATCTCGGTTTTAAATTGTCGCCGAATAATGACGCTTGATTTTCTTACTCTTGTTGAAAATTTTGAAAACTAAGCAACAAATAATCTCTAAGCAGCCATTCTTCCAGGGAAATATTCCTTAACATCTTAATTTTTCGTGAGTCCTTGATATTTTTTCAGCATTTCTTATTGAAAGAAAATCTCGAAAGAGAAGAGGGTTCGAGAGTTAATGCCGATTTGTTGGAGTCATTTCTCAGGCGATCACGATTCTCATCTAAAAAAAAGTTTTGAAATCGTTCACTTGCTTCGATTAATGAGGGCTCTTGGCCAATTATCGCTCCTGCTGGTAATCTTAACATAAGCAAAATGGATCATACGAAAGATGGTCTAAGATTTGGTTAATTAAAAATAGTCTTGAGAAATTTTTATTGTTTATCCAAATCAAAAGAAACCAAATTCCAACATTGATTCCAGATTGCGTGATGGATTAGATCTTCAAAAGTCAGATCCCCTTGGCCAAACCTTGATAGAAAGAACAATATTATCAAAGAGATCGGAGATGAGCAGTTTTTTTTCTTGAATGAAGGTTTCTAACCTTCCACTTCGCATCACAAGATAGTAATGGCTAAAACATCAAGAGGTCACTAGAAATGCACCTCTCTGCACCAATCGTGAACGTGATTCTTTCAATTGGTGTGCTCGGATCCCTAACTATACGCACCTGTGGTTTCTCTGGATCGGTGCACTCTGGATTTCTCCTTCCTTTTCAAGAGTGGAATCGGCTGCAGTATGTATGATCTTGTCAGATGCTTTTGCCTTCATAGGCGTCTTCAGCTGCAAAACATGGAAAGGGAGGAGAGAGTGTGTTGAAGTCAAGCCAGATGGTTAATTATTTGAAAATCCGTTAAAATCACATAAAATCTTGCTCTACATTGGAAAACGTGATCCAATTGGTGTGCAGTCAAGAGTAAGGGAAGCAACGACTTCAAACAGTGAATTCTTGCAGCCAAAACGATTTTTCCTTATGATCAATGTTAAAATTATGATCACCATATTTGCTGGTATTGCTATGAAACCAGCGTAGATAAGAGCAATTCTGTGCTTTTTGAAGCGAAAGGCTCAATTCAACTCAACGAACATTATTCAGTTCATTTTGAAAATCCAAACAAATTCCAGTCAGCAATTTCCCTTGCAGAATGGGTTATGCGAAAGCTGACGGAATCCAATCAGTCATGGCATCGGGAGACATCAGTTGGGAGCCTCTTTTCAAAGAAAATATAACTGATGAGGCGTGACAAGTATGTAAACGCAGTTTTGCAAATTAAACAGATTTTGAGTCCAGTGAAAGGGCCAGTGAAATAGATTCACGTCTAAAACAAGGCAAGGGCCAAGATTCCTAAACAACATCTCAAGCCTGTCAAAATGCTTCGAAATCCTTAGATCAAACGTAAGATAGCTCTCAGCATCAATGTCTTTAAGTTTTGGACAAACGCGAGACAATTAATGACAATTTTTCAAACCAAATATTCAAATGTCACTCATTTCTACAAGCAGACTGCGCTAATTAGACTTATTTCAGGCGTTTCAAAAAAGCAAGGAAAGCTAACGGATTTTCTTTTCTTTTTTACCCTCTCATTACTGGAAAGGAATTTTATCTCGCAATAGGAGCCGAAATGAGAAATTTTCAGAAAGGAACGGTACATGAGCTGAATATAGTGAAGTAACTTCGTGTCTGCAGTATGTATCAGCAATTTGTCAAGCTCTTAGCCCAACTTTTCTTCATCCAAATAGTCCACGGGAAAATTTTTTACGACAAATGGGCACTTTTTTAATAACTGACCAATTCTATTGACTCCTGGATTTTATTTCATTGGACTACAGCCACTTTGGACTTCGGTTGGGAGCATGATAATCAGCCTCAATCAGTGACAATCATGCTTAAGAAGCTAGTACTAGACCAGAGCCAGAGCAATAAGCACCAAACAGAAAGTGGCTACTTGTTTCTACTGCGTTTTACTCGATTATTCATGGGCTACTTATGTGGCATTTCTGAGGAGAGCCCTCAGACACAGTCGGATTCAAGTGACATATGATACAATGGCTGCAGATTTTTCACCGTTTTCCAATGAAGGATAAAAAAGTAGGATTTGTCTTAAAACACACACTGAAAATGAAAAATATTGATACCGGTTCAGTCACGAATGAAATTTAGAACCGAAATCCATTCAAAGGAAAGAGGCCAGTAACATCAGATGTTTATATAGCTCGTTCAATTGACATTGGATAAATAAATATCTTATCGCAGAGATTCAGACTATTTCATGCCTAGACAGTTAAGAAGCAATTCTTCAATCATTACTTCGTTCATCGAAGCGAAGTAAATCGCTATTGTTTTCTCTCCTAATCACAATTAGGCATGCACTCGACTTGGAAGTGCAAGACAAGCGTCTTGGACTCATCAAGGAAAATAAAATGACCCGTCGAAAGCAACGGGCAGAGCTTGTGGCGTCCAAATCACAAAAAAAGAAAAAAGCTGAAAGTAAATCTGCTAAAGACTCAGAGAAGTTTAGGTCTATGGTAATTAAAGCTTACTTATTCATTAACTGACTGTTTCCATATAGGATGAGCATAAAATCAAGTTGGAAGAGCTTCTCCAGCGACTGGATGTTTCAGTCGAGAAAGGCCTTTCCACTGATGACGTGTCTAAGAAGCATAAAATATATGGAGACAATGTTCTTACAGAGAGAAAGAAGACTCCTTGGTTCGTTGAATTCGCTAAGGAGCAAACAACCTTCTTCGCGCTCATGCTTTGGGCAGGGGCTGGGTTCTCTTTCCTGGCATACGGGCTCGACAGCACTGACCCTTCTACTGTATCCAGCTCTTACAATTTTATTTATTTACAGATCTTTTCTAAAGCTTTACTTAGCTGTTGTCCTGGTTATCGTTGTGCTTGTCATTGGTACAAGTTCTTTCTTACAGAACCAGAAGAGTGAGAATGTCATGGCGAGCTTTAAGAACTTCATTCCTTGGAAGTGTAAATGCCTTAGGAACGGAGAATGGTCAGATATTCCAGCTGCGAACCTTGTGCCTGGTGATATCGTAGAAGTCAAGGCTGGTGATAAGATTCCAGCTGATATGAGAATTATCGCAACGCAAGAAATGAAGGTGGAAAATTCATCATTGACTGGTGAGCCTGA
>ENA-UOTX01001815-UOTX01001815.1-compost-metagenome-genome-assembly--contig:-NODE-1815-length-13172-cov-4.007484_pt1 | contig 13172 bp, 10 predicted proteins | sample MGYA00238143_ERZ746982 | MGnify/ENA primary metagenome ERZ746982 (study PRJEB28758, sample SAMN06268862) | compost metagenome | isolation source: single cell | place: USA: California, Emeryville, Joint... | reverse complement strand
GAGAAGCGTCAAACGGAACAAGAATTGGAAACTAAAGAGCTGACTTTCCAACCTCAGATTAAGAGACAATATCTCACTATTTCAGGGCTGAAGGAAATACCTGCGACCCATGATCCAAAAGAGAAGCTTGAGCAGCTGTCTTCGCCAAGAGTGACAAGAGTGAAGACGTTCGAAGATGAACCTGATTTCCAAGAATTGAAAGAGAAGCCAGAGATAAATTCAGTATCTCAACAGCTGAGTGTATAGAATTAAATGTCATGGGTTGAAATTCATTGCAATTGATAGGAAAAATATATCCGAGCAACATCACCTGTAGTGTTTGAAAGACTGTTATTTGAACATTGGCAAAAATCAGAAGATTATACGAGTCCGAGAGCGCACACGGAAATGACCTTCAAACCTCAACTAAATAGAAATACAGAAGCGTTAGTCGCAAAGAAAAGAGAAAGAGAGAGGCTATTAAGCCCAGTCTCACAAAATCCTCTTCAAGAAAGTCCACGAACGAAATCTCCTCGCAGTATATTTTGATTTTCTAAGAGAGTTTATAACGATCTCCATAGGAATACGTTCTCCAGAATCTCAGAGAATGTCGAGTATGAAAAGTCCAAGACTGAGTCAGATCACTGATAGAAATGCTTCAGAGCAGACAAACTCTCTGAAAAACATTCCTGAAAATCTATTTACAGATGACGTCTATCTTAAATTGCTTCTTGATGTCAAAGATCAGGCCGTTCGAACTAAATCACCAGAAAAAAAGACTGGAACCATCCCAGCATTAAGCACAGAGAATGTTAAGAGGGCTCAGAGAAATTCCAGTGGAGTTAAGGAAACACCAAAGAAAAATCCACGAGAAGTTGAAGATATTCAAGGGAGGAGAAGCGCCAAAGGGCCTGACACACAAAGAGAATCTGCTTCTCCAAAGAAACAGCATGAGCCAAAAGTAGGACAGACCGTAGGTCCGACGGAAAAGAAGTCGAAGGATCAGATAAATACAACAGCGTTCAAGTCCCCAAGGAGCGAAATAAGTCCAGTAAAAAATCGGACCAGCAACGATCATGCACAGGAAAAAGAGTCAAAGAAAGCAGATAAAGCAGAAGAGCCGGGGATTTCTTCTTCAAAGAAGAAAGAAGCTTCTCCTTCCAAACAAAGGGACAAATCTCCTTCAAAGACTTCAAAGAGAAAGGAAAAGTCACCTTTAGAGAGAAGAGAAAAGTCACCTCCAGAGAGAAAGGAAAAAGAAAATTCGCCTTCCAAGAAAAAAACGAAGTCTCCTTCAGAGAAAAAAGAAAAAGTAAGCAAGGTAAAATCACCAAGGCCACAGCATGATGAAGAATCAGCAAAGCCCAAGATTAGAGAAAATACTCCTGAAGAGCCTCAAAAACAACATTCTAGAACTCCTAACCGCTCATTCGAAAATAAGAAGAAAGGAGGAAAGAGAGATTCATTACCTTTGGCAGATGCGACTGAAATCCCAGAGAAGGAACTGCAAATAAATGAAGATGCCTCAAAAATCATTGCAGAGGAGCTAGCGAAGCATATGCAATCACTAAAAGAAGACGAAAAAGCTCTAGTCAATCCTTCAGAGAAAATAGAAAATGAACCTGTAAAAAAAGAGCAGCAGTATTTTACTCCTCCCAAATCTTTGAAAAGTTTTCTGAGAGGGAGTCACAGGATGTCATATAGTTCGCAGCTCCCTAAAGCTTTGTCTCCAAACGCACCAGGACAAAGAACTAGAGGTTCCGTGATGGAAACCACAAAAAATTCTAATCAACCGAAACCTAATAAACAAGAACTAGACTCGAATCAACAGCAAAGCAGCAAACCTGAACCGCAAGACCAAAGGCAAGGTGTATTAAATGACGAAAGCAATAAGACTACTAGAAAAAATGAGAAAGAGGTGGCTGATACTGAAAGAATCTTGCCTTACAAGCGAGAAGAACCAAATACAATAACTTCTGATCATAAGCTCTCTGAAGTTCAGCAGAAACCCAATGAAGCTCTGCCTGACGAAGAAGACAGCCGAACTCAGCAGAGAAAATCATCAGGCTCTAAACCATTAGAAGAAAATAAATCAGGTGCTGAGAAGCTGGAAGCCAATCAAGCAAAGAAAGAGAAAAAAGACGGGAAGAAAAAAGACGCAAGCAAGAAGAAGAATAAACAAAAAGTAAGGGAATCAAGTCCAGTGGAGGAAGAATCAAGAAAAATAACTAATGCTGATCATGATCAGAGTAAAAACACGCAATCTCCTGAGAAGAAGAAGAGCAAGAAAGAGAGAAAATCAGACTCAATCAGAGAAAAGCAAGAAGAGCAAAAAATTCAGCCATTTTCTGAAAAGGAGTCTAAATCAACTGTAGAGAGCTCCGAACTGAACCCAAAAAAGAGAAAAATAAAAAAGGCTAATGGAAAAACATCCCCAGAAGAAGTTCAATCATTTGATAAAGAGATACCTGAAGTATTAAATGAATCCGGAAATCAAACATCTCGAAAAGAAAAACCTTCTGAGCTAGCTCGGAAGAAGGAAGGGAGCAAAATAGCTGAAGGAATCAAACCCGAAGAAAGAAAGAAGGGTCGAAAAGAGAAGAAAAAAGCTAAACAAGAAAATAAACGAGATAAAGAAGATCCTCAAGGAAAACAGAATAGCAAGGATGAAGAAATAAAAGAGCAAATTAAAAGTGCACCAATTAAAGAGAGTAACTCGAAAAAGAAACGCAAGAAATCACTTGGAACTTCTGAAGACAGACCTATCATCGAGGACTTCTCGGAAATGATTTTTGATTCGAAGCCTCATAAGATCTTTGAAGAGAATCATACCACCAAGAAGCCTCCGTCACGCGATCAAGCAAAAGAGAAAGTAAAATCTTCTCAAAGAGAGGACGATTCTCAACAGAGCGATAAGAGGCCGTCTGCGAATAAATCTGGCTTAAGTGAGAACATGGCGACCAGAGAAGCATACGAGGGAGAGAGATTTAACTCTCAGCCACAAAAAAATTCTGAAATTGCGACTATTAATGAACAATCTCAACCATCTCAATCGCAGGAGCAACCAAAAGAAAAACCAAAGTCATCTGCTCAGAGGATGGCAGAGCTCTTGCAACGAAGAAATGAGGCCATGAAAAGCGAGAGAGATTCAAAAGCGAATAGCGTTCACAACAGAAGCCACAATTCCGAACAAGAAGCTCCGAAAGATGTTGTAGAGCAACCCTCCTCAAAACCATCCGTACAAAATCAGTCAGAAAATAATCCCAGTGGAAACAAACTCCAAAATGGAGGTACTGAAACTTCAACAGGTAATCATAAATTTTTGAAGCATTGAAGTCTTATATGCTTTCATTTTTAGGGAAAGAAAAAAAGACGATGAAAGTGGAGCAATTCGGAATGTCGATTGCAGGAGATGCGCCGAGCAGCACTCAGAAATCAGATCTGAAAAAGGAATTCCAGCCTCCTCAACAGAATGAGCGTCCTAGATCTTCTGCTGACATCTTGTTCAAACATCGAGCAACTGTCGGAGCTTCTATTTTGAAAGATGCACACTCGCAGCTAAGTAATCAAGATTCTAAGGGAATGCAAAAACCCTCTTTGCAATTCACTGATGGGCATAAGAACGACAAAAATCATAATTCACAGCCAAAAACTCTTGAAGAGACTGTCGGTACCAAAAAGTCTCATCCTAAAGACGATCAGGATGAAATCAAACGTGCTAAAGAAGACCTAACTGACTCGGACAGTCATTCAGACTCTAGTTCTGACAATGAATTACACAAGAACAATCCTCAAAATGGAGCAAACCAATCAAACGGTCCTCAACAAAGAGCTTCTTCGCTCAACTTCCAACCACTTCACAGAAACTCTATTTTTATCAAAAGTTTAGCTCAAGAATCTATGACCAAAACTGGAAGCAAGGTCACCTTCCTACAGGACGAGAATCAAAGACAGAGATCTATTTCAGCGCCTAAGAAGCTGATTAACTCTGAGAGATTGGCCAAAATGCAAAAGAAGAAGAAAGCTTTAGCTGTGAGCAAAGTAGAAGAAGCTGCGATTTGCTGGGATCCAACGCTTAAAGTGGAAAAAGCGTTACAGGGAGCAGCTGCTCGTAAGTTCATGGAATATGGAACGTTGCCAGCGAATGAACTCTATCAAATTAAATATTTTAATGAAACTATGCGAAGAGTATCTCAGGCTGAAACGTTGAAAAATATTGCATTGAAAGCGCAGCAGAAATATCTGCAATTGCAAAAATCCGCCTCAAATCAAGAGGAAAATGGAAATTGATAGAAGAATTTAGGACTTTAAGAATTTAGAAGTCACCATCATATTCAAATGATTTGAAGTTTTCTAGACTTTCTCGAGTATGAATCATTTGCATTATAAATTATATCGTTCTGAAGGGATTATCGTAAATTCATATAGCCTCTAAGTGCGAGTGATTTACGAGTTCTGAGCTATTCAGAAAATTAAGAATCACCCATCAATTTCTATTTAAGCACAGAACATTCGACAAAAGGAATAGAGAAATTTATTAAAAATATTGAGAAGCAATACCAGTGATTCACTAATGGACTCTAACAATCACGAAACCAAGTTATCCAACGAGCCTAAACACGAAGGAGAAGAACCTCTGCTCTCAGGTGAAGGAGATAAAGAAACATTAGAAGGTCAAAAACCGGAAACTGAAGCAAAAAATGAAGAACAAGCCGCCGGAGCTGCTGAAGCTGATGATGATGACAACTATGATTACGAAGGAGTAGCTTAGAAATTATTGAATGGTACTAATATGGGATTAGATGAGCAAAAAAGAGATTTGCATGATAGAGAAAAACAAAGGCAACGAAAGATTTAAGGAAGCCAACTATATGAAAGCCAGCAAACACTTTACAAAGGTTGAATTTTGGTGGTACTGTACATGTGTAACTAATTTCTTCGGCTAGGCGCTTATGGCCTTTAAATATGCTACTGAGGAATTAGCAGAGGGAGGGCTAGAGGAACTTGAAAAGGCTGTTAAGGAGATTCAGGTAAATCGACGATTTCGCTCATAAATGATGCTAATTTCTGAATCAGATACCTTGCCATTTGAACCTAGCTCTTTGTTTCTTGAAGATGGGAGAGTATGACATGGTGAAAGTTCATTCAAAACATGTAAGTTGCATTAAAATGCAATTATTTATACTGTTTCTAAATTCACATAGGTGTTAGAGATTGACCCAGATAACGTGAAAGCCCTCTATAGAAAAGCTTTGGCCGAGTATCATACAGGATATGTAATTACAAACACTTTTAAAACTGGTTGATTGAAACCGATTTATAGTTGTCTGATGCCAAAGACGATTTGAAACTAGCCTATGAATTGGATCCTAGCAATCAGGAAGTAGTCAAGCTGATGCATATGGTTAAGGAGAAAAGGAAAGCTGAGCATGAAAAGGAGAAGAAAATAAATCAAAAAATTATAAGTAATCTGGGGTTTGAAGAGACACCTTCTTCGACAACAGCTACTCAGATTGAGTCATCACAGCAAAAGGAAGCCCCGAAAGAGGAAAAGCACCTAAAGAGTAAAAAAGTTGAGGATAAAGGCGAATTACCTGAATTAAATCGAATGGAAAAGAAAATGTCAAGAGTGGTTGCTGATATTTTGAAACAGGGAATATCAGCACCGCTTAACTGGGTCAAAAATAAATGCTGTAGCAGAAGAAAGTCAGCTAAAGAGGAGAAAAAAGATTAAGGTTTTTTCACTTAGAAAGCAGTTCGACTTGTTTAAATCTTATACATGCAAGCATGTATTTTTGTAAAACGAATGCCACTACTTTCATATTCATTAATTTTTAATGGTGTCAAAATGAAAGGAAATTTAGAAAGCATTATCAGTGGATATTGAGATTATATCAAAATTTTGAAGGAATCAGATGACTAAAGAATAAACTTATTGCTTTTTCAATCACATAAGTTTGTGATATTACTTTCTTTTACTCATACTATTGAAACAATACTGCCATGCTTTTGATATTGAAGCAATCTGATCTGAGCTGCCGTCAATATCAAAGAGCATATTCTAATTTAGTATGTACTAGTTAAAATTAGAAGAAATTTTGAAAGCGGTTGGTTTGTACTAAACATAAATCTACAAACGATGACTAGAGAGAAGATCATGAGCGCGATAAAAAAGTTGTTACCCCTATTTAGTTTGTATACTATATAGTTATAATTGTTATTGTTATTATTATTGCTCTTTTTTTACCGACAAGTTGCTTAATTACTATTAAGAAGTAGTCGGCAACTCATGAAAAATACTTCATAAGGAATAAAATTATAATATTTGGGAGCAATCTTCATAATTAATGTCTTCTTAAGCAAACTCTCTTTAAATATATTGACTTAAATTTTAAGAATTCTTTTTTCTATTCAGAGTTGAATTTTGATTGCTTATCGTACACAGTACCAACAACACCAACAAATCAAGCCGTTATTACCATTTTCTCTAATTTACTAGCAAAAGCCGAACATTTAGTGAATTGCTTGTTAAACATCTTCATTTCTTGTATTTTATATCGGTTTAATTTTTATTATCATCAAATCAATAAGTCGCAATTCAAACCATGATTCAGAATAGTCACTTGTATTGAAATTCTGCGTTTTAAATTTTCAAAGTTAGATCTCTCAAATATCAAGCGATACTTCTGTAAATGGGAGGATTAGTCTGTTGTGAACCACGTGGCTATGTCAACTGGGATGATACACCAAACCAAAACATCCTATTTCTTCCAAATCCCATACGATCTGACTATGATACAGTAAACAACGCTCAACCTCTCTGAGACCTGATTTTCGTACAGGTTTTCGATCAGGCACGTATGCTGCTGGTTGAGTTAGAAGCCACTCGCAGTAATTTTGCAGAGGCGAGGAGAACTCTCCTCGAACCTTCCGAAACCCAAGACACTTTTTCAATTTATTGCTCCATTAAGTGTTTTATGTGGAGTATTGCTGCTGTTAAGAAGGGCAAGTTAAATTCGAGGGACATACATATTGATCGAGACAGAGAACCTTATATCTTTATCAAATTGGATGAAAAAATCAGATTTCCAGCTGAAGTCTATCAGTTCGACAAAGCGCTGGTCAATTACTTGCGAACAATGTATATCTCCCAAAGCCGCATTGATGATATTTTGACCGAGTTGCAACCAATAGAATTGAGACTGGGAGGTAAGGTATTTTCTGTCGTTAAGTTACTTATGGGAATTAGCAATGTTGAAGTGTGAAAGCTCTGAAAATAAAATCAGTAGGGATGATGAGAGGTAGCAACTTGGATTTTCTGTTATTTAATTGTGGAGGTAGTACGAGTCTTGAAATAATTAATAGAGTTGAAGATAATATCAAAGAACTGAAAGCGAGTCTCAAAGCCGCTAATACGTTTCGGACTAAGCTAACGCAAGAAAGATCCGCGTTTGAGTCATATATAAATAAACTTGAAATAGCACTGAAGAGCGCAGGGAAGATAGGTCTTGAATGTAATGAACGAAAGTTTTTTACACCGAAAGATATTGCGGAATTCTATCTCTTGAAATAAGTTCAATTGGGACCATTGGTGTCAATAGTAAATAGAGGAGGGAGTTTTATATTTTATTATCTGCCTATGCGGATTTTTAGAAATTTGGTTTGTGTGTGTGGATCCTCAATAATAATCGGATTACTGAATATATTAAATTATTTTCGAAACGAAAGTCATCGTTAAATCGATGCTCATTGTTTTCATTTCACACAAGTATCGAAGGATTGACAAAAAAATGGAATAGAAACTGATTTTATCTTGAGTCTCGATAATTTATCATTGAATATTCCATTTCTCAATAAAGATCCAAAATAGACGATTTTTCTGAAAGTGTAATGTGAATCTATAAATGAAGCAACGAGAAAATCGCTTATACAAGAAAGTATAGAAAATGTTAGCTACCTGGTTTAGTTTCCAAGAAACAATCATTGAACGAGGTACTATAGATTATCCGCACTTAGTTAGACATAGAATCGTAAAATATTCCGTTGCTTTTTGCAAAATAAGAAGTTAGAAAAAACCCTCAAAATAATTTATTACTCAGAGGCGTTTGATTCCAAAAAGTTAAGTTTTATTTCAAGTTGCTTCGATCTTTTCTGTTTATAGTTACAATAAAAGCACCTTTTTTTTATTACGAAGACTAATAAATAGCATATGGGAAACGCTAATTGCTGCGCAGCTTCACACCCTCTCAAAGACAAAGAGCTTGCTACGAGCTCACCTCACCCCTCGAAGCGAAACGAGGAAGGCTTTACTCCAGAGGAAGCTGAAGCGGTTGAGCAAAATTTCAATGGAGCCCAGAAAGCCAAAAAGAAGAAAAGTAAGAATGCTTCATTGCCTCAAGAGGAGGAGCAAACACCGGAAGGAAAGAACAGAAGTACTTCCGACGAGCAACCACTTGAACCTCTCAAAGAGATGGATAACTTTAAACCCGTGCCAAAAGACAGCGCTAACGCAAATAAGGCTTCAAATAATCAATCTCTTGGCTCTGCTGTAGATAATAATAATCGCGGTTTATTGGGATTAGACACGAATCATCCTCTAAAGGAAGTGATAGAGGAACAAGACGAAAGCAGTTCACCTGAAAAAAACCAAGAGTCGGAGGAAAACAGAGAGGAAAATAGAGAGGAAAAACAAGAAAAGCAAGAAATCAAGAAACAAAACACCAGCCCTGTCAACCAGCACGCTCCGCCTCCTGAGCATGCTAAATTACTGCAGGCAACGCCTCCAGAGAGATTAAAAATTTTAGATGAAGTAAAACTTGAGCCTTTTATTTTTGATGAAGAAGAGCCTGAGCACGCCAACCTTCCCTTCCTCGGACCATACCTCATGGTTGACTCAGGTGCGGTGTATAGAGGACAATTCAAAAATCAGTGCAGACATGGGAAGGGCGAGCAGTTTTTCGCAAATGGATCGTATTACATTGGGTACTGGAAAAATGATATGGCGCATGGAAAAGGCAGGCTTATTCATGAGGATAAGAGTTATTATGAAGGGTATTGGTCGAATGACAAAGCCCATGGGAACGGAGTCTATGTCGCAGCAAACGGATCTAAATATGAGGGTGCTTGGTACCAAGACCAAAAACATGGGAAAGGTAGTGAGAGCTGGGCTGATGGGACGAGCTATGAAGGAGATTATCTTAACGGGAAGAAGCATGGCAATGGGATTTTTAAGTGGGCTGATGGAGGAGTTTATAAGGGGAGCTTCGTCAACGATGATATTTCTGGCTATGGTGAATATTTCTGGGCAGATGGAAAGGTATTTAAGGGAAATTGGAAACACAACAAGATGCACGGGTCAGGAGAATTCACGTGGCCTGATGGCAAGAGATATAACGGAGAGTATGTCGAGGACCAAAAGCAAGGATATGGAGAGTTCTATTGGCCAGATGGAAGAATTTACAAAGGACAATGGGAAAATGGAAAACAGCATGGCCAAGGAACGTTTACTGACAGCAAAGGACGAACGAGAAAGGGAGAATGGGAGGAAGGGAAGCATCTTCATTGGATATAGTTTGACTCTATTCAAGAAATTTTTAAAGATCCTGCTGGTTTAAACTTTTTTTTTTATTGATATATTACAGAAAAGGAGGAATATATACTATAATTTGTGAATTTGCTTTGCCTCATTTTATATGATTCATGTAGGAATTTCTGAGCTGAGCGAGTCTTAAATATCTACGAAATAATCTACTGATTTCTATTTCAAATCGCAGAATGTGAACAGTCTAAAACAAGATTCTTTGTGCATCAGCAGAATTAGTGAACTTTATTGTGTAGTTTCCGTATCTATTTTAGAACTCTCATCGTCCTCAATATCTACAGTCTTTAAGTGCGCAAATCCCTTTTTCTCTCTTGGTTGGAATTCAAAGCCCTCTCCTGTGCTGCTCTTAGTTTTCTTGTGACTTCGACTTTTTCTCACTAGTAAAACACAAAAAGTATATAAGACAAAAAGTATCACAGTAAAAATGAGCAAGTATGCAATATTCCCAGCATTTTTGCCATCTGGATTTGATTCAGATTTATCTTCTTTCTCAGCTGCATCCACCTCTTCAAAAAACTCAGTTTGGTTCTTTTTCGAGCTCAGCATTGAGCTAATAAATGGATGGGTTGGCTGGAGTACAGGGAGAGACACATTTGGGAAGTTATAGGTTTGTGGAAGTATGTTGAGATCACTCCCAATAAGGCAATTTCGCGTCGAAATGCAGACGTCTTGGTGGCTTTTGGCCTCCGAACAATTCACGCTGAGTAATTGAAGGCCGATTGCTCTAAAACTGCCAGCAGGTAAAGCTTTGCACTGGATCCAAGGTCTTTCAAATTCAACACTGTACACATTAATAGCGTTTTTTAATCCAAAGCCAATGATTGAGGAATATCGATTACTCAAAACAATGAAAGTTATAGCTTCAAATCCTTTAGTATCTCTACATGTTTCCAGCAAATTATAAGGGATATCGCTTCGGGGTGCAAGACTGCTAGTTTTGAAAAAACACATCTCTTTCTCAGTAAGAGCAACAATCGTTTGATTAGATACCCCGAAAACACCTGTGCTACTTCCATTGGCCAAGACATGAACTCTCGCAGGTTTTACCTTGAGCCAAGGGCTATGCTGTGGATAATGCGTGTTGTCCTCAAATTCTACAATTATATCGCTCCCAAACCCAATATGGAAGTTTGGTCTGGTGCTAAAAGTCGGCCTTTCGATATGGACTCCATCTATTTTCGCCTCTCCTCTGAGTCTCCTGATATCGGCTCCTTGATTGATGCTGGATACGTTGAACATATGTGTTTTGTGTTCTTTGCCTGGAGTATCGGCTACGAACATAACTCCATTTCTCCTCCAAACCTGAGTGATGTTAATCTCGGATAGCGTTTTAAAATCGATGTTTGTCAGAGTTTTCACGAGAGTTGGAGCGGTTGCATTATCTGCATTATAGACTCTTATTCCTAAATGACCTTGTGCCAAGATAACATGCTTTTTGTAGTATAAGAAACCATGAATGTGAGCCTTTTGCTCTGGAAGCTGAATTGTCCTTTCAGTCAGCAGACTCATATTGCCATGTAAAGTGATATTAACAAATAGCAAACGGAGATCACCAGTTAATATCGTTAGAGAGTGGGAATCTTCGCCTTCTGAAATGATTGCAGTGCTGAAATTTATTTCTGCCTTCGGGAGGTTGAGCTGGCTCACTATACGAGCTTCTTTCTCCCTCAGTTCTAGGTAAAGCAATTGCTGTTTATCAGTTATCAAGAAAAAACGATCATCTTTTGTGTATGGTGATGATACAATGTTTGAAGGCAGAGTGAGATTAGACAAAGATTTTAAACGGAATGAAGATCCTGTCAACTTGCACGATTGGTTGCTTATTGGCACTTGAGTGAGGTTAGCATCAAATTCGTTTATTTCTGCGTGAAGAACTGTTGAATCTGCTGGAAAGTCATAAATTTTGGTGAAGTTGTCTGCTAATTTAATCTTCTCAAACGTTCTGTTTTCTGTTACATAGTGAATGTGAGTTAGATTATCTCTTGCCGACACCGCTGAGAAGATTAGAAGGAAAAAGAATATCAATGGGCGTAATCTACACCATCGTATCATATTTTATGGATTTAATTTGAGAATAACTATTTTGTTAAATATCTAAATAGAACCAACTCTACTTAAAACAAGTTCACTGGATTGCTGCTCGGAATCTTGAATTTTTCGTTCAGCAAAATTACTAGCCTTGAATACAGCTGATTTCGTGTGCGCTTAGGCGCTTCATTCTAATGCAGTGTAGAAACGCGAGAAATCATTCATTATTAAATAGAAATTTTCGGTTTTATTCCAAACTAATTAATTTTTTCCTATTTTCAAATTTTACTCTGCACTCGTATTGAAATTCTCAATTCTCTCATGTTTGAGTATGTTTCTCCCTTCTTAGACTCCCCTGTTATAGTTGCTGCTACTGTTTCGAGAAGAAGAAGAAAGTATCAAGCAAATATTCACTACATCTTAATCGACGAATCGTTCAATCAAAAGGGATTTTGATCGAGTTCACATTTACAAAAGACGCGAAGAGAGTGATTCATTTCGATTCTCGTATTGGTGAAACTTTTGCTGATTACTACCAAGAAAATGTTTGAAAAAAAAAGAAATACTCTTTTTTTTAACTGAGCAATAATTTTTACTCCAAAACTTACTTTTGAGACTCGAAATTTTCTGTACAGGAACTTTACCTACTTCGAGCATAATAGATGACAAAATTACAGGCATAGATATTCACTTTAGTTTTGGCTTTCATTTTCAGTCTCTCCTCTTTGATGGACATCTTGAACGGCGATTTTTTTCAATCGATAGTCGTTGATGACTTTGGCTGTTAACCAAGGAAACAAAGCTTGGAAAAAGATTCCAATCCAAGACTTAATTCTTCTGAATTAACAAGCTCGAATAAATTTATTTTATCTCTCAATCTCTTCAAGCGGTAGATGAAAAATTCTTGTTTAGAACAAAGCGATGAGCTAGACAAAACTATGCCAGTCAAAGGGGATATACAGAACGAATCGTCGCAAATAGACGGAATCGAAATCACAAGTAAGCTTGTTTGGTTTGTTGAGTGCAGCACTTGCAATTCTCACTCAAAATACATGCAATATCCTTTAAACTTGAGCTTATTTTTCACGTTTGAGTCTTTAAATTTTCATTTTCGAACTGATCTGCAGCCTATATAGAACAAAAGGCTCAGCGGCTGCTGGCTTGGTGCTCTTGGAATTGCAATAAGATTAGAATAATTGATCTCGACACTAAGAAAGAGCACAACCTTTTCGATGGAGCTCAGCTTAACGGAGGAAATGGTATTTGATTCAAAGTTCACTTTATATGTAATAGATTTGTTGAGGAGGTCAAGGCTGGACACATTTAAGGGAAATCCCGAACTCAAAATTGGTCATATCATTAAATCTCTCCGGTCAGAAAAAATCTGCAAATTTGGAACTTTTTGATGTCTCTATGGAAAGGAGACCAATGAAAATTTATTCTCTTGGTGAAATTGGTGGAGGTAAAATTCAATTTCTGAACTTGACTTAAGAAGTTGCTACTTATTGACTATCCATTATCTTATGTTGTGATAACTTATCTAAGATAATAACAATAATTTTAT
>ENA-UOTX01001814-UOTX01001814.1-compost-metagenome-genome-assembly--contig:-NODE-1814-length-13176-cov-44.458661_pt1 | contig 13176 bp, 4 predicted proteins | sample MGYA00238143_ERZ746982 | MGnify/ENA primary metagenome ERZ746982 (study PRJEB28758, sample SAMN06268862) | compost metagenome | isolation source: single cell | place: USA: California, Emeryville, Joint... | reverse complement strand
AACTGAATGCAAGAAGCTTCATTTCTAACTCATCTTTGGCAGATATATTATAGTACTAAATTCATCTGCCGGGAAGATCATATTTAACTGCATGAAGACTTGATTTAGATATTCATATCGATTTTGTTAAAAATAAAAAATATTTTTCTATTTCCTAATTCTCAAAAGAAAGCAAGCAACACTAACGGTGAAGCACAGCCAGGATCATTATCGCAGAAGAAGACAGAAATGAGAGGTAATTCTCTTTTCTTTTGTAGTTGAAGCGCATTTTTGTTGATTTGTATCTCACCTCAGCAAGATTCCTCTCTATTTTCGATATTGAATTCCCACGCTAACTATTTATGATATATCAACCGTCTTCGAATAGGAAACAAATCTTCAAGTTTACTTGCATGGTGTTCTGGAGTGAAGAACGTCATCAGTATTATCGACCTCGAAACACAGGAAGAACACGTAAACTTTGAAGGCGCTCAACTCAAAAAGAGTGAAAGTATTTATACTTTCTGAAAAATTTAATTTCGAGATTGTGAATCTATTAAAGTATACAGTGGTAGTTGGAAGCAAGTGAAGAACTCTAATACTAATCTGCTTGTTTCTCTTCATTCATCATTCACATCAACCAATCTTGTGATATATGACATTTCACAAGAAGGACAAGCTAAGAAAGTATACGGTTTTGAAGAACTACTTGGTGGTAATTCGTTCTTAAAATAAATTCTATCGAAATCTATTCATAATGTCTTGTTTCAATTCCTAAATTTCTGCAATAGGAAACGGACGTTTGGGTGTGGCATATAATGCACGAAGAGGTTTTCTTGGTGCTATTAGTGTTGAAGGAAAAATATCTTATCACTTATTCAAGATTGATGTTAGTAACCTAACGCAGAATGGCAATGCTGTCAGACTTTGTCGGAAGTCGAAATGGCATACCGCATGGAAGTTCGATGAAGGAGGTATTTTACATGTCAAAGAAAGGGTTGATTGAGAATGTATTTTATTAGAGAAGGGCATTTATGGACTCGATTTCGATCCAGCCGGCGACCTTTCAGCGACACTTACTGGGCATGGAGAGTGTATCATTTCAGAAATAAACACTAACAATGACGTTTATCATGAGGAGCTGGAAACGGTCTGTGAGAGCGGTAAATTGTCACCCTTTCCCCATCGAATCCCGTCCGTCATTCAGATGTTAATGGTCGCTGCAAGTGGAGCACGAATATAGGAGAACCCTACTTATACATCAAGTATGATAGCTTTCTTCTCAACGTTTTGGATGCTGAAAAGAAAATGCTAACTCTGAAAACTCCAATTCGCCTTGAGTCTGGAAAGTATACAGGTAATCAACTCACCATAATCCGCCTAATATTCGCTATCATCTTAGATTATACTTTATCAATAGACGTATGTCAGAGCAATGGAGATCTGCTAGCATCAGGTGGCTCTAGTAATAATATCAAGATATTCGACCGTAGACAATCGAAAATCGTTCGAGAGTATGACAAGATTCACAGAGGTAACACAATGACATCGGCTTAATTATTGGAACCAGCCATTGGGAAAATTTAATTCTAGGTGGAATCACCTGTGTTCGATGGAGTCCAAGTGGAGATATGTTAGCAAGTTGCGATTATGATGGGGCAGTAAAGCTTTCAGACTTCAATACTGGAAAAGTCGTTTATGAGGAATATTCGTCAGATCGGAGTAAAATCAATAATAAGCATTCATTCTAATTCTGATGCACTTTTAATTCTTAGCTACTGGCCCATCTGTATGCTTTATCTGAACCACAATTCAAAGCACGGAGGGAGAGAAAGTGGGTTTGATTTAGAAATACTTGAGAGACAAATAATAGCAAGACCCCGACCTAGAGCACCAGAATCCATTCTAATTATATATTATATAACACTCCCATCAATGCCAAGTGGATATTTGAGTCGGGTGTAAATTTCATACAAGTATGCAATATTATGACACATCATATTTTGTGTATTCGCTTAAAAAGGGTGTAAACATACAGAAATATTTGTGAATCTGCTAGAATTTGTCAGTTAATATATGAAGAAATTATCAAATGCAAACTCGAATTAGGAAATTCATTTTATTGAAGCTCGTATCGAGACTGCTTCAGCTCTTTTTGCTTGGAATTGAGATATTCCTAAGAGAATTGTAAGCTCGAGGTGTTATAGATTTCAAATTTGTTACCAACTGCATTCTGTGGCTTTTCCTGATAGCAGAATGGACATCCGCTCTCAAATCCCGGTTTTCAATGATTAAGCTTTGCGTCAGAGCATTCCTACTCGGATCGATTTCAGAATAGCAGGACAGGTTTCCTGCTTCACTGAACTCTGAGTGTAATCTTCTTGCACTATCTGGACAATGAAATTCAAAATAAAGAAAGGAAGGAGAATTTTGGTTTACCTGCGACGATGATAGACTGAGCTAGATGCATCGAAAGATTGGCTTCTTCTAGTGGAACCCCTCTGGCATCATCTGTATTTTCTCCAAAGCTATCAACTCGATTCATTTGGGTTGTCTCAGACTCTTTTATTAGGTTAAAATTAACACTCAATAAGTTCCTTGAAATTGTATCTGTGAGCAGCGCTTCCGCTTCCTCTTGAGGATTCATTTTCGCAAAATACTCGATCTTTTCTGCCGTTTTTTGCTGAATTTCTTTCACTGTGAGCTGCTGAGGCTTCTCCGTGTCCTCGGTGCTCAACCCTTGGTACTCTCTTGTGCTCTGCCCTTCTTCTATATAAATTTGTTGGGTTTGATCCACTCTTGGCCCGCAAAAAGTGTCCCCTTCCCATGAACCCTCAAGTGATTTATCCCTTCCGACCAAAGCGCTAGAATTCTCATTATTTTCCTTCGATAGCTCAAGACTGTCTAAATGCTGACCAATACTGTCCTCTGTTCGCTCTATCTCAAACGGAGTTAACCCATTTGCGAACCCAGATAATTCTTTTTGGCCAGGGTAGATCGCACTGTAAATCAGACTCTTCTTCCCTTCATTCATTCCGCTCTGGTCAGTGTCTCTGCGCTGTTCTTCCACTCTGCAACCCTCCTCATGGTGACCGAAAGGCGGTCTGAGCTGATGTATCGATTGGCCTCCCTCGCTGTTGTTGATTTCCGTTATGCTGATAGTAGGTTGCCTTTCTTCGCTTTTCATAAACATGCTTCTTTCTAGATCGCGGAAGCTTAATTTCGAATTGCTTGGAGTCAGCCCAGGCGACAGGTAGTAGCTGTGATAGCGGCCTAATTTCTTCGAATCAAGCTCTTTGTTCATATTCCCCGAGGAGCCTTTCCTTGCGAGCACTTTGTCGAGAGCTTTGCTGATGTGCTCGATATTTTGAATCACTTGATCCTCCTTAAGCTCTAAATTCTCCTTTTCCTCTTGTAGGTTATTCTTAGGTTGCTGGCTCTCTCTCATAGGAGTCACTTGAGTCGATTCGTTGATTTTTTGCTTAGTTCCTGACGCAATGACGACCTCAACGCACTCATCTCTTGCCCTATCATTGCTCTTGATAACTTCGCTTTCTGATGGAATAGTTATGAGATCTTGGTACATTTTGGCTCCACTGTCCGTTTTTTGGCTCGATCCTTTTGTATGAGGAAGATTATCCAGTTCTTTGTACAGCTCTTTGTTCATATCTCTAGGCTGGAGAGGAGTGGGGTCGAAAAACACGTAGCCCACATGCTGTATTTGATGTTGATGCTGATGGTGCTGCTGCTGTTGTCCACTCTCTTCTTCCTCTTCAGCTTGTTCTTGCAATTCAGGAGGCTGTTTCCTCTGGCTCTGCTCCTCGTTTTCATCCTCTTCTTCAATAGTTTCTTGCCCAAAACTGTTCCTGAGGACCGAGGACACCTGACCCAAGAGATTCGACACGATTTCTTGGATCAACACCTTGAATTGCGCGTCGCTAGACTTGAATTCATAGTCAAGCACGTCGTTTACGCTGTTATACATATTGCCTACCTGCAGGTTCATCTCTAGCTTAAGAAACCTGAAAATATCGCGCTCTATTTCATCGCGGGCTTCCTCTTCTTTTTGGCTGTACCTCCCTTCTACATCTCTCACTAGCAGTGCATCTAACTCTTGGCTGTTTTGATACAGCTCCTGAATCGAGTCCTGGTCTTCAGCAGTCGCAAGCAATCTGTTTTCGAAGTCTTGATACACGGCTGCGATATCATCATTGCATTTCGCGAATTGAGTAGCTAGAACAGATGAATTAGCTTTTCCAGCGATTACTGCAAAAGTCTCAATAAACTCTTTATGAAGGTTAATCGTGTTTTCAAGCATAGACGTCATCAGCTCTTGCTTTGCAGAAGCAAAGCAGCGTCGAACTTCGAAACCAAGAGCGTATGAGAGCTTCTCTCTGAGGTAGTTCTGGACGAGCCCACTGTAGTCACTGATATAATGACCGAGCATTTTTTTTACATGGCTAACTGGGACTGTTTTCTCAAAATTTGTAGGTGATTGCGCTTGCTGTTGCAATGGAGTAGCCTTTGGCTGGTGTGCTTTAAGCACTGGATGTGCTTTCTTTTGGGACTGACGCGCTTGGTCTTGAGACTGCTTCGAATCGTTGGGGGCGCCTTGCTCAATGAGTGAGTTATTGCTACGAGAATGCCTTGAATTTGCTTCACTGGTTGTGGGGCGAGAAAAATGCTTCTTTGCAGCGTTTGAAGGGTTCTGGGGCTGTGGTGATTGTACTCGACTCATCGCTTTCGATGGAGGCTGTGTGCTGATTCTTTTCGCTGGAGAATTTTCTAAGGTTTCAGGAGATTTATAGCGGTAGCGACCGCCTTTATTATCTCCCTCGGTTTGGATTGGACTTCCCAAGCGAGGCCTTTTAGGGGTTTCTTTTTTAGACGGAGGTTGATCTTTTTCCTTCTGAATTGCCTTTTGTTTGGACATGTGTGTCTCAGAGTGTTGAGTCTTTCCAGATGGTTTAGCAGCGCCTTGGTCATGGCTTAGCCTTGCGTTTTTGGTTCCAATTGCGGCTGATGTTGGAGATTTCTGTGAGCCGAGAGTGTCATAGGAGATGCTGTCCTTCGTGCTGCTCCGCTGCGGTTGTTTCTGAAGCTGTCCTTGAGAAGAAATTCTAGGTTCTATCATGTGTGATGACAAGCATATGATGAATAACTTATTCGATAGAGTGAGCAGTATTACCATATTGTGCTTGAAATGATTTCTGTGTCCAATCTCCAGTCGTTGGGTCAGATCCCTGGTACTTTTCTAACTCTTTATGCGCGTAATAAGTCAACATCTGATAGATTTCAGGGGATTTCGTCCGGTTAATTGCGGTTTTGCCAAACTATATGCGGAAATTAGTAAAAAATAATGCACACGCTCAGTAATGAAAAATACACTGTCTTCAGCAATGATATCTGCTCCATAATGCAGCAAAATTTTCACAATATTCGCATGTCCATGATAGCAAGCGATCATGAGCGGTGTCCAGCCTCTCTAATACCACGATAATTAATTACTGCAACTCAACTCAAACACAAACTTACAGAGTCTTTGATGTTAACGTCTGCGTTGTACTCGATCAAAAGCTTCACAATATCCTCAAAATTCTGTGAACAAGCTGTGAATAGTGCTGTTTGTCCAAACTTAAAACATTAATCCAACGCCACAAGCAATCAATACTTTATTTTTGAGGTTTATCTCAGCTCCGTGCTCGAGAAGCTTGCTAACAATCGCACCAGCACCGTTTTTCGCAGCAATCGTCAGAGCGGTTTGACCGCTCTTATTTTGCGCATTGACATCTGTCCCTTTCTCAAGAAGCTCAACTACACCATCAAAATTCCCCTCCTCGATGAGGAGCATCAATTTAGTATAACCGGCTAACGCGTCCACCTATAATACGTCAGCATCTGACAGTAAGCGAGCCTTACCATTCTGGAGATATAATTTGCTGTTAAAAACTTTTGAAATTTGACAAGGCGATTAAAAACAATAATCTCAAGCGAATACATTCTTTCATTCAAATAAAAAGGAATTTGGTCAAAGTAATACTTTATTTCATTCTTTTCTATAGCTAGCTTGTTGTTACTATTGCTGTGAGGCTAGCTCTTTAATATTCTTAATGAAGCGTGATAATGTACATTCTTCGAATCCATTCCAACTAACTTATCACAATATGCAGTAAACGCAATCTCATTATGAAAATTAAGAGCAAACGTTCTAATTTCTACTTCATTTCACGCCCACCCATACTCCAAAAAATTACAGATAAATTCCCTGCAAAAGCAAGATAGTAAATGCTCCTCTCTACGCTGTCAGTGTCTGGAGATCCTTGCAAGCCTTGGCGAGGTTACCATCGATTGCGGTGGCTCTTAGCTTCTCAACCTTGGCCATTTCAGGTAGTTTCTTAATTTGAGGTCTGACGTCTTTCACTCTGTAACCCAACCAGCAGGTGTTGATTACTATGGCCAACAGAGTCTTCTCGTCAGTCTGGTTGTCCAGCAACTTAGCCAATTGATTTAAAAACTCGCCTGATTCTTTCTCGAGGACCTTGCTGTCTTTTCCTACATTCTGCATGAAGTTCATCATGAGCATCAGAACAGCAGTTAACGCCGCAGGCTCAGTTTGGAAAAATTTGAGGTTGTTAAACACTTTCTTTGTGATGCTGTCATAGTTAGATTCGAGCCATTGCGCGCCTGAAGGAGCTCCCGCAATGTTTGATAAAAATCTGAGGAGGATGAGTCTCAGCCCCTTTGGTAACTCTGCTACTTCCTTCTCGTCTTTGGCGATAGTCTGCGCAAGAGCAGTAAGGAAGCTCGAGTCATTAGCGATCAATATTTCGGTGTAAGATGGGTCTGCGCAGAGCATCCTGAGCAAGTCGATGAAAGGAATAACTTTATCGCCGATGCCGATGTAGAGGAGAGTCTCACCGAGCCATGTGAGGAGGTAGCTCTTCTGTTCCTTGTTGAATTGTTTGACCAACTCCTTGGGAGCTTGGGCGAACACGTTGAAGGCGTCTTTCATGCTCGATTCGCTGAGTAATTTGTCCTTTTCGACCAATTCCTGGATTTTGCCAATGGGAAGTCCGTAGTTATCAGACACAAAGTAAAACGGAGCGTCGCCTTCGGGGTTGAAGAGATCGAAATCAAACACTTCTCCCTTAGGGCCAGCCAGTTTCGAATTCTCTCCGTAGTCTAGTCTGCTAACCAGATTACTAAGCATCTGTCTGATTTTCGTTTCTGAGGCGCCAGAGAATGAGTCTACTTTCAGTCCATCGTAGAAGCCAATGAAGGTTGGAACGGCCTTAATAGAGAAGTTTCTGCCGATATCGGGAGCGAAATCGACCATGACTTTAATGAACTTAATTTTTGGATAACGAACTGCGTATTCCTGGGCAATTCTTTCGAAAACAGGTCCAATTGTCTTGCATGGGCCGCAAGTCATTGAGAAACAGCCCGCAATCGCAGCAGGATTCTCCTCAATGAGTCCAAGGAACTCATCGAGTCTTTGGACGACGTGAAGAGCAGGTTGAGACGAGTTTTGCGTACCGTTGAATCCGAAGCCGGCGTCTCCTCCACCTCCCATCATACTCTGTCCACCAAACGTTGGGTGTCCCTGCTGAGCGATTCTTTGCTGCATTTGAGTGATAGTTGGCTGGAGCATCTTGCCCAGTGGAGTCTTGAGCACTTCTTCTGGCAATCCTGTGATGTAGGAGGGGATTTTCTCTCCAACTAGGAACTGAGCGCACTCATCGCTGAAGTTGTTGCAGTTGTTTTTGAAGAGATCGTATTTTTCTGGTAGGAATTTAGGGTTGATCTCCCTCAAGAAATCCATAAACATGTCTTTTGGAATCTCTGTCACTCCCAAATCAATTGTTTTTATTGGGATTCCGTAGGGCGTTTTCCCGGGAACGTCGTCGCAGATTCCTCCACCATAGAAATATTCTCTTCCATACACTACAATGCCAGTATGCCAGATCCCGTCGATTTGCTTGCCAAGCATGCTTCCAGAAAATTGCTTTGCCATGCCTTGGGATAAGTCGTAAAGGTGCAGTTTTACACTGTAAGACCCACTGTCCATTTTCTTAGTTTCGAATAAGTAATGTTTAATCTTTGAATTTATATTTTGTTGAACGTATGCACGTACTTATTCTACGAAAATTTGCGTGATTCCCATACCCGTTAACAAAAGGTGAAAAACACAACCTACTGGCAATAACATGAATACTAATTAAACTGAAGATGTGTAAAAAACGCATGCTTCTGGGTTCGATAAGGTTTAACTGCCTTATTTTTCATTTCTTAGCTCTGAGATTAGCGTTATTGTTAGAGCTTCTAGAAGCAATAAGATTCTATTGGACTGGCTGAGAAGGATATTATATTGAAAAGGATTGATGCTGAAAAAAGATGAGTAGTACCTTGTTTGAAACCTAACAATGAGCCTGAGAGGACTAATTGAATAAATTCTAAGGAATTTTGTTGAAGGAAAAAGGTGAAAACGCATGGATTTTATAACCTTAAGAGCCATTAAGTAACGGAAAATAGGACTGCTAATAATATTATATTCCTTCTATTTCCTTATCGTATGGTGCTTTAGGACACCGTAAGCATTATTGCATGGGAGAATACCAATTTCGACTGGAATTTATCTATTTTATAGTCGAAATTTCAATGTTTGAATGAGCTTTCTCAATTATAAGTTCAAGTTTATTCAAATTGCGCAATTCATGCTTATAGACTTACACTCGAAGACAGAATGCACTTTTAATTCACGGACACAAGCAACGAAAAACAACACTTCGATAATAAATGCATTTCGGGACAACTTACCTAATAAATGATGTCGTTATCGTCATTCTCTTCCTCAATAAGGCTCTCAGGTTCTGTGCTCTCGGTTTCTTGTTGGTTGAAACCTCTCGCCATTGCTCTTTCTTCAGCTTCCATCTTCTCTTGGATCGCAATCTTCTTTTTGTTATCCAGCACCTTCTTCAATCTATTCGCATAAACCAATTAGCAAATCCCTCCATAAAACCTCCAAATCTACCTGAAAAACTCTTCTCTGGACATCTCATCAATTTCACTCTGAATGTAGTTGGTAATTCTTATAAATCTAGGAATAACGACATGCTCGAGCGCATTGACTCTTCTATTCGTGACCTTAATCGTCTCATCCAGAGTCAAGAAAGAAGTCTACAAATTAATCCTCATATGTAAGTCACCGTCTCATAACAGCTGAGATCACCTGCAACGACGCAATCTTAACAAGACATTCAACCAATTCTCTGAATTTCTCTCTAGTCTTTTGGATTTGCTGACCACCTCTAGCGATACCGATTTGAGCCAAATTGCTATCTGTACATCATTTTTTTTTTTAAATCCTGACTCGTTTAATGCCTAATACCTGTATCCTCGAACTCTCTCAAAGCAAGCACTGGCAATTGCACACCGGCAATATTCATGCCTCCTATATCGACTCTTAAGCTGGCTCTTTTGATTGATTCTCTGACATTGGACCTGTTGTTGTGAGGAGTTCGGTTAAACACAATGGCATATATTGCGTGATTTACTGGAATTCACCAGCAGCGTATTGTGCCTTTGCATAGGACATGTAAGCGTCGTCGGCGTCCTTACCCATATTCTTCTTGGTCTTTTGAAGTTGTAAGTAAAGGGCGCTAAGAAGAGAAAGTCGGTTACTTCAATCAACTGCACCATGATCTGTCTGAATTTGGCTTTCAGTGCATCGCACTTTTTCTTGAGAAGCTCGTGACCTTTCTTTCCAGCTTTGATCTTGAGCTTATAGATGTTCAAATTCCTTCACAAAAGCAAGCGAAAGGCGTGAGCGATAAATACACTCTGTGAGAGGTGAGCTGCTGATTACATTCTACTGGGGACAACTTGCTGCGACATGATTTAGAAATTCTTGGTACTTTGGATTCGGTTCTTCTCTTTAGAGAGATTTATTTTTATTATCGCTAAGAGCGGACGGACTCTATATATGATAACAATGTTTTCACCCTATGTAAAATAATAGCCTCTATGCTCCAATGAGCTTGAAAAACCCAATCTGCCAATGCAAGGGTCTCAGAGAATTTTTTAAAACGTCAATCGAATCTAATCAAGCCTCGTGGAGTGTTTCAAGAATTTCACGTGGAATTACGTTAATCAATATACTTTTGAATATACTACTTCGAAAGAGATTACTTAATCAGTCAAGATTATATTACACGACAACCTGTGCGAATAAAATTAATCGACGATGAAAGTTCAGCGAATCCTTTACCGTGTGCTATTGTGGCTCCTTCAAACCGTTTTTATGCTTTATACTGAATTACAAGTACGGATCTTTTCTCTTCGGAACGGCACCTTTAGCTTATCTGCATAGAAATTTGGACAGAGAGTTCAAGAAGCGACGATATTAACCCTCTCTCGCATAAGAAACCGCGATGATGAAACCTTTTACCAGCGGACATTGAAAAGAGTCGAAAAGCAGCCTTATCATCTTATTGCCGCAGGAAATCTCGTAAATCATTCGCGTCTATTACCGCGCTAACACATCCTTTTAAAAGAATCTAACTGCCGTGGGCAAATTGCTCCAGCTCGTAATCTGCAGTAAAACGCGCATTCTGACCCTCTATGACACCAATGGTGAGTTTATATGTCGGATTGTACGCTTATTCTGTATTTCAGAAACTCCTGCGCAGACTTTAAGCTCGAAAGTTGTTGAGGTACTTAAGGCGTATAAAGGAAAAAGAGAGATCGCAGTATTAGATGGCGCGAAAGTGTAACTACCCCTCAGAATTTTTGACATGTTTAAGTGTGTATCTAGCGGCTGAATCCGTGAAAGCTGAAAAATACGACCTTTCCCAGGCGAAAAAAATGTCAGCTGATTGTCTTTGGATTTGTTTACAAACGCTTTCAAAGAACTCGTTTACTGAGTTTTATGACCAGTTGTTGAATAGCGCGCAGTCGTAATAGTCTTGGACTCGAATTGGGGTTTTGATAATTCGTATAGATCAGCGAAGAAGGACTGGCCATCATTATCTTGCCGAGTACAAGCCGATAAGACGTTCTTGAAGGAGATATTATCTGATTATGACGAGAAGAAATTCACGACGCCGCTGATGATCTCGTTCGGGCATGGATTTAATAATTGCCAAGGCATCCGATTCCAGATTCTTTCAAACGCGGAAATAATGTAATAATTGCTGTGGCATGGGCGTGTGTGGAAATAATAAATTTTTTTGAATTAGTACGAATGCAAGAATCGAGAAGTTGAATAGAGTCTCGCTTGTTAGGTAATGGTTGGCATGTTATTGAGGAATCTGATTATTTTTGTAGGTTTTACCAAAGGTATGCGTCAACGAAGCAAAGATTTGGACAGTAGAGATTAGGGTTTCGCGGTTAATTGTATTAGTGTGAGTTCGATTTGAGTGTTGCTTTAAATTAGTTGCTTAGCTCTTTGATATATAAGCAATGGATTCATTCAACTCGCATGCTGTTTTTCATATATTGAGCCTACATCAAATTTTCTAATCTATCTCTGCTCAGTGTATCTTATCGTTTAAGCATCCCGATCTCTCATAATAGATAAGTTTATGCCATATGTACGCTTTCGTAGTATGGGTAGATAGCCCTTCATATTGAAAATATGAGCTTATCATTGTGAAAAGTAGATTCACGTGGGCTATTTTTCAAAAACCTCTTGGGACATTGGATATCGGGCTGAGATCCCTATAACGATTTGAATTGAATTTAGAAAATTACTCGGCTAATCGCCTCAATAAATTTATTTCTGTGATTGTAACCGGTCTTCAACACAAGGTCATCGCAGCTTTTTTCATCTTTTTGCCCATCAGGACTCGAAGTAGATGCTACAGCCAAACTCTTCCAGATCAGACAAAAAAATTCACTATATATTCATCGAATACTGCTGCAACTGCGCAAATCACGCTTGGAATACAAAACATGAAGAAGGAAAATACAGTTTTTACTTCGAAAGGCGTAATCCAATAATTCTCAAACTCCCTCAAACACCTTGCAATAGTAAAAGAAGACATCGAGAATGAAATCAAAGGCACAGTCGTTCTCGGTAACACCATCATCGAGCCGCATTTGCCACGAATGGAAGGCGGAACGCGCTCCAAACCGCAATTGCTCATGAGAAAGATAGAACCACAGCTCGGTGCATTTGAAGTAATTTACAGAAACAGAGTATGAACCCCTTCAGTCGTTTCTCACAACTAACTGCTTGCAATTCGAAGATAATCTTCTCTAAGTTAAGTTCGCGCGTCTGGCCTAACTTCAAGAAAATCGTTGAGCGACTCAAATCGATGATCAACACCAGAGACCCCAATGGTAGCGCTATTCGCAATCCGCCTTATCTGACTAGCAGCTTTTTTTCATAGACTCATTTACAGATTATAGCAGTACTTTTGGCGAAGACATTCAAAACATGAGCTTCGAATACAGTACAATGAGGAAAGTGATCGGCCCGGTAGTGAAGGGCCCAGGCAGAGCTTATAGTGAGGTCCGGCGCCGTCCGCAGGTTAGTAGCAGAGAAATAGATTCGATAGAGTCAAGAGGTAGCCATACACCTCAGAAACAGCGACCGCAGCAACCGAACATTGGTCCGCTTTATCAAAAGTTCCAACCCACTCCAAATATCGCGGAAATCAAGCCAATAATAGACAAAACCGCGCAATTTGTCCCAGTAAAGCGTTTCCACAAAAACGGCATATGGCAGAAGGATCACCCAACGCGGCCAGGTGCAGTGATATATGAAAGCTCGTTAGAATCGCGAGATTTTGCTGAAAATTTAGCGCAGGATCGAAAAATAGCACTTGAGGAGAAAAACGGGAGGATTTTATGGAATCAATTGCCTTCATTAACTGAAAGTAAAGCAAAGCAGAAAATTGAAGATTCTCAGGCAGAATACGAGCAAAATACTTCCAAAGACAAATCGTTTTTCGTTACCGGAGACGATCCGGATACTAATAAATCGTTTCAGAATGGAAGAAAGAAATCAGAGCCAGAGCAACACGATTATGATTTTTCTGAGGAACAGCCGAAAAAGGAGAATTTACAAAAATCGACCTCTAATGCAAATAAAAACAAAGAAAACGACTATGAGTATCAAGACGAAGGCTTTGAGCAATTTACGGATGAAGGAGGCAATAGAACTAGTTGTGAAAAGCCTCGGCCTCCAGACAA
>ENA-UOTX01001813-UOTX01001813.1-compost-metagenome-genome-assembly--contig:-NODE-1813-length-13183-cov-13.500916_pt1 | contig 13183 bp, 5 predicted proteins | sample MGYA00238143_ERZ746982 | MGnify/ENA primary metagenome ERZ746982 (study PRJEB28758, sample SAMN06268862) | compost metagenome | isolation source: single cell | place: USA: California, Emeryville, Joint... | reverse complement strand
ATCTATTGAGAATCTGAATGTATCTCCCGAGGCTGGAGTTGTCCATAAGCATTTCGCTACCATCAGTAATGAAACTAGGAGCAGATTAACTAAGGATGCCAAAAGTAAAGTATAGATACCTGACATCCAGAAGAAAAATGAGGTCTTTTGCTGCATGAGCCTTATTTTGGTTATACACTGGAATTTATTTTAATTAAGAGCTGTAGAAGGTTCCAACAACAGGAAAAGTTAAAGGTAAATGAGAAATAGAAGGCTAAAATCGGCTTAATTCGAACAGAGAGGTAACAACATAGCGATTAGAGTTGATGATGTTTAATTTGCTGGAAATGAGCGACATTCTATTTTAAATAACGAGATGTCTCTTCTGAGACTCTAGCAATCCGAACTAGCTAAATTCATTCAATTTTGAGTTATTTCAATAACAAAGAAATGTTTAGTTGAATTGTTAGTCATTTAAAACGAACATCATGTATGATTAAATAACTGCTGCAGTTGTTATGTTGTTTTTTTCTCAATACGAAGACAATAGCTAAGATTACTCAATTGAAATAAACGGAAAATTGCTAAATCATTTCACATAATGGCTTGAGCTATGCAGGAAATTATTCCTTCATTTTACTTAACTTAATTTCACTCCTAAATTTGATTTAACTGAGAATGCCAAAGAAGGAATTTTAATTAATGCTTATATCAACTCCTGAATTTTCTTAATGCTTGTAGAGGATCTAAAGAAGGGAGCCAAGCTTATGAAAGTTTCCATAGGCAGGTTTTTCTTGGATTTAGACCCAGACGCAACTTAATTGACCATTATAGAAACATTTTTTTTCCCTTCTACGGCATCATCGGCACACTACCTGGAAAAAAAGCTTTGGGGACATCTAACCCTTTCCGTTATCTTTGAATTTGAGAGAGAAAGCGTTGCCGCTCCCTTTTGGATCTGAAATTTGAACAGATAAGCTTTAGTGTTTTGTGTATTAGCATTTTACTGAAATTTTGCTCTTATCAACGTGAACTGATTTCACTCGAAAAATTTAATTAAGGTTGTGCCGAAAAGAAAAATGAGATTTCGTTTAGAAAACACACACCTTTCGATGTATCTAACTCGTTGAGTCACCGTAAAAAGTCTGCTAACTCTGAAAGAGTGAAATTTTTACTGCAAACTATGTTACTCATGAAACAATTATTTTCTCATCTTTTTAATGTTTCCATTTCAATATGGACGGCAATAAATTCGAAATATAAAGAAAATATATGAGAAAATTAGATGCAATGAAAAACAGCGAAACATTATCTTAATTGCTCGTATGCACTAATTTTTCATGAGCCATTCCCTTTCTGTTTTTTTCATACTCACTCTTCTTAGATGAAACAAACTGAGGAGACTTTGCCTAATAATTGAAGGAATTACTAGAGATTAAATGAGAAAGTCCGCTTTTACCTATCGATGATCCGGTATAGAGCACCTTTTTAGTCCTGAAGTCCAACAGTATTGCCTTTGAATCATCTGAAGCTGTGCCAATCATCGCTCCATTGGGACTCCATTCCACACATTTGATGTCATCTTGAAAATCATTTTGAGATGATGAGACGAATTGATGAATAATGCCCTTATGAACGCTATAAAACGTTTTAACAAACTTTGAGACTCTCTTATCAAATATCTTAACATTCATGTCAGTACCACCCGCTGCAAGCAAATTTCCATCATTTGGGCAAACATCAATCCAGTATGTGATGGCTTGTCAGATCAGATGTTAAATCAAGCAGAAAAAAGCAAAAGATAAAAGGAGGATTCGTTGTAACGAATTAAAACATAGGGAATCTCATTCAAAGAAAACAAAGGAAATGAATGAGAGGTATAACTAAAATACCCCCATATTCGATTGGTTTGCAGTCGATTTCAAAAAGACTCTTCAAAGTGAGGGTTTTCTTTTCGACGTCTATTACATTGAGGCGGTTGAAGCCCCACTTCACATATAATGAAGATTCGCCCGTATTGGTGCTCCATCGACAGCAGCCAGCGCTATCTAATCAATAAGTTTTAGCTAAGAGGACTTTTTGATAGATAGATATTCATGATTGAGATAAAAAGCGCATACGTGCCACATCATGAGAGGAAAAACGTTCAAAATTTATAGATATGTAAAATTCTATTACCAAGACAAGTTGACATTTGTTGACGGAGGCTCTCATCTTCGGTATTCACGTCTGAGATTAAGCATATACCTTGGTAATTCATAGTTGCTACTTTCACTCCGGTAGGACTGAAACTAAGCCCAGAGATAAAATTTTCTAGAGCCAGAGGAATATATATGAAGCAGTGAAAAGTAAATTTTATTAAATACCATTAGATCTCGTGTTTTGCTCACGCCATCTCGATTTTCGAAGCAGTTTTACACACGTGCCATTAGTTGAGGTCTCTAAACTAAATAAATGATATGCTATTTTCCCTTGAAGACAGATTGCACCAAGGATGTTTCTTCTTAGGTTATAAGCCAAGTCTCCATTGCCGGTCACTTGATGAAGAGGTCGTGAATATCATCATGATTTTATTATTATTATGATTTTACCGCCGGATACTTCCTCAAATGAATATATTTTATTCACTTTCACTTTCTTTGAAATGTCAAATACTGCTAACTTGGCAGAAGTATTCCAGCAATGCTGAGTAGAAACGAGCAATCCTGTATTTGGGATCCCTTTCACATGACTGTAACCGGCTGATAATGTTTGATTTCACAAAGAAGCATCATATCTGGATCATATATGAAAAACTACATGTCGCTAGTGTATTTCTCACTCCTTCAAAGTTCGCAAACGGCTGCTTCGTTTCAAGGTCAATAATCGTGATTTTATTCTCCGAGGATGTGCACCAAGCAAGTCCGGCTGGAGGATTGCTGCCTAGGCAGAAATGGATAAGTTAAACTCCAGGAGTTCAATGTAGGAATCATGATCCAAGGTATACCTGCATTGCAGGATGTTTCTCCGTTTTGATTATTTGGTTTTGAGGACTCAGAGCCCATATAGTGTCAATGTATCTGTTTCGATTTTATTTATTTTATTAATTCTCTCAGACAAGAAATTAAACTGATAAATTTTCGTAGAATAGGATAGGAGACAGAATAAAGAGGAGTAAACCGATCCATCGTTGGACTTTCGCTAAATATTGCGCCCATTTTTTCATAGGGTGAATTCAATACAAAGAATTTGATACTGTGGTTGGAAATATATGGCACACCTGCTAAAAAGTGAACGTGAAAACAAAGTACAATGAAAAACTCTTTGCTAAACTCTCGTTATGGATATCACTTTCAAATTTCTTGATTGTACTTATTTATTATTTCTTCGCTTGATATCATTAGTATTAAATTACTCAAATCAGATAAGAAAGCTCTCTTAATACATTTGAAATTATGGCCGCATTCTTTCATCTTTCGATCACAAGTATGAAAATGTTGTTATAGATATAAAAATCTTAGGTGTATTAATTGTTCACTCAGTGAGTGAGTATCTGTGTAATCAATAATCGGAAACAATTCTTTGCATTTTCCTAATTAAATTATTCAGATTGTCAATGTAATCTTCTCCGCTTGTTGATTGGTTTTAGCGAAATTAGCAAATCTAAAGCTTCATTCTGCTCAGGGATTATCTTCTTTGACTCTTGAATGGTGGTATCATTCGGGCCTTGAACCCGAGTTTGATAGAGATCAATTCTCGTTTTTTCCAAATGAGAAATCGCCTCTACTCTCTCTAGTCTCTCCTTTCGTTCCAATTGCATTTTCTTTTTCTTTCTCTCCTTGATTCCATTAATTATCCCTGCAATTAGCGAGCCTATGATACACAGAACATTCAATCCCAAAGAAAGGAAAATAATTCCTATCATAGCCCATCCTAAAGTATTTCCAGTGCTGAGAGCTAAGAAAAAATTATTTTTGTTGAAAACGAAGATGGTCATCAATATTTCTTCAAGCAGAATGCAAATCTCATTCGAGATAGCATTGAGAGTATCAATAATCTTTCGAAACGGCCGTCCGATCCCCATAACAACCAAATAGAGTATCGAAAGGACTAAAAGAGAGAAGCATTGGACGATCGGATGGTTAGAGAGCGTACAGATAAATGTAACATGGAGTGTATTCCTAATTATCTGAAGAATCACGAAGTATCTGCCTATTGAGGCTTTGATATCATAGGATTTCCACAGAATACCCCACTGATTTTGCTTGATAAGGGCTTTGGCTAGCACCTGACGACTCAAAAAGAGTTTCTCTTTGATAATATTCCAGTTCCAAGAAATCTGATAAATGCTGGTGAGATACATTGCTAAAATTGTGACAAGTGATGTTAGAGCAATTGCAAAATTGACAATGCTATATTCATTTCCGAAAGGATGGTTGAATTGAAGAAACCAGGCGAGAGCAAGCTTGGTTTGTGCGCCAATGATAGAGTTGAGTAGCATATTCCATTGAAAAATTGGAAGTAGAGTAGTAGATATGACACGCTTTGCTGTATTATTCTTGATGAGCTTGTTGAGGATGTTCAAGAAAACAATAACGAACAGCACTATCAAGATTGTGAAGACTAAGCTTCCAATATTTGATAAAAAGAATGATTTTGTTCCAAATTTTTCGAATCGATTTTGAGTGTCATTAATTAGTGAATACTGATCCCCTAACTTCGTAAAAATATTCAATATGTTTGTAGAGGATGGTGAAGAAGAAGATGAGTTGCCTGACAATATTATGAAAAATTGCTCGACGTTTGGTGGATACCCGACATCACAATACTTGAAGAGCATCAAAAGATGAAGAGAATTCAACGCCGTTGCAAATATACTTCCTGACGCTCCTGAAATGAGCTGAGCACCAATCAAACCGTTTTCGGTCGACCCTGCTACCGTTACTGCATAGGAGCTTGCTTGGGCTATAGTTTCTTGAATTGCAACGTCTAATTTGATACAAGTAGTTCCAAATTCAGAGACGCTGGTATCATTCGAACATCCACATGTGTCTTTATTTGTAGGAGATCCACCAGAACATGACCAATTCTCTTCAACCATGCATGTCGAGTTGCATCCATCACCATCGATAAGATTTCCGTCATCACAAGCTTCATAGCTCATTCGCTGACCATCTCCACAGTAAAATAGACAGTCTATTTCAATAAATTAAATAAAAAAAAATATTTGAGAGGTGCATTTACCGATACAAGAGCTGTTGCTGCTGTAGATGCATAAACCATCTGGACATGTAGTTACACAGGCTGTGCTCCCCGGAAGTATGTAATATCCTGTATCACAAAGGTCACATGTCGCACTTGATGTGCATGAAACGCACCCTGTAGTACAACTTAAACAGGTTGTTGAAATAGGTACAAGATAGTAGCCGCTGCTGCAGCTTTGGCATTCAGTACTGCTTGCTCCTGTGCATGTAGAGCATTCTGTAGAGCAAGAGGAACAGATATTGGTAGCTGAATTTTGATAATACCCATCGGGGCAGGTTTCCAAGCAATTTACTGCCGAACCAACAGGTTGAAGAAAATAACCAGAGTAGCATGCTGAACATTGGTCGTTGTTCCCTCCTGAGCAAGTTTCACACCCAGTTGCGCAAGGTGAACAGGTTGTTGTCTCATGCCAATAATATCTCTGTGTGCAACTCTGGCATTGAGTATTGCTTTCACCTGTGCAAGTAGCACAGCCAGTTGCGCAGGGAGTACATGTATTTGTTCCAGTGTTTTGATAATACCCATCGGGGCAGGTTTCTAAGCAATTTACAGCGGAACCAACAGGTTGAAGAAAATAACCAGAGTAGCATACTGAACATTGGTCGTTGTTCCCTCCTGAGCAAGTTTCACACCCAGGTGCGCAAGGTGAGCATGTTGTTGGCGCATGCCAATAATATCTAGAAATGCAACTCTGGCATTCAGTATTACTTCCACCCGTGCAAGTAGCGCATCCTGTCGCACATGATGCACAAACATTGGGAGAAGTTGTAGAATAATACCCATCGGGACAGGTTTCTAAGCAATTGACTGCCGATCCAAGTGGTTGAAGGTAGTAACCAGAATAACAGGCTGAGCATTGATCGTTGCTTCCTCCTGAGCAAGTTTCACACCCACTTGCGCATGGTGAGCACGTTGTTGACGAATGCCAATAATATTTCGAAACGCAACTTTGGCATTGAGTATTACTTCCTCCTGTGCAAGTAGCGCATCCAGTTGCACATGAAGTGCATGTGTTGGTTCCAGTGTTTTTATAATACCCATTGGGACAAGTTGTCAAACAACTTACTGTTGAGCCAGCAGGTTGAAGATAATAACCAGAATAACACTCTGAGCATTGATCGTCGTTCCCTCCTGAACATATGTCACATCCGGTAGCGCAAGGTGAGCATGTTGTTGGCTCATGCCAATAATATCTCTGTGTGCAACTTTGGCATTGAGTATTGCTTCCTCCTGTGCAAGTAGCACAGCCAGTTGCGCAAGGAGTACATGTGTAGGTTCCAGTGTTTTGATAATACCCATTGGGGCAGGTTTCTAAGCATTTTATTGCCGAACCAGCAGGTTGAAGATAGTAACCTGAAGCACAGGTATCACATTGCGTATTTTTCGGTCCGAAACAAGTAGCACAAGCACAATCACAAACTCCACAAGCACTATAACTTTGCGAAGGATAAGAAACCACATCTCCAATACATAAATGGTGCCACTTGGTTCCATTGTAGAGACCTGAACAAATTCGATTTGTGCTTACTTGTGGTAGGAATGTTACTTCATATGAGTAAACCTCTGCTTCTACTACCGTTTTTCCTGCCCAATTCGTCCAAGGATAAGTATTTGAAATGACGGAGTTGCCAATAATAAAAATATAGATATTGTCTCCAGTAATTCCAAGCTCGATCGGGTCCACACTGTAATCCAGCTTTCCGAATTTATCAAATCCACAGCCATATTTTAAGCTTGCAGCATTTGATACAGATTCTTCGTAGTATCCAGATAGGTCTCCTATTTTTTCAAAATAAACATAATTGCTCGTTAGATCTATTGAGAATCTGAATGTATCTCCCGAGGCTGGAGTTGTCCATAAGCATTTCGCTACCATCAGTAATGAAACTATAGAAGGAGATTAACTAAGGATGTAGAAGTGAATTATAGATACCAGACACCCAGAAGAAAAATGAAGTCTCTCGCAGCATGAGTGTTGATTTGATAAAATGCTCTTAAATTTATTTGATTCGGGATTTTAGAAGAAAAAATTCAAAGGAAAGTTAGAGAGAAATGAAAGACAGACTCCTTAAAATTGCTAAAACGAATCGAGAAGCCACAACCACGACGATTGTTGTCGAGACCATCAATTTTTTTGTAAAATGGACGACATTCATTTTGAAAAATGAGGAAAATCAATATACATTTTGGTGCCTCTCACAACTAAAACTAGCGGAATTCGTTCATCTTATGAGTCGTTCCATTAATGAAGAAATGTGAAGTTGAATTGCTACTATTATCAAATCAACATCGGAAAATTTATTTCTGATCCAATAACCCTTGCAGTTTTTTATGAAGTCGTTGGTCCTCGCTGAATTCACACTATCGCGAACTAAACAAGACCTAGCGATTTGAATTATTATTCAAAAAGAAATGATGTGCTGATGAAAGAAATTGTTCATACTTTTTAATTAACTTAGTTTACTTCTTAATTCCGAATGAGCTGAATGAGTTAAGAACACAAAGTAGGAATTTTAATTTACGCAAATTATCGATTTGTGAAAGTTTGTTTGAGACTTGAGGCAGAGAGCCTGAACTACAAAGGATCTTATAGGCATTTTTCTGAGATTTAGTGTAGCAGAAGCTGCTTTATGATGATTTAAAAAAGCATTGGTCTCCTTTCTCACGATATATACAATATAGCTGAAAAAAAACTTGTTAAAAGAGACGAGATCCTTTCATAAGCCTTGGTTATAGAGAGAATGCGCTGTAGATCCTGTTTGTCAGGAGATTTGAGTTTTTTTTTAGGCTTTAGTTTTCTGGTAGATTCTCATTTAATAAACCCTGCTCTTATAGCAGAAATTAATCTTACGCAAAGCAGTTAATGAAAGTAATGCTAAAAAATGAATGCAAGAAGTAACAGTTTTTCACTTAGAGCAGCTTGTGGTTTATCCAGCCCGCTTGATCAGTTTAAAATGCTGGTAAAGTGGGAAGGAGCTGACATTGCGGTTGGAATGAGGATAAATTAGAGGAGTACTAAGCAATTTCCAAGCAGCATAATCACATTGGTTGGATTAGTCGGATAAAATAGTTGTGTGATTTGCAGGCCACAAATCTAAGTTTCCTAAATGAAGAATCCCGCAAAAATCAATATTTTGAAAGTTCCTTCTTTTTTAACTCTTGAAAAAGAATGTAAGAAAACATCGGAAACATATTCCTAAATTAAATGTTAACAATTTCATTTCATATCATTTACCAAAATATTCATCTTTGAATGCACATAATGAATTTTTTTCATTTACCTTCAAAAAACAAAATGATCGTGAAAATTAAGACAAAATATTAAATGAAAGGAGACTTCAAGCTCTCAATCAGGGCTATCGCATGTTCACAGGAACCTCCTATTTTCAGAACTAGGCTTTGTTGACGAGTCTTTCAGCTCTAAGTCTACGCTGTCGTTTTCAATGTAATTTATCATCCTTGGTTCCCATCTCCTGCTACTTACTTCGTGAACTTGTCTTCTCGTGTGACTTGTCTTTCTACTTCTTCTGTGAACTTCCTTTTCACTTTTCGTATAAACTGGCTTTGTGCTTTTTCTGTGAGCTTCTATCTTTTCACTTTTTCTGCGATCTACTTTTTCATTTTTGCTGTGATCTGTCTTTTCACTTCTCATGTAAACTGCCTTTTCATTTTTTCTGGGACCTGACTTTCCACTTCTCGTATGAACTGACTTTTCGCTCAAGTCAATTGTCCTTACACTTTTTCTGTAACTTGCCTGTCCTCTTTTTGTCTTGGCTTTTTTAGAGTTTTGTTGCTTTCTCTTCTTGATAGCCTGAATAATACCCACAACCACTACGGCTACAATGCACAGTCCATTCATTCCCAAGGAAAGAAAAATGATTCCTATCATAACCCATCCCAATGTATTACCTAAGTCCACAGTAAGAAATTTTTTGGTTAAATTAGTTGCAAAGGTTGTCATGAGGATTTCTTCAAACAAAAGACATGTTTCGTTCGAAATAGCAGCAATCATATCAATAGTTCGGTTAAATGGTCTTCCAGTTCCCAGAATCACCAAATAAAGCAAGGAAAGAAAACCAAGAGAGTAGCATTGAGCTAAGGGATACTTGTACATTGTGCATATAATCGCTACCTGAAGTGTATTCCTTAACATTTGGATAATTATGAAGTATCTTCCGGTCAAGGATTTGATATCATACGCTTTCCATATAGTAGCCAACTGAGCTTGCTTGGTTTGGACTTTCGCCATCACTTGACGGCTCAAAAAGAGCTTCTCTTTCGTTATGCTCCAATTCCAAGAAATTTGAAAAGCGGTGGCGATATACACAGCGAGAATCATGACAAGGACAACGAGAGAAACCGCAAAATTGATGATACTATATGTGTTTCCAAAGGGATTGCTGAATTGAAGAAACCAAGCAAGAGCATAGCGAGTTTGCCCACCGATAATCGAGTTGAGAGGCATGTTCCACTGAAAAACTGGTAGTACTTTTTCCGATAAGATGCGATTAGCTTTTTTATTCTTTATGCGCAATCTTAAAAGGTTCAAGATGCCTATGAGGAGCAGCACTCCTGTATTGATGATAAGGGAGCTTCCAATGTTCGTTAAAAAGAATGTTTTTGCTCCAAACTTGTGAAACCGATTTTCTTCCGATTCTTCCAATGCGTAGTCATTTCCTAGTTTTTTAAAAATATTTAGCACATTGGTAGACGATGCGGAGTCAGAAGATGACGAATTCTTTGATAAGAGTGTATATAATTCTTCGATATTTGGTGGGTATCCCACATCAACATACTTGAATAGCATCAGGAGATGGAGAGAATTCAGAGCCGTTGCAAACAAGTTTCCCGAAGCTCCTGAAATGAGTTGAGCTCCAATCAAGCTATCTTCAGTCGGACCGGAGATTTGTAGCATATAGGAGCCAGCTTGGTCTATTGCTTCTTGAATTTTGGGTTCTAATTTGATACAACTTGCTCCGAATGGAGTGACTCCAGTTTCTTTTGAGCAAGTGCATGTATCCTTTTGAGTGGGAGATCCTCCTTGACATGACCAATACTGCTCGACAGTGCAATTCTCGCTGCATCCATCGCCATTAATGCGATTTCCATCATCACAAGCTTCGTAATTTGCCCGCTTTGAGTCTCCGCAAGAGGAAAGGCAATCTATTATAGTGAATCAAATAAGAAAAGTAATCGAAAGAATGAATTACCAATGCAAGAGTTATTGCTGCGATAGAGGCACAAGCCATGCGGGCAAGACGTTACGCATTCTGTTTTGTTATAGAGGATGTAGTATCCTTCGTCACATTGGTCACATGCAGTGCTTGATGTGCATGAAAGGCATCCCGAAGGACAGGCTTGTTCGCAAGTTTGGGAGCTAGGTTGCAAAGAATAACCAGGTGAGCAGGTTTGACATTGAGTATTGCTCGGTCCAGTACATGTGGCGCATTCAGCTGCACAAAGAGTGCAGGTGTTAGTTGAAGTGCCTTTGTAGTACCCTTCGGGACATGACGTTAAGCAATTCACTGGCGAGCCTACGGGTTGAAGATAGTGACCAGCGGCGCAGGCGGAGCATTGGTTGTCGTTTCCTCCTGAGCATGTGGCGCATCCAGCTGCACACGGTAAACATGAGGAGCCGCCAGAAAGATAATATTCGGATGCACAGCCCTGACATTGAGTATTGCTCGGTCCAGTACATGTGGCGCATTCAGTTGCACAAGGAGTGCAGGTGTTAGTTGAAGAGTCTTTGTAGTACCCTTCGGGGCAAGACGTTTCGCAATTCACTAGTGAGCTTGAAGGTTGAAGGTAGTAAGGAGAGGAACAGGCTGAGCATTCTGTGCTGCTTGGTCCTGCACATGTTGCGCAGCCAGTTGCACATAGAGAGCACGTTGTTCCACTCAGGTAAGACCCAGAAGGACAACTTTGGCAATCATTGCTGCTCTGTCCTGTACATGTTGCACACTCAGTCGCACAAGGATCACATTCATTAGTTCCAGTGTTTTTATAATATCCGTTAGGACAAGTAGCCGCACAAGTTGTTTGTGAAGGAAAAGGCTGAAGATAAAATCCCGAAGCACAGGCTGAACACTGATTATTATTTCCTCCTGTGCAAGCAGTACATTCAGTTGCACAAGCAGAGCAAGTTTCTGTTGCACTCTCATAATGCCCAGAAGAACAGCTTTGACATTGATTACTGTTGGGTCCTGTACATGTTTCACACGCAGTCGCGCAAAGATCACATACATTAGTTCCAGTATTTTTATAATATCCGTTGGGACATGTCGCTGAGCAAGTAGTATCATCAGGAGAAGGCTGAAGATAATTTCCCGCAAAACAAGCTGAACACTGATTACTATTTCCTCCTGTGCAAACAGTACATTCAGCTGCACAAGCAGAGCAGGTTTCTGATGCACTGTGGTAATATCCAGAAGAGCAGGTTGGACATTCTGTATTGGTCAGTCCTGTACATGTTGCACATCCCGTTGCGCAAGGATCACAGACATTAGTTGCAGTGTTTGGATAGTATGCGCCCGGACATGTCGAGGTACACGTTGTTTGAGAAGGAGAAGGCTGGAGATAATTCCCTGAAGAACAAGCTGAGCACTGATTATTATTTCCTCCTGTGCAAACAGTACATTCAGCTGCACATGGAGAACACACTATTCCACTTAGATAATACCCAGAAGTACAACTGTCGCAATCATTGTTGGTAGGTCCTGTACATGTTGCACATCCAGTTGCGCAAAACGTGCATTGATTAGTCACAGAGTTTGGATTGTATCCACCAGGACAATTCGCTGAGCAAGTAGTATCATCAGGAGAAGGCTGAAGATAAAATCCCAAAGCACAAGCTGAACACTGAGCATTACTTTCTCCTGTGCATTCAGCACACTCAACTGCACATGGAGAACATGTTGCTGCATTCAGGTAATACCCAGAAGAGCAACTTTCGCAGTCAATGTTGGCAGGCCCTGTGCATGTGGCGCATCCAGCTACACAAGGATCACATACATTAGTTCCAGTATTTTTATAATATCCGTTGGGACATGTCGCCGCACAAGTAGTATCATCAGGAGAAGGCTGAAGATAATATCCCGAAGAACAAGCTGAACACTGATTGCTATTTCCTCCTGTGCAAACAGTACATTCAGCTGCACAAGCAGAACAGATTTCTGTTGCACTGTGATAATATCCAGAAGAACAGCTTTGACATTGATTATTGTTGGGTCCTGTACATGTTGCACAACCAGTGGCACAAAGATCACATACATTAGTTCCAGTGTTTTTATAGTATCTATTGGGACAAGTAGCCGCACAAATAGTATCATCAGGAGAAGGCTGGAGATAATATCCCGAAGAACAAGCTGAACATTGATTATTATTTCCTCCTGTGCATTCAGCACACTCAGGTGCACAAGCAGAGCAAGTTTCTGTTGCACTGTGGTAATATCCAGAAGAGCAGGTTGGACATTCTGTATTGGTCGGTCCTGTACATGTTGCACAACCAGTTGCGCAAAACGTGCATTGATTAGTCACAGAATTTGGATTATATCCACCAGGACAGGTAGCCGCACAAGTAGTATCATCAGGAGAAGGCTGAAGATAATATCCCGAAGAACAAGCTGAACATTGATTATTATTTCCTTCTGTGCATTCAGCACATTCAGCTGCACAAGCAGAACAGGTTTCTGATGCACTGTGGTAATATCCAGAAGAGCAGGTTGGACATTCTGTATTGGTCGATCCTGTACATGTTGCACATCCCGTTGCGCAAGGATCACAGACATTAGTTCCAGTGTTTGGATAGTATGCGCCCGGACATGTCGAGGTACAAGTTGTTTGGGAAGGAGAGGGCTGGAGATAATTCCCTGAAGAACAAGCTGAGCACTGATTATTATTTCCTCCTGTGCAAGCAGTACATTCAGCTGCACAAGCAGAGCAAGTTTCTGTTGCACTCTCA
>ENA-UOTX01001812-UOTX01001812.1-compost-metagenome-genome-assembly--contig:-NODE-1812-length-13203-cov-4.501524_pt1 | contig 13203 bp, 9 predicted proteins | sample MGYA00238143_ERZ746982 | MGnify/ENA primary metagenome ERZ746982 (study PRJEB28758, sample SAMN06268862) | compost metagenome | isolation source: single cell | place: USA: California, Emeryville, Joint... | reverse complement strand
GTTCTTGATACCCAGTAGAGCAGAGTGCGCTCAGAGCGGTTAATGATCTTTGCTATTGCATGGGCATCCATCTTTGCGTCGAAATAGAGAACGAGAAATCTTGTTTTGTCGTCAATGCCATATGTTTCGCACATTCTGAAAATTCTAGGGAGAATTATTAATAAATAAGATGAAAACTTGTGGGATTACGGGTTGGAGTGTTTTTGTGTGGCTCGAATTTTTCGGGCTTAAGACGAGCGGCCCGAAAATGCAACTATTTATAATAAGCGCATGATAAGTTTGTGAACTATATCAAATTTATTCAATTAGAATTGCAAAATGATTTAAAATTGGATAACGCCTGCCCAATATCATCCGATTCCTATCTCTTTTAAGCACTTACCTACTAATGGTAGCTTAAATTGATCATTCTCTTCCTAATCCGAAAAATAGGATAGTAAATAATGTTTTATCATCAATCCCGTATTTTCCGCACATGACAATAAATATGATAAGGAAAAAATGATATTCTTATGCAGAATTTTATAGCAAGAATTATGCATGATAATGCCATGCTCTGAGACTGCTTTACGCCTAAGCTCAAAGAATTAGAAGCACTTCCAACCATTATCAATCAAGGCTTCGATTTCATAAATTACAACGGTTATTATTTATTAGCACTGATCTCCTTATGTGTGAAAAATACGGCATCGATAAGAAAACAAGATTTCTCGTCCTTTATTTCGACGCTCATATGGATGTTCCAGAAATTTCCAAGATAATCCATAAATGCGTGAAGACAGTTTATCGTTGGGCAGCAATTACAAAGAAAGGCGAGGACGTCAGGATTCACAAGGGAGGGAACGGACGCAAGAAATCAATTACCGAAGAAACCGAGCATAAAATAATCCAAATGGTCCAGGAAGACCCTGAGGGAACCTCAACGAAAAAACTTGCACGTCATCTCGGTGTTTCATCAACTTCGGTTGGGAATGTGCTCGCTAGAAATGGATTCAAGTATAAATCGTTTGATAGAAGCATAAAATACGAGGAAGATGAGAGAATGATCAGAGTCGAGTTTTGTAAAAAAATGCTTTCAAATGATGGTAAATTGATCTATAGAACCTTCTTCTCGGATGAAATGGGGATCGAACTCAACAAGATTCATAAAAACCGAGCCTGGCAACTCCCTGCTGAAAATATCCGAAGGAAGGGTGCGACTGGAAATATGAAATTGGATTGTTGGGGTGCAATTTCGGCACAAGGAGCCACTTCCCTGGAGGTTTATAAGAAAGGGATGAAAGGAGCGCTCTTTCGAAAAGTCATTGAGAACCATAGAGAAGAGATGGAGAACTTGTATCCTGATGGCGAGTTTTATTTTATTCAAGATAATCACCCTGCGCATCGAATGAATGAGGAATGGATAGTTGAAGAACAGAAGTTAGGACTCATAAAACTGCCTAGGCGGTCCCCTGATTTGAATATCATTGAAAATTTGTGGTTAGCATTGAAAGAGAGGGTGAAAAGTGATGCACCTAATAATGAGGAAGAACTCAGGTCAAGCTTATTGAGTAATTGGGAGGTGCTTACGAAACCGGAGATGTTATTGCTGTGTTTTCAAGGACTACATAGAAGATATATAGAATGTGTTGCGAAAGACGGGCAGAAGGTACCAAGTTAATGAGTGAGTCCGCTTGGTCCAAGGTGTTTCCTATTTTCTATCTTTAAACTTTTTATCATAATTATACGCTAACTCATTCATTCATGCTGGGAATTTACAAAATAAGATAACAACCTTCACAATGTGAATTGACGTTTGCCCAAACGACGGAAATTTGCTTGCAACATGTGGAAGCGACAAGAATATTATTAAGTTTTATGACCGACGAGCTGCAACGAATCATTAGAACCTCTGATAACTTTCATATCGGTAAGATAAAAGATATCACACCATAAATATTATAAGCAGTTATGTTTCTTTCCATATTTTGTATTTTGAATCATCCCTTGCGGTTGGTCATCTGACATAAATTAAACTGACACTGTTCCAGCCTAAATTACTGTGTGAAATGGAATTCAGATGGAGATATGCATGCGAGTGCATCGAAGGAGAATAGTGCAAATTTAATCTATTTTAAGATTGGAGGCATTTATTCACACATGCTAATTCACTGTTTCTGTCTAATTATTAGGAGCTGTTACATCTCTCTGCTTTATTTAGAGGCACTTTCATGATTATCCCCACAAGAACCATAGAAGCGGGAGCCTTAGGCAAATCCTCTAGAGATAAAATTCTTATGCACAAAGAAAAACGATAATTTATATTTCTCGTTTAGAATCTAATTGAATTATCCTGAATTGGTCTGATAATTTAATGGTTCTCTAAGTAATATATTTGATTAAGCAAATTCATTACAGAACTCAAGAGCGAAAGTAGATCATTATCTGATTAATTGAATTCGTGGATTTCAAATAAGTATTACAAAAAGATTATCCTAAAGCTTCTTAATTCTCAACACTGCTAATAAAAAATTTTAAAAAGCCATTTAATTTCCCTATCACTCCAATAAATTCTGCTTTATTTGCTGCGTACAACTAGGCTTCAATGCAAAATTACTTACTGGCTATGCTCGAAAAATTAGAACAAAATAATATATCACTTTCGTTTCTGTATTGAAGATAATATAAATTACAATTCTCAAGAGAGCGCATGTGTGAAAAATACGGGATTGACGATAAAACCAGGTTTCTCGTCCTTTATTTGGACGCTCATATGGACGTTTCAGAGATATCAAAGATAATCAATCGGTGCTTAAACACGATTTATCGATGGGTCTCAACCACAAAGAAAGGCGAGGATATCAGACTCCCCAAAACGAGGGGTGGACACAATAAACTCATCAACGAAGAAACTGAAACCAAAATTATGCAAATGATACATGAAAACCCTGAAGGGACATCTCTAAGAAAACTTGCAGCTCGCATTGGCCTTTCGAAGAGCACCGTCGGGAATGTGCTTTCGAAAATGGGACTTAAATATAAAGGGTTTGATAAAGGCATTATATACACAGAGGAAGAAAGGATGATTAGAATAGACTTTTGTAACAGAATGCTTTCTGATGAAGGAAAGTTGCTCTATCGGACTTTTTTCTCAGACGAAATGGGAATCGAACTATTCAAAGCTCATAAAAACAAAGCTTGGCAGTTTCCTACCGAGAAAATTAAAAAGAAGAGTGCAGTAGAAAATGTTAAATTGGATTGCTGGGGTGCTATTTCAGCGCGAGGAGCAACAACTCTGGACATTTATAAGAAAGGTATGAAAGGAGACCTCTATAGACGAATCATTGAGAGTCATAAAGAGGAAATGGAAAGGTTGTATGCCGATGGAGAGTTTTTTTTCATACAGGATAATCACCCTACGCATCGAATGAATGAGGAGTGGATGATAAAGGAGCAGAAAATAGAATTGATAAAATTGCCCACACGATCATCGGATCTCAATATCATAGAGAATTTATGGCTAGCAATGAAAGAGAGAGTGAAAAGTGACGCGCCGACCAACGAAAAAGAGATGAGGGAGAGCTTGGTGAAGAATTGGGAGATACTGACGAAACCGGATAGGATGCAGAGATTTTTTGAAGGACTGCACAGAAAATATATGGAATGCATTGCGAAAGAAGGGGTAAGGCTGAAATAATATCGCGAATTGGATTTATATTCGTAGTACAGATAAGAATATTGATTTCACAATGGAAGAGCATAGATACTTGTAATGAATTATAAATCCTCAAAGCAACACAAGAGTATGCGAGAATATCGGCTGCCAATAAATTGAAACCATTGAAATATACTTCATTATACTGTTTGGATGTCGTAGAGTACTATTAGTTGGAATACACAAAAAACTCAAAAGAGCAAGACTATAAAATAGTATTTTTGAGAATCCATCATTCTTGTACATTGCTTCCCACTAAATCGCATGAAAAATGAGAATTTTAATAGAAATCTACTGTATACTAGATACCAATCTGAAAATTTTGCCTCTGTGATTTGGTGTAAAACACTAACGTGCTGTGAGTATAAAATCTCCACATAACTTCCCAATTATATCGAATTAGAGCTAAATTAAAGTTATTCTTGTATTATTCGTGAATAGAAGATTTGTTTTGGATAATGTCAATCCGAATTCAAATATTATTTTCTACGTTAACCATAACCTTTAATACCAATTGATATATCTCAGACTCTTTTTGCTAAACTTACGACGTCACGCTTTGCCCATTAACACAAAAACAAACGCAGTGGTTTGATGCAGATAAATGTTACCACTGTACTTCCAAAAAATTCTGATCGTGTTTTCCAAATTAATTTTTTGAAAAATTATTTAAACAAACAAATTACAAAATTTAAACGATAACGAGCATAAAATGCGGCAATGAGCAACCAACACCATACCGACATAGCTCTTTATAATGGAACAATGTTTGTTACACAACAAATGCACAGCATGGATAGAACATTTGTTTCAATGTTTGCTTCTGACCGAATATAAAATTTGTCTTGATCTTAACCTAACCTCGAATGAAAATATAATTTATTTTCGCGAAAGTAACGTCAAAAAAAAAAAACCAAAAAAACAAAGGAGATGTTTGACACAAAAATTTTCCAAGACTTGAAGGGAATTTACAACTGGAGCAAGTATGAGCTGATCAAAAGCCAAAACCCCAAGAAATTCCAAAAAGAAAAAGGCGAAATGGAAGACCCAGTCACCGATGAACTTCTCAACCAGTACGAATTAAAATCGAAATCCGATTGCATTCAAGTTCTCACTTCCATTATGAAATATTTGGGCATACAAACCCGAGAAGTAAGTTTCAGTATCACCTGCATCTTATCAAAACGTAATTAGGAGGAAATAGAAGCTATGTATGAGATGATGGGACTGAATGGAGAAAGAGATATGAGTTTTGTTGGTAAGAAGGACGAGAAAGACGTTGGTGCTTATAAAATCTTAGATATTTATAGAATTTTTGTGAAAGACGAGAAAGAGCTGGCGAAGGAGAAAGACCAGCTGCAGGAAGCGTTTGAGTTTTTAAGCGGAGGTAAATTGCGACTGGATTAATGAAATTTTTATCTGGGTGTATTATTCAGAGAGCAATGGGGTGTTAGATTGGGACAAATTGGAGCAAACTATGCGTGCTTATGATACAAAATATATTGGACTCGTATTGATTTAGCGTGTGCATAGAGTCTCATATAATTTTTGATTTAGATGGATGAGATAACGAAAGAAATAATGGAAACCGGTTTTGCTCAGCAGGAGAAGCGAAATGCTAGGGGTGATAAAGGAAAAACTACGTTTAATTACAAAGATTATCTTGATGACAATTTTAAGTAAAATTTATGAGCAATGAAATGAAAGTTGTAAATTGCTTCTGCTTAATGAGTTGAGTGTTTGCGCACGTATGTTTCCATAGATGAAAGATAAGGCTTTTAAATTTTATTGAGAAATTCTGCAACAATCTCTTCTCTCTTGATTAAGTGAAAAGACCAAAAATATAGATTTAGGAGATGAAATGAATTGACCTTACACATACAGAGTATACCTTTGATTTGTATTATGGTTCTTTGAATGCTTAGAGCTCTTGGTAAGAATGTGTATGGAATGTTACTGCTCAGAATAACTTTGTTTTCGACAAGAGCAATCGAAGATTCGAAACAAAGTAATTTGAATGAATTATGAAAAGACTGAAGGACTTTGACGATGGATACTATTTATTAAATTGATCTTTGAAGTGCCTTTGATGATATGATATTCATGATTAATCCTAATTCATGCATAATGCTAAAGCTCATCATAATCTCTTGACATGGTTCTGCTATTTCAGACCCTGTTTCTAATTCTATCATTTGAAAGTATTCAATATCAATATAAATCAAGTGGATAAGGATATATATTTTTCCACATTATGAATTATCATAGATTCATACGTATCTATTAAAGAAACTGTTCTCGCAAGCGAACTCTTGCTAAATCTGCTTTCTAGGCTCGTTCTCTCATTAGGCGAGCAAGCATTCCTAGTTATATAGAACCATTGAGATGATCATAGTTATAAGATATAGCATATTAATTTTTTAAAATCGTTGAGTTGCTAACAAAGTTGTTATTTTGCCGCAATTTTCAAAAAAGCTTCATGCAAAAATGTTTCTTCTCTGGAGTTTCTTCCAGTCAGCCCTTCTTCATTGTTGATATCCTTATCTCACTACAAGGCTCTAATATCTTATTTCCCGTTTATTTCCCGACCCCATAATCCTCTTGCATTTCGCGCCTCCATCATAACGTTTAATAACACATCCCGCATTCAAAATCTGCATAAAATAAATTTCCAAAGAGGGAAATTACCATTGTGAGAATTATTGTCTTAAGCATCAACCTGCTTCTCGTGAATGTCTTTCAATTTCTCTGTGAGCAAACCAACTCTTGTCTCTTCAAGATCCAAGATGTTAGAAGAATTTCCTACCTCTAATCAAAATTCCAATTCAAAGTCAAACCTCCTATTAAGAGCGCAAAGCCACGAAATGAATGACAACTCCATGTTTTCTGAAGGCTCTCGAAACCCGCCCCTTCGTGAAATGGTAAATTTTCCATCATTTTTACAAAACATCTTTGATCTGTTATAGAATGTGTACGTGGAAATCTTTTCTAATGGCGTGAACATTTCAGAGACATCTTACAACTACCTTGAAGCCCTAGGCGCTCAGGTGGATATTATTATCTCCCCTCTTTTCTGATTTCTCAATTAGATTGAAAGAAGAATGAATAAGAAAGTGAACCTTGTCATCTGGAAAGACGGTTCGTTGAAAACAGTGGAAAAGGCGAAAGAATACAATGTTCCGATCGTCAACTCGCTCTGGCTTGAAGAGTAGAAAAGCAGCAGAATTTCTTCGATCTTATATAGTTGCCTAGAAAATTTTTGCAAGGCGGACTATGAGAAATACGCTCCCAATCTCCCTCATCAAGCTGACTCGTCTCTAATGACTATCAAAGTGAACAAAAAGCGAAAATCCGTTGTGCCATACATGTCCGGCGGAGGTTTTGGAAGTAACGAAGGAGAGCAACAGCCAAGCTCTGGACCAAAGCGCAAACGAAGGAAAAGTAACTATAAAACCCTTCATTCAACCGAAAAATACTTACTATCTCCCATTAGCCACCAATAACGAAACGAAACCAAGTGATAACGTGAGGGTTGAACTCAAGTTCAACTGTATGAAACGCCTCGAAGATATGTACGAGAAAAAAGCTGAGGACTTCTTTCCGAAGAGCCTCTCTGAAATCCGACCATTCAATGGGCAAAAGAAAGCTGAATCTGAGGAGAAACCTCAACTAGCCATTAGCAAAAAGAAAGAAGAAAAGAAAGAGGAAAGCAAAGGACTTGGGAAACTGAGTACTCAGAGGAGCAAGCTTCAGATTACTGAAGAAAAGGAAAATGAAGATGACGACGACGAGGGCACTTCTTTGATAAAGAAGTATATGCCTTCGAGCAATTTATCCAAGCCGAAAGCTTCAGAGCCTCGTGCGTTAGAGCCGCCGGCTGAGGAGATTAAAGAGGACTCTAATGAGAGAAGGCAAAGGCAGCAGCTGGTGATCAAAAAAATGATTCTTTCCTACGTAAACTCAGGCGATAAGGACCTCTCTCCATCCAAGCAGAATTTAAGCGCTTCAACGAAAAGCTCTGCTGACAAAAATGATTTAGTGGCTCCTTTAGTGGAGAAACCAGTCAATAATACGACAAGCTTTACAAACATTGGCGGTGCTGTCAGTAGTGTGAGCGATAAGTCATTTAGCTCTCGAATAGAGCAGAGACTTATTGAAAAGGACGCTGAAAAGACCGAGACTCGAGTTATTGATTTTAGTGAAAATTCGAAAGGTGATGAGCTCATTTCTTCAACTTCGAAGCAAAAAATCCAGCCAAAAATCATAGTGAAACCAGGAATTGACGTATCGATGAAAGAAGAAAAGCCGCTCCAGAATAACTCTTCTAAACCCACTACCTCTACCTTCAAATTTAAATTTATGGATACGAATCAAAAATCCCTCGATGCTCCTAAGCAAGCGAAAAAAGCCTCTTCTAAAGGAAAGTTACCTGAAGAAAGTTCAACTAAAACTAGCCTTTTTTCTTTCGGATTTTCGAAGGAGAAACCAGCTCCTAAGAACGAAACGAATGACTCGGCTGCCTTAGAAGAAGAAGTAACTGATCTAATTAATTTACTCTTTAAATAATTATGTAGATGAAGAATGAAAATCTCACGAAAATCCTTTATTCAAGCATATCAAAGACTGATATTGAAAAAATCAAAAAGATTTGTCAGAGTTTCCCGTAAGCTTCATAGCTTTCGTTTCCTCCTTTAACATTCCTCTCAACAGGGGCCAATATACCGTCATCACAGATGATTTTAAAGGACTTTACAAATGCGATATCATGCTCTATGACGGAGAACCCGCTCTACCGAAAGCCTTCAAAATCGCTTTCAGCATTGTTCTCGGTAATTCAGAGTGCAAATATGACCAACCTTTACATTTTTGTTCAAGGCAAAAAACTTGTTGAGACTAAGTGGGTTGATGATAGTTCGCTGGAAAATGGCTTCGCTTCTCTTGAAAACTATACTTACGATATCAGCATGAACACCCGAAAGAGTAACAATAACAAAATCCTAAGACGTTGCTGAAACTGCTGGAAAATTAGATATGTTTGACAAATATCGGTTCTACATTGATGAAGAGTTTAATGATGTCCCGGCGAATAATATATCGACGAAAGAGATTACACTTATGATCCAAGCAGCTGGAGGAACGGTAATCCATTGTGTTGGATGTGAATTGAACTAATGAAACTTAGGTCCTCCCGAATATCCGTGCATGCGACCTGTGTATAATGAAAAAATCTTCGAGAAAGAAAGCTGGAATGCCTTCTCATGTCAAAGTTGTGAGTTCTCAAGTAAAATAAAGCAATGTTTTGTGATAATACTAATGTAAATTTTTTTAGTGGCTGATAGATTCGATCATTGAAGGGAAATTCCTAAACACTGAGGCAGTGAATTATGCAATAATTTGAGTAAGCTTTTCACCGTAAGATATATAATTTGGGAAAAGTTGATATATTAATAAATATTGATGAGTTATACTCTCTTTTTCGAGTTGTATGGGGGACCGTTCATTCAATTATATTCTGAGAGCCTAAACTACTTAATGTTGAATGGGTTTGAACAATTTTATTATAAGTATAGTTTATGATTCTTACCAAACGTAAGATAAAAGAAAATACTTGACCGATATTAATCTCATTGAAATCGCTATTAATGATAAGCTAGAGTTGGCATGTACAGTGGTGAGAAGATCTTCCCAGCTCTCGCAATATATATACACCATACGTGTTATCTAATGAATGAAATATTATCACTTTAAATCATGCTGGAAACACCATCGATAATAAAAATCTCAATCAATTAAACTTCTTTCCCTTCTGTGATTCTTACGTTCTTGGCTGTAGCCTTTTAGAGGAAGCACGCTGAGCAGGCAAACTCTAGCAATTAAAATGCAAATTCATGAGGTAAGCACTCATTAATATTTTACTTTGATCTGGTGTCGTGCTACTATGGATCACCTTCCCAGTCTTAGCATCAATCGCTTTTGCTGTTTTGTCATCTGAGGCGGTGGCTAAACGCGCTCCAGTTGGATCCCACCTGGCACAATTCACACTGCCTCACAAAACGAAACAGAATAGAGCGTTTGTCATGAGAAATCATAGGAAGAAATTCACCTGTATGGATTTCATCGAAACTTTTAACAATCTTCGATTCTCGTCGATCGTAAATCAGAGCCTTGCCATCTTCGCTGCCTGCAGCCAACAAGTTTCCATTTGCTCCACAGACATCGATCCAGAATATGTAATCTATATAGTAGTGAGTTAAAGTCATAATATAACTAATAGGAAAAAATCTCCTAATGTTAGTTACCTTTTCTTTCTGCAAGTGGAAGCGCGCTCTTCAAGACTTTGGTTTTCCTCTCCGTATCCAGGATATTTAGATAATTTCGATCGCATTTGATGAATAATAGAGATTCTTCCGCGTTCGTACTCCATTTGCAGCTCGCATAGCCATCTTTGCCCAAAATTTGTATGAGCTAAAGTGAAAATAAAATACCAGCCTGAATTCCAATAAACAGATGAGACTTATAACTGTGAGTATCAATATCTGAGAGCAAATAGACTCCATTTCGGTCAATTGATGCAGCAAATTCGCCATTAGGATTGAAATCAATGTCTGTAATGCAAACATCTATCAACATTGTGTTTATTAACTCGATTTTTCATTAAATAAAGTCTACTATCAGCCAAATATCGGTCGGGCCATTTGGATTTTCTCAATAGGTTCGCAGTGTAGCCGCTTTTGTTAGAGGCATTCTTTATCTCAAAAAGATGATAAGCGACTCGTCCACGCAGAGAAATGGCCGCAAAACAACTTCTCCGTGAGTTATATGCCACATCTCGGTATCCTCCTATTCAAATCAGCATGTTCTGATTCGAAAGATCAAAATTTACCTCCACTGACTGGGAGATTCCGGTTTCCAATTGCCTCTTCAAAAGCGTAAACAACACTTACGTTTCCTTTCTGTGAGATATTATAGAGCTGTAGGCTAGTAGAATCGCCCTCGACATGATTAAGGGAGACCATGAGATTTGAGTTTGGAATTTCTCTAATTTGTGTCCAACTAAACGCTCCGAAGGCAAGTGCTGTAATCTCCATTAGACAGCAATTGAAACAGAGAAATACCTTGATTACTTCTTCTTTGAGCACCACCGAAGAGGGCATATTGTTGCTCAGTATTCATATCAATAATACTGATCTTGTTGTTTTTCGAACAGATTGCAAGGAGCTCTGAAGGAGCAGAACCTACGCGAAAATATAGAAATGAGGTTATGTTCAAAGGGTACGGTGTAGTTTCGATAGTTTTGACCAAGAGATTGATAGATTATATATAAGAAGTTGCAAATCCCATACAAAAGAGAGACTTTACCAGAGATTTTTGTCTCTGTTGCTGTTTCAATAATGTTTTGCTTTTGCTCTTCACTATTTCTCTCTTCTCTTTGCATATCTTCCTGTGAATTACGTATTTCGAAACAGACTACTAAATTTACATTTCCGAATAATTTTGAATCTGGAGTGCTTTTTTCTAAACGAGAATCTTTCTTCTATTTTATTGTAAGTTTCAGTCATAAAGAACCATTTTATCAATAATTTGAAAGGGCTCATGAGAACTAAACAAGTAATTTCTTAGATGAGGTACTGCTAACGATTAATAAAGAGATCTCTCTATGCTTATGTATCCCTCAATTAGTGTTATCGCAATAAGTTTTGTTAGTTTGAGGTTATAATCGTTTGTAATAGCTGCTGCTGACCGAATATGCTACGTGCTCATCTTTTCGTATTCACTGTGAACGTATTAGCTCTCAAAAATCAAGCCCACATGATATTGGGAGCCTCAGTTCACATGACTACATGTTGTTTGCATTTCCTTAATGGCTTTTTAGGTCCCACAATGAACTCACGTGCCTACGCTACCAGACGAAAGAGCGGAGTGCGACCTGAACAGCTCGGTCACTAATAGTTTGCAGATATACCAGTATAGATTCATAAAATTAAATAGAATCAAATAAATGATTAGGTCTATTTACAATGACAACCAAGTATAAAACCAGATCCTCATTTCTATTTCATCTGTCTAGAAATTGCGATAGGAAGACTTCGAGCCCTCAGAAATAAGGAGCTATCACGAGAATGGCCAGATTTTCGATGTTATATTCAGAAAAAAGTTTTTAATAAATTATCAAATCGCAATAGCAGGGTGATTCTCTGCAAAATTCAAATCAGAAATTCGGTTCTAATTGGAATCGGAGTGATTCATAACAGATACTAATCACCAAGCTTAAATTCTTTCTCAAAGAGTGATTCAACCATTGACTAAATAATCAATCACCCCCGTCCCTATTTAAACCCTTCTTTCTGCAAGTATTAACCAAATTATCACACAAATCAACTAGTTCTAATGTTATCAAAATCACGAGTCATAGTTATCACCGGTGCCAATAAAGGCCTCGGATTCGAATTAGCTAAGCGTCTTCTCAAAAATCCTAGCAAGCCAATCATCGTGATGACCTCACGAAATGAAACTCTTGGGAAAGAAGCCTTTGCAAAGCTCAGTGACCAATTTCCATCTTCAAAAGAGTCATTGTACTATCACGTGCTTGATATTACAAATAAAGAGACCTATGGACCTTTCCTGGACTGGATTAAAGAGAAATTCGGCCAAATTGACGTGCTTGTTAATAACGCGGCAATCAACGGAGGACTTGGTGAGTTATCTCCAGATTATAAAGTCCCTCACAGTGACGCAGTAAAGATCATTGGGACAAATTTCTTAAGCACGAAAGAATTTACTGAGTTTGCGCTTCCTTCTCTGGCTTCGGATGGCAAGATTATTAACATTTCAACTACTTTCGGAACCGACGAAGCGCCTATCAAAGCATTGTACAAGAGATTCACAGACCCTAATTTCCAGTCTAAAGATTTCGAAGAAATTTGTGCCGCTTATCTTGAAACGGCGAAGAAACAGAACTTCGCAGAAGCCGGAATGCCACCCTCAGCTTACAAAACCTCAAAGGCTTTATTATCTGGATGGACCTACCGTTTTAAAGACAGTCTAAAAGGTGAGCAGCAGGTCTTCAGTGTGTGTCCTGGTTGGTGCAAAACCGATTTGGGGACTCAGTACGCACTACAAGAACCTGAAGAGGGGACAGTGACTACCGAGTATTTGATCAATCAGCCTTATAAGGCAAACAAAGAAACTAATGGGAAATTCTTCCAAAATAGTAAATTGTTGCAAATCTTCTAGTTAAGATATAGGATAAGTTGTTGCCTAATCTTGAAGTTAAAAGCTAATTGATGGATATTCATGTTTGATTGTAGTTAACGTGGTAATGAAATACGTTTTGAGATAGTCCTTAACAACTGCATACAAAAATTCCTCTAAAACAATTCGAAAAGCAAGAATTTTATGTAACTTATCTTAGAGTGCTCACAAGAAAAAATACATAAAAAGGTTAACATGGGATTGATTAAGAATGAGAACAAAAAATTGATAGAGTGATTATTCCGCCTCAACTTTTG
>ENA-UOTX01001810-UOTX01001810.1-compost-metagenome-genome-assembly--contig:-NODE-1810-length-13213-cov-7.747640_pt1 | contig 13213 bp, 3 predicted proteins | sample MGYA00238143_ERZ746982 | MGnify/ENA primary metagenome ERZ746982 (study PRJEB28758, sample SAMN06268862) | compost metagenome | isolation source: single cell | place: USA: California, Emeryville, Joint... | reverse complement strand
GGTCTCCTGCATCGAAAATAAGAAGGCCCCAGCCCTCTGGAGATGATATATAATGAGTGAAATGACTGCTATCCAACTTGGGATCTTTGGAGCGAAGTTGGATGCTGTTCGATTGTACCCTATGAGCAGATTGATGAGATAGCTCGAGGCTTTCATTCTTTTTTTCTGTAAAATAAGTTGGTTTTTGGGTATATAATTTTTTATAAATTGGAAATTCCGTAAAATGTTGATTTTGCATATGTTCTTTAGAACAATCATTGCTGTCCATTTAAAGATACTAATTACATAAAGGGAATTGTTAGACTTCTTTTTTTTTTCCCACAGAGTACCACCAGTTTCAAATCCGTCTCCGCTGGGATTAAAATCAGTTCACAAAGTCTCTTATCCTGCGTTTTTATTTGCATAGCTGCATTTCCATAATTGGAAAGTCAACAATTTAAATTCTCGAATGATCAACAACGAGCGATTTAGGATTCTTGAAATAAATTTTAAAACGGCCATTCTCATTATTTGTTACCAATTATATAATTTGAAGAATAGAATCAAGGATTCTGAAAAATCATTCATTCGCATTTGGATCACATTATCAAAACGGTTTGAAAAGCAAGAAAAATAATCGCTGTTAAGACCAAGAGTGCTGACGGTTATGATGTCCCGTCGCCAAAACGATTGAAAATACCTAGGAAATATTTGATACAGGATCGATTAGGAAGGATATGAAATCAAATTTCTACATCGAAATTTTAAAAGAGAGGGAAAAAAGGGTACTTCGTCTGTTCATTAAAAAATTTAACAACGAATTTAGAATAATTTAGCAGCATGGTTGGGAAAATTCTGGATTCGTTATATTTCGCTAGTTAGTTAATTTGATTTATCTCGCTAATGTATACATGTCGCATTGAAGCGACTGAAAAGTGCTGTGCTATGGGAATTATCGCTGGATTTTCCTCTAACGCTGCTAGCTATCCTTGAACATTTATACCTCATGCCTTTAGAACTACATTTATGATTGTAATGTGATTGTCTCGTGGCAACTGCCTCCAAATTGAAAGAAATAAGTTTGCAAACGTGATCACTATTGAGGAATAATTCGAGCACGCAGTTTTAGCCGATGGCTTTCCGATTCATGCGCAAAATAGATACTCTTTTTGCATTTTCTCGTTCTTTTTGCCATATAAAGACTTCGTTAATTACAGTAACAAACTGATTTCGAACGTTGCAACGCCTTGGCATCCACTACATCGCAACAGATGTTCAGGATCAGATGTCGCTTTCAAAATGATGCGTAATATTGTTTATTTCATGCATTTTCGGGAAAATATTCGATGTTCTTCCTCACTTGCATGAAGAAAAGGATGAAACTACTTGATATGCTTATATTTCTGATATGTATCTGTATTTACCAAGAAGAAATCTTAGATTTTGCATCATCATTACCAAATATTAAGAAAAATTTAAATGGCTACTAAATCTAATCATTTGCGAGTCTAGCGTGGGTCAGAAATGAGAATCAAAAGGATCGAGATCAGAATTTTTCTGAATCACTTTTCAGTTTTAAAGTGCATAAGAGATGTTTGATGGATTTCCATTCTGAAAATGAGAAAGGCTTCGATAAACTTATAATACGTATAGACCATTTATGACTGCTCTAGTTAATTTCTTATTTATTTTCGTGCTACAGAGCTAATCTGTTGTCTCTGGTTAAGGCCAGCAGTTCGCATCAGATCATGGAGTTTATTTAATCCAATCGAAAATGATAGAGTCAGCCACCAGTCTTAGAGAGAAGTCTCAAAGAACAACAGATTAGGCGGGAATCGAAATTTGCAATTGAGAAAGTTAACAGTTTAAACAAGTGAAAAATAGATTTTATTTCATGCACAGAAAACACCTGATTATTCATAGATTCTGAATTATAGAATAGGAGATCACTTTGTAAGTATGGAGCCAAAGTGTTCTCATAAGCCAGAAAACCTACAAGTACCCCTTTTATTTCCATGAGAAGTCCATGTCTAGTTTAAAGCTAATAAAAGAAAGGCCTTCAAAGCCCCGACGGATCTCTCCTATTTTTCGTAAATTAAAGCGTCTTGCTGACACCATAAAATTTCCGAGGCGGACTTGGATTAGATTTTGCAAATGACTCTGTTTTTTTTTTAAACATGCAAAAAATTGTTTAAAAAACTACAACAACAACCACCAAGAAATAACTTAATCTGCTTCCTTGAGAAAACTGGAGGATCATTTGAATAAGTTTCATTTGGTTGACAACAACAGTTTTAAAGGAAAACTTAGAAAAAAAATGGCCATAACGCGAGCAGTAGATTGCACAATAGCGAACGGAATAGGATGTGTAGGGATACAGTAATATCGTTAAATGATGAAACAATCTCCGATGCTTGAGCTGCGATTAGTGGCTGAGAGTAAGACAGTAAGATATACAAAGGGTGAGTTAGAATATGACTATACTCCTCCATTCTTTGCCTTCGCGTGCTGGTAATGAGGATCAAGGTGTCCCATATGACTCCAGAGAGAAACATACCTGGTCTAATACTGAGCTGCACTTGCCCTCTCGATCTATATGTAGCTCTATCTTTTGAACAAGTTTTCTGATAGCTAGATTACATTAATAAGTGAGTGATCATCTCTAGCTGGGCTGATGTACTTTTTTCTGAGCCCGATCCGGTTGCCTCTTCTTGATGTAATCGATGTTCTTCAGCTTTAGCTTGTTAGACGACCTGTATGTTCTTTTTCTTTTTGGCGAGCGATATGATAGGATCGTTAATGACCTTGTCGATTTCGGATGATTTCCACTTTAGACCCGTGACTTTCCTTGTTAACTCGAACTTTGAAGTATGTTTGTCTGCAGCTTGAGATTTTCATTGGAATTGTATTGAATTTAGTGTGGTAACGTGACAGTTTCTAGAAAGGGAACCAAAAAATAATCAAAGAATTCAAAACTATTACAATCCAATTGCAAAAGTGATAAAAAATTATGCAAATTAGGCTCTAATATACTGAAAAACAAAAGCACTTTCATGAATCTCAATAGAAATGAGAAAAAAAATCAATGCTTCTAAATCAAAGGCTCTAACTTTCAGAAATTTGAAAGGTGCTCTCAATTTGATAATTCATTCCTATTACTTTGAATGTAACTTCGGTAGACCTTAAATTTCATTTGCGCCAACTTGTACCATTCTAAACAAAAACGAAATTAAAACGAATCGATTTGAATAGAAAAAGCGCATGATATCATGAGCAAAATAAGCAGTATGAAAAGTTCATGTATTGAACGCAGCTTTTACAAATATACTTTGGTTTCACTATTATTGTTTCAAGACATCAAAATAGAACACAATGAAGAAAATATGAAACTAATAATTTATTAACGATGCTTTAGAGCTGCAATTATGTAAGGGTTGGAGATCAATATCTCTGTCGGTAGTAGAGTGTAAATCTCTTTGACTTTTTTATATTCTTTTCTTGCCCAGGGGATCAAAGGAGCCAGTGTCAGCAAAATCAGAATGCAATAATACACAAGACTCACCGCAAGAAGATTTTGAAATACACCTTGTGCACTGACTGCAATCTCTTTGAAATTCAATTGATAGTTAGCAATGGCTTCGCCGAGTGCGAGATGAGATAATGTTGCAAAGAACATATGGGATAACATATTCAGATCTGATGTCAAGTTGGCAGCGGTTGCATAAGTCGGGGCATTCGCAAGTTGTTTGCGATAGACCAAAAACTCTTCGATTGCACTTTTAAACATCGCTGGGATTCCGAATTGAGTAATAGTTGAGGTACCAGTAAGCGTTTTACAGAAAGATGATATGAGAATATCTGAAATGCTATTGCAAAAAGATTGATTGCGGAGGCCCTGTAGGATTGCTGTGAGGTTCTTCGAAACATATGGATCATCTTCCAGCGAATCTATAGTATTTAGCATGGAGTAAAGAGAAGAAGCAAATTCTTTTGCTTCATCGATATAAGATGTTGTTGCATTGAGCAGTTCCAAGGTAGCGGTTGGATTTCCACTTGCTGCCAGGAGTACTGCTTCTACAAAATGAGCGGAGAAAGAGGCAGCAACTGCTCCACTCTCTGCAAAGAGCTTGTATTGTTTTATCAATGGAATACAACTGTTTACAGGACTTCTCTTCAGACTATACGCTACGAAAAATGGCAGTACAAATAGGATGCAATAGGAGATTGAGAGAACGATATGTAATACTCTGCGGTGGTTCAATTTTTTGTATTTTTTCGATGTTGTTACACCGGCTCGACCAAATTTCTTCGAACTTGAGTAGATCCCATGTTTCTTTTTTTCTACAACGTCTTCAGAAAGCCCTTGAAGATAAGCAGCTTTCTCTCTTAGAGAGGCTATCTCAACCTCAAGTTCCGAATCTGGGATTCGTGCGAATTTGGAGAGAAGCTTCTCGGACGAACGGTGAAGTTTGAAAAAAATATATAACACTGCAACTCCTATGGTGACTGAGACAGCAACCCCCACGATAACACGAAGCCCTAAGAGCAAGAGTAAACTATCAAATTGAGAGGAGAGGCGAGAAAATAGATCGTCGCTGAGTAATTGGAAGATTTTGTTATAATTCAGGTTTTCCTGCCTGAAAAAAATGAGGCTATTGACGTTGATCCGATATCCCTTCAGAATGTCGAATACAAAACCTCCCATATAACCTCTCAACACATCCAATGCCTCATTAAATGTTACTGCTCGGTTGAGGAACGGTGAGTCAGGCAGCGTGAGGTTCAACGCATAATTTTCATACGTAAAATCTGAATAATACCTGCTTGGGTTAGATTGAAGGACATATTTTTCAAACTGTTCCTCGAATGTTGTGAAGAAATTCCGAGTCATCCCAGGCACCAAATAAAAAGCTTGCATTCTGATCTCAATCGCAAAGAGTCCTTGCGCAGCAGCCAATGCCAACTCGCTGTAGTTCAGAAAAGCTGCCATAATTGTCATTAGTGTCAAAGGAAAGGAAGTAATTCCCGACATTTGAGACAGGATCTCAAATTTTCGAGTCAGATCCAAATAATCACCAATCAAATAACCAAACAATGTAAGGCAAGCAAGCAATTGTAGTATTCTCATCCATTCAATTGAAAAGGGTAATTTGTGACTATTAATCAACATTTTTGCTTTCTCTGTATCCCTTTTACGCTTTGCGGAGCCTTGCATACTGCCATAGTAAGCTGTCGAGGCATTTTGATTTGCCCAGGCGGTTAAGCGGTTGCTCTTCTTATCTTCAAACTCTTCACTCACAAAATCATTCACTGTTTCAATCTTGCGGTTACTTGATTTGCCCCAATGTTCCGACAACTCTTCAAATTTTACTTCTAATATTTTAGAGGAGTATGCCTTCGGCTTCAATGTAGATTGGCTGCCAAATTTAAAGAGTTCGAAATTAGTACTGATTTTGGTTTTATCGTCTTCCGTACAACTCGCAAATTGAAGATTTTCATTTTTCTCAGCAAGACTATTGGGTTGTGTATCGAAAGGAGCAGGATCCAATTGTTGGCCATCATTCAAGGAAGTAGGAGACATTACTCGATTGATTGAAAAAGCAACTTTTCGTGCCAAGCTTTTCAAAACATCTTTGAGAGTTCCAGAGTTCGCAGGATACAGATAGACGACATAGTTCTTGCATATCCCAGAGTCTGTATCTTTAGTTCCGAAAGGACAAACTGAGAAATCGATTTCAAAGGATTCTTCGTTCAAATGTTTTGAAGCTTGGAGTCTTAATATTCCTGGCTTTCTTGTATATGTATCTTCTCGTAGATGAAGAGAAGAAAACTCAGAATCTCTTTTCGATAAGATCTGTTGGATGAATTTCCCTATAGGTTTATTGTGGTTGGTTAAAGAAGATGCTAACTTAGAGCTGATGCCCTGAATCTGGCCATCTTGCTGGCACAACATGAAGTAGTCTGAACTGCTCTTTTCTTCTTCTCCAAGCAAGACCATGCAAGGAACGTCATCAAAAATTTCGTGTTGAATACTTCCTTGAGCTGGGATAAGTTCACCAGTGCGACTCTTCAAAATGACTTGACACATTTTACGATCAGAATCTTCATTTGTTTCTTTTTTCGTGTCTACAAATGTATGCTTCTGATAATTCACAGCTAAGACTATTTCATTGAAATTCAGTCCTGAGGCTTCCTCCGCTGAATAATTTAAGCGTGTTAATAACTGTTTGGTACACCGCATAATTTTGCCTTGATTTATGGTGCAATCATTCACAACGAGAATAAATGTTCGAGGGGTTGAACTGCCTTGAATTTTTTCAATGAGTTCATAAGAAGTGATCTCCTTGAGTCCTTCTTCTTTCATCATACGATATGGTTGTGCATTTTTGAATTCAACTCCTAACATCTTCGGATCTTGAAGCACCTCTTTGACAAAATATGCAATTAATTCTTTGAGCTTGGAGTAATGAGTGAAATCTGAATCTTCGGTGGCTTTTTTTAAAATAGACCGTATTTCTTTATTCAAAGCAACTCCTGTCGATTTTAGGTGACTCAAATCAAGACAAGGAGCCTTCATGGATTCTAAAAACTCAAGTTTCTTCTCAATAAAATTAATTATTCTGAGTCCGAGATCCTCTGTTTTGTCAAGGACTGAAAATACTTGGGTTATATCAAGAGAATAGTTGTCTTTCAAATTGGTAGTTTCTTGCAAGCATTCTTCCTCGATGAGGATCATTTGTATTTTTTCTCTTAGCTTCATCGAAATTTGCACTCTTTTGAGTTTTATTCTGAAGTCATTGAGCAGAACGAGTGCTTTTTTATGATCTTTAATAACTCGCTTGACGAAATAAAGTTATGAAACAATAACAGATTGCAAGAAAGATTTGGTGATATCTGTAGCTTGAATGTACTCTTGGTAAACATTTTCGATGAAAGCTATGAATGCCAGAAATGTCTTCTGTTTGTGTGGATTATCATCCAATGAGTAGTCTTCCTTCGAGAAGATCATCATGTCTTCAAATTTTTTTTCATTTCTCAAATTCGATCGGTAGGCGAGAATTGGATAAATCGAATCTAGCAATGAGTGGTTTCCGAAATATTCATCGAAAATAAGGGGCAAAGAATGCACCATCGACTTCGAAAGGCAAGGATTCTCAAATCGTCTTAGCAAATTCCAGGATCTATACTGAAACAGACTTCGTAATCCCCAATATATGAAGGCAGCAATCAACAAGAAAGGAAAATCTTGAGTGTAGTAAATATGATGTTGCAAGAGGATATCGATTCCCAATGCAAAGCAGAAGGCTTGAAAGACCAGCTCGACTTGATTCTGGACTCCATCGACGTATTTCGGCATTACAAACAGACAAACGAATTGGAGAGCTGTCAAGGCTAGGCCAATATAAAGGGTAATATTCGAACCTGAATTCTTAGTAGCATACATCATCAGGAATCCAATGATGTCTATCAACTCTCCAGTGATTCCTCTTGGAATACACTTCAAATTCGTGTAAGGATTCCAGAAAAGAAACACACATTGCAAGATTCGGAAGATCAGCACACATGTGAGGTTAAATATCGCAAAAGTGAGTATATAAGCCTTGACTCCTGGTTGAGTGAAAACGTAGAAGCTGTTCTCGAGAACAGGAATGTAGAAAAAGTATTTTTCAAAGACTAACGTCCAAGAAATAAATACTAATTGGAAGTAAGAGGAGAGTCGCTCTCTCGTTCGAATCGTTAATATAAATCGTAGCTTCGCCGAAATCCCAATCACGATGATTGAGAAGAGTATGATCGTAATTCCTTCATAATTTAAGGGAGTTATCTCGGTCCAATACTGAGATTGGAACAACTTAATGACTTGAGTAATTGCCCGATTGACTGTGGTGCCAAAAGATGCGGTCTCTTGAGTCGAAAATACAAAGGTTCCAGCCCTCTGGAGATGGTAGACTATAATCGATATCAATGCAACCCATGTCGGAATCTGAGGAGCGAAGCTTGATGCTGCTCGATTGTATCCAATGAGCAGAGAGATGAAATAGTTCAATGGCTGCATTCAGTTTTCGAAAAATAAAGTTAGATTTTGATTATATATAACCTTTTTAAATTAAAGTTCCTTGAGCTTTGGTTTCGCATCAATTTTTGTAAATATCAAATGCTGATCATTTAAAAATAATAACTGCCCAGCACTTCTTTGTCTTTGTTTTTTTTTTTCAATAAGCACCCAAGAGTATCAAATTCGATCTCGGCTTGATTTAACTCCACCCCTGATGGCTCTTATTTAGTGTTCCTGTTTGCGTAGAAAGCACTTCCAAACGAAGAAGGTCAAGAAATAAAATTCTCGAATGATCAAAAACGAAGAATTGGGATTCCTTTAATAAAATTTACAAAATTTGGTAGCCACTTCATCCTTTGGTAAAAATTATTAATTGACGTGATTGAGCGAAGTATTTAAAAAATAATTCTTTGTCATTTAAATCAGAATGCTGAAGACTGCCTCAGCGTACTCAGCAAGAAATCTAATAGTCATTAATACCAAATGTGCTGACAACAAGGCTACCACGTCAATAAACTTATTGGTATGACATATCGGGAAATTCCGACAGTATTGATTACTCAAGCTCCATATTCAATTTCTAACAATAATTTTGTATTAACAAATGATAAGGTATTTGCCAATCAAAATTTATAACTTAATGATAGCTTCGCAGCAAAGTTAAAAATTTATTTGATTTGCGAATTTTTGAATTAAAATAATTTCAATTGTTCCCTCAATACAATAGAAAATACCTCGAAGCCATGAAATGATGAAGCACCATGGGCTTCACCACAAAATTTTCTCTTTAGAGCTGCTGGTTATTCTTGAGTATGTATTTCTGAGCACTTTCATAATTGCCTTATGACAAGCTCCCTTGAATTGAAAAAAAGTATTGTTCAAGTGATTTCTTTTACGCATGTTGCTAACTTCCATATTCAGAAAAATGAAATGGATATATTGAGCCTGAGTTTTAACTAATACTTCAACTTAGTCCATGAATTATGACTTTTTAAAAAATCAAGTCGTTCTCGTTTCTCTCTGCAATCTTGCTAACCCAGCAACATCCTAATTTTAAACCTAAAGCTCTCTTCCAAATGGTACTATATATGTTCAGTCTCAGATGCGAAATATTGAATACTTCATCGTTTTGTTAAGGAGGATATCAGTTGTCCTGCACTTCTTGGCACGAGGAGGAAAAAACCAAGTGCTAAGCTTATATGCCTGATACTTGCCGACATTAGTCAAGAAGATCATACAAATTTTGCGTCAGTACTGTCAATTAAAGCATATTCGTTAATAATTCAAATACCCTCTATAAAAAAATCATTGGGAGGTCAAATGGGTATTAAGATCAGAAATTTGCTTATTAAGAATCAAAATGTATGAGACTGGACAGATTTCAAATGTGCTCAACAAGATAACTGATCTATAAGCTTAACATGCATAGACTAACTATGACTGTTCCAGCTGGTTCCTCTATGCATATTTTATCTGTTCCTGGTGTTTTAGATCTACCATCACTGGTTGAATCAAAGTGCTAGACGAGGGAGGTACTACAATCAAATCAGAAAAATTATGGGGTTATCCACCACATTTTGAAGGAGGAGATGCAAAGAACAATTCATGGGATCAGTATTACAATTTCAGGATTATAAATACAAGGGTTTCAACCCCATGAAAAATCAATCAATTTAAGGCAATCGAAACTCACCAATAATTCGCATTTTGCTATTGAATAAAAAAAAAACCATTGGAGATAGGAGCAAAAGTATTCGAGCAATTTCTCAAACTCTGTAAAACTTTCCTGCTCTCTACATCTTACCTTTAGCTGATAAAGGAAGAATCGAAAATTTTCTTTACACTAAGTTTTAACTGAACGAATTGAACGCATATAAATTTCCAAAATTCCCAGCAGTCGAAGATACTGACTTTTATTTTGAAAAGTGGCACAAACACTTTAAGCTCGAGGCGCTCTTTGTCAGATAATTTCTAAAACTGTTGTTGAATAAGGATCTCTTTCACAAATTGTACAATAGAAAAATGACAGATTATGACACATACGACCAAATGAAGTAAAACACAAAGAATTAAATGGCCTTGTTGACAACGTTACAAAGATAAAACAAAAAAATTAAAATAATTCTAACGATGTTTGAGAACCGCAATGATGTAAGGATTGGATATCAGTACATCTGTAGGTAATAAAGTAAAAATCTCTTTTACTTTTTTATATTCTTTTCTCGTCCAGGGGACCAAAGGGATCAGTGTCAACAGAATCAACAAACAATAATACACGAGACTCACTGCTAGAAGATTTTGAAATACATGTCGTGCATTGATTCCAACCTCTTCAAAATTCAATTGATAGCTAGCAACAACATCACTGAGCGCGACCTGAATTAAAGTTGCAAAGAACACTGGGAATAATACATTAGTGTCAGACGACACAATGAGAGTGAGAGCATAAGACGGGTCATTCTGAAAATTTGTACGATGGTTCAAAAACTCTTCTACCGAATTGATAAACATCGCTGGGACACCAAATTGAATTGTAGGAGTAACTGCAGCATAGTATTGACAGAATTCCGCTATTAGAAGATCTGAAATGTTATCACAAAACGCTGAACTACGTAGATCTAAGAGGAGTTTTGTGAGGTTCTTCGAAACGTATGGGTCATCTTGCAATGAATCTATTGTATTTAGCAAGGAGTAAAGAGAGGAAGAGGCTTCTTTTGCTTCATCAATATAAGGACTTGTTGCATTGAGCATCTCCAAGGCAGCGGCCATATTGCCACTCCCTGCCAATAACATCACCTCAACAAGATAAGCGGACGTAGAGGCAGCGAGTGACCCACTTTCTGCTAAGAGCTTGTATTGTTTTATCAATGGAATACAGCTGCGTACAGGACTACTCCTCAGATCATACGCAACGAAAAATGGTGCCAAAAATAGAATACAGCAGACAACCGAGAGAACGATATGTAATCCTTTTCGTTGGTTCAATCTCTTGTATTTTTTTAATATTGTTACACCAAATCGACCAGTCTTCTTAGGAATTGTTGAGTAGACTCCAGGTTTCTTTTTTTCGACAACTTCTTCATAGTGTCCTTGGAGATATGCAGCTTTTTCTCTGAGAGAGGCTATCTCATTATCAAGTTCGGAATCTGGAATTCTCGCGAATTTAGAGAGAAGGTGTTCCGAAGAGCGGTGAAGCTTGAAGAAAATGTATAGCACTGCAGATCCTATGACAACTGCGACAGCAACACCCACAATAATACGGAGCCCTAAGAGTAAGAGCAAACTATCAAATTGAGAGGAGAGGCGAGAAAAGAGGTCGTCGCTTAGTGATCGGAAAATTTGGTTATAATTCAGGATTTCCTGTCGGAAAAAATTCAGGCTCTCGAGATTTATCGGATGTTCTAACATAATACTGGCCAAAATATCTCCCATGATGGCTCTCAACGTGTTCAATGCCTCGTTAAATTTTACTTCTCTATTGAGGTACGGTGAGTCAGGCAGTGTGAGGTTCAATGCATAATTCTCGTATGTAAAGTCTGAGTAATACGTCCTTGGGTTGGATTGAAGGACATATTTTTGAAATTGTGTCTCAAATGTTGTGTAGAAGTTCGAAGTCACCCCAGGAACCATATATAAGATCTGCATTTTCACTTCAATTGAAAAAAAACCTTGCATCGCAGTATAGCCCGCCTCACTGTAGTTCATAAAAGATGCCATAATTGTCATTAGTGTCAAAGGAAAGGAAGTAATTCCTGACATTTGAGACAGGATCTCAAATTTTCGAGTCAGATCCAAATAATCACCAATCAAATAACCAATCAATGTGATGCAAGCAAGCAATTTTAGCATTCTCATCCATTCAATTGAAATGGGTAATTGGTGATCATTGATCAACTGTTTTGCTTTCTCTATATCCCTTTTACGCTTTGTGGAGCCTTGTACACTGCCATAGTGAGCTGACGAGGCATTTCGTTTTGCCCAGGCGGCTAGGCGACCGCTCTCCTCTTCAAACTCTTCACTCGCAAAATCATTCACTTTTTCAATCTTGTGGTTGCTTGATTTGTCTGAATGTTCAGACGTCTCTTCAAATTTTACTACTTTTTTAGAGGAATGCTCTTTCGGCCTCACTGTTGATTGACTGCCAAACTTATTGAGGTAGAAATTAGTATTAAGTCTGGTTTTATCTTCTTCTGTACCACTCATAAATTGAAAATTTTCATTTTTCTCAGCAAAACTATTGGGTTGTGTATCAAAAGGAGTGGGATCCGGCTGTTGAAACTCCTTCATAGATTTGATTGTCATCAATCGATTGGTTGTAAAGACGAGCTTTCGGGGGGACATTTTCAAAACATCTATGAGAGTTCCCGTGTTTGTAGGATAAAGATAGACGACATAGTTCTTGCAGACACCAGAGTCTGAGTCTTTTGTTCCGAAAGGACAAACTGAGAAATCAATATCAAAGGAGCCTTCGTTCAAATTCTTTGTAGCTTGAAGCTTCAGCAGTCCGGACTTTCTTGTATATGTATCATCTAGAAGAAGAGAAGACGACTCAGAATCTCTTTTCGATAAGATCTGTTGGATGAATTTTCCATTGAAATTATTGTAAGCCGTTACAGAAGACGCTAGCTTAGAGCTGATCCCTTGAATCTGGCCATCTTGTTGGCAAAGTATGAAGTAGTCTGAACTGCTCTTTTCTTCTTCTCCGAGCAAGATCATGCAAGGAATTTCATCAAAAATTTCGTGTTGAATACTTCCTTGGGCTGTGATAAGTTCACCAGTGCGACTCTTCAAAATGACTTGACACATTTTACGATCGGAATCTTCATTTGTTTCTTTTTTCCTGTCTACAAATGTAGCTTTCTGATAATTCACAGCTACTACTATTTCATTGAAATTCAGTCCTGAGGCATCCTCCGCTGAATAATTTAAGCGTTCCAATAACTGCTTGGTACATCGCATGATTTTACCCTGATTTACGGTGCAATCATTTGCAACAATGATAAAAGTTTGAGAATTCGAGTTGACTTGAATTTTTTCAATGAGTCCATCAGCAGTGATGTCCCTGAATTTTACATCTTTAAACACACGATATGAGTGCGTATTTTTGAATTCGAATCCTAAAATCTTTGGGTCTTGAAGCACTTCTTTGATAAAATACGCAAATAATTCCTTGGGCTT
>ENA-UOTX01001809-UOTX01001809.1-compost-metagenome-genome-assembly--contig:-NODE-1809-length-13216-cov-11.307710_pt1 | contig 13216 bp, 7 predicted proteins | sample MGYA00238143_ERZ746982 | MGnify/ENA primary metagenome ERZ746982 (study PRJEB28758, sample SAMN06268862) | compost metagenome | isolation source: single cell | place: USA: California, Emeryville, Joint... | reverse complement strand
AAAATTATTTATTCTAATACCAAACCACATTAACAAAGCAGGAAAATAAAGAATTTTTTTTTCTCTCTCTCTATCTTATAAGGAGTATATAGACTCGAACCATGAACCAAATCCCGCAAAAACTGTATTTCTGATCTGCTTTGGAACGTTTTTGTTCTTCTCCTTACAATCCGATCAAAGATGAATAGACAAAGTTGAGTGCCTTGTCTTCCTTTTGAAAAGCTCGTTATAATAGACATAGGAATTATGCTAAGAATTTCGGAATAGAATTTACTGATTATTTTTCCTTCAAATCTGCTGATTCCTTGAACTAAGATTCACATATGAGAACTAACAATTACTGAGTGTACAGTAGCTGAGAGGGTTCAAATAGATCTGCTTATGCTTAGAATGGTCAGATTAAACGTGTTAAGTTTTTTTTTGCAGAAAGAAGAAGAAAACCTTATTTGATGAACCATTCGTTTTTAATATGCATCCTCTTGCTTTCCGTACCTTCGAGGTTGGTTGCCTCGAAGGATATTACTGTGGATGCAGATTTAACCGAGAAAATCGGAAACTCCTACCCAAGCCTCGATCAAGCCATTTCAGCCATACTTAGTGACTCTACGCTCATTGACGATGAGAATATAATCACTCTTCAAGCCAATTGTATTGGGAAAAATCAATATTTTCCTCTACTTTCACAAAATATCAACGGCAAAAACTCAGCAAGTGGTCGCTTAACAATAAAATTCGAAAATATTCCTTCCTCGATTAACAATGCGGACCAATGTCGTCTGCTTCCTATTCTTGAACTTGGAAACGGAGCCTGCATGGCGATCGATAACTTAAGTTCTCTTACCATTTCTGGACTGAATATAAAATACAGTGGGGATAAATGCAAGAATACCGTCACTAATATCGAGACAGTTACCTTCACGAATTTCTGCTTAAATAATTCGGAACCTTCTCGCCTAATGGCTAATGGAGAGCTTTCCTCATTTGAATTGAATAGCATTGCATCTTTATCAATGAAAAGTGGAATATATTTCTCCGACTCGATAAAGCAGATCATGATAACTCAAACAAGAGAAGCGGCTCTTGAAAATATTACTTTGGTTGCCATGGAAAAGGCTATAGACAGCGATAAATCAGCTTTTGCTTTCTCAACCGATGAGTCTATTCAAGCAAACCTCAGTGTAAACAATTTCCGAGTTGTCTGCGAGCCAGCTACTCTTGTGATGCCTAATGTTGTTTCGACTTCTAATGTTGATCATATATCGATATCAAATTTGAATATTTCCAACTGCGACTTCAACAGTGTCGCTACGAAGAACCCAGCCATTATTTCAGTTGGCAGAGCATCAACACTGACGATCCAAAAGGTCATTATAGACAATTTGAAATTCGGGGCCTATCAACAATCAATATTTGTTGTGTCCTCGGTTATCAATGCAACTCTCAGAGATTTCCAGATCTCCAACTTGCATACAGACTTTGGAGGGCAAAGTTATTCCCAGATTGTAGATCTCAACGACAAAACTTCAACAAACGACTCTCTGCACAAGAATTCGATTATTTTCAGCCAATGGAATCTCACCAATTGCACACTAAATCAAGATAAAACCTTCATTAAAGGGTCTTTTAAGGAAATCAGCAACCTAGGAGCTGTCGCCATCCAAAATATTCATTTGGCTGACTCTTCATTGAATCGAAGTAGTTACTTCTTTAGCTTGCAAACTCAGGACACAAGAGGCTGGACAACCTCATACGATATGACGACTATCTCAATGAAAAACATCAGAGTGACCAACACCCAGTTTAGATATTCTGAGATGATTCGTGTTAGTATATTGGACCCAAAATTTATCGCGGCGATTGAAATCGCAAAGTTAGAAGTCACAAATTTCAGTTTGTCGTCTAATAGCTCTTTACGCCACTCTTCGATTATTCATGCTGAAGGTTTCAGTACCTGCATCTCGAATGCTACCATTGTAAATACTACCTTTCAAAAAAAATTCGAATTTTTACTTGAGCGACACGATCATGAGTACAGTGCTAATCAGTAATATCAGCGCCTCTGACATAAAAATAGAAGATTATTCTACTTTTGCCGCAGTAAATCTCACGACTGCAAGGTTAAGTAACTTAGATAAATCGCTGCTGGCTGGTGGAGCCGGAGTTTACGCAGAAACAAGACCGTTCGTCGTTTATAACTGCAGTTTTGAATCAGTTCAAATCGTATCGAACTCCTATCTCTTGGCCAGCACGAACCCAATGGTAATTGTTCAGAGCAATAAATTTGCAAATATATCAGTCATTCAATCTGTGTTGCTTCAATTAGGAAATTATATTCATTTCCTCTCATCTGATCCACATATCCATGAAGACTATCTCAGTGACACAGCTGCTACCATTTTATCGTATCCTGACGGCGAAAATGCTATCTTTCAACCTTATCCGGAATTGGTGACAGTCTATAACAATGCCAGAACAACAATCTCTGCATCTGATCCGAAAAATTCGATCTTCTTTATTTTTATGGATCAAAACGAGATAATAAACATTACTAACGCTAACAACGCTTATTTGATCGTGATCTACAATTTTGAGATCGTAAATGGCAGTATTGCTATTACCAACAACAACTTCACTAATATCTCTTCCAATCGACAGATAAATCTGATCTACAGTTTTTCCATTAAAAGGGGGATATTTGGCAACAACACTTTCTCTACAATGAATTTGACAGGATACGCCTTCTTATTCATCTGTAATTCCTTGAAACGACTTCTATTGAATTCCAATCTTATATTGCAAACTCAGCAATTTGCGATGTATTCAATAACTGCCACTGCATGCAATAAAATAATAATAAGCAATGCTACAGCAGTAGACATACAGCTAGAATCCACTTTCATTGATGTCTCTTGTGTAGCAATCGGTGGAAACGTGACGATCCAAGGATCAAGATTTGCAAATGTGATTCAAACTAATGTTCCACACCCCATAACGTACCCCTTGGATCTCATTGCTTCTTTAAAATTCATCGCCGTCAAAGAGAGCAATTTGTATTCTCCTGAAAAAAATATGTCTCGTTTAGTCTTTCAGAATAACAATTTCTCCAACTGCACAGTACGAGATACACAAGGATATACTCAGGGATTAGATCAAAGTTCGCTGGTTTATCTGGTTTCTTTTTATGCAGAAGTACTGTTGAATAACAACTCATTTCACCATATAACAACAGCTCCTAACGGAAATACAATGATGATATCAGCTCCAACGGTAAACCTTTCCCATTGCAAGTTCCATAGCCTATCATTCGGAGGTGTCGATGGGGCTATCCATGTAATTTCGGAATATTTATCAGTTGAAGGGTGCAACTTTACAGCGAGTCATTGCTCAGACTCAGATGGTGTGGGCATATTGAAGCTCACAAATCCCCAACCTCAATCAGTTGTGCTGAACGTAACGTATATTAAAAAAACAAGCTTTGAAGACAACATTGCGCCATACAGCACCTTGCTATATGTAAAAGAAAGCTCTGTTAACTTAACTATTGATGATAGTGATATGTTGGACAATTATCGCACTACACCTGGCAGTATGCTGACTCTTTGGAATACCTCAAATTCAACTATCAGTATAACTAACTCTCGTTTCAGACAAAACCAGGACCTTCACACAAGCTATCCAGAACTGAAAATAATCGGTGTTGAGAGTACGGGCCCCCATGTATTCGTTCAAATGACAAACTTGACGATAGATATAACAGGAGGCGCGAAGGGCATCTTTATAGGTGTAAGTGGGCCAGAACCAGTTAATTTAATGGGAAATCTAGTCACATTTTCCGTTGGCTCTGATGTTTCATCTCCTCCATTTGGACTATTTGAAGGAGATAACTTCAATGCCACTTTCACAAACACAAATATGAAGAATATTTCACTAGGCGCAAGAGGTTTGTTCAAAATCAATGCAAATTCAGCAGATAAAGAAAACTCAAGTGAATGGCGCTTGAAAATCATGGACAGCAGTTTTGAGGATATGAAATTGCGTGACGGCCTGATTGTCATCAACGCAGATGACTCCTCAACCGATTCTCTGAATCACTTGAGTGTTATTCTCGAAAATACTAATATATCTCAAGTAGAGTGGCTGGGTGCTTCAAATGGAATTGTGAGCTCTTCGACCTCTCGAATCGGAAGAAACGCTGAAGAAACCGATTTTGCAATCATCTTCAACCGATGTAATTTCGTAAATCTGACAGGAAATACAGGTTTGATTCTCAGTTCAGTAGAACCAATGTATGATTCTTTGACTCTAATAATGAACTGCACGTTTCATTCGATTCAAACAATCGGACCAGGAACTATTCTGAATCCTTCTATTGGCCGACTCACTAGCTTCATAACCAACTCCACAACAAATGGCAGCAGCAGGAGGAGGAACCCAACCTTCAGAGCTATTGGAAATAATTTTGAGAACATTTCCTCCTCCTCAGGAACTTTGCTTTATTCGATTAGCATGGCAAGAGGAACTTTCCTTGATTCTGAGGATAACCGCTTCGAAAATATCCATTGTGAAGGCAATGGGGGTCTCGTATTTGCGCGCTATCTTCCTCTTGAAGATAACTTATCTCACCTGACGTCACCGACGAATTTTCAATTCACTTCAAGGAATGATACGATTACAGTCATAACTGGAACTCAGCGCGGAGGTGTCATATTTGCAGAGGGACAAACCGGACTATTCAATATTACAATAATCGAAATGGTTCTCTCAAAGATCGAATGCTACGGTGATGGTGGTATTGTTTATCTAGTCGCGCCCGCTCCAAGCTCATTGCTAGCGCTTGACGTCTCATACAACACTCATCAGATCACTCAGGTCGGAACTATCAGCATTTCGAGGAGCAAATTCAGCAATATTAACGTTCAAAACGGAGGAATAATCTATGAAGAGACCCCAAATAATACACTCAATTTCCTTTTTGATTCTAATATTCTTGATGGTGTATCCGCCAATGCACGAGGAGCAGCATTCTATTGGGTTGAGCCTATAGCTTCAATTACTAACAATAGTTTCTTCAAAGTATTTGCAGGTCTAGTTAACTCCCCCATTTTCAGTGTCTCAACGCAAATCGACTTGCCAGATTTTGAGATGTTAAATACCATCACCCCATCCCCCGAGTCAGTTGCTTCATTCGCTCCCACCAACCTCCTCGTCGATTTCATTTCATTACACGATGGTTCGTCTCGACACCTAGACTATGAGGACACTCCTCCCTATAATCCGATCGTCCCAAATCTAACATCCTACTCCCTCTCTGATTACCAAATCAAGCTCACTCTCGTCTCTCATCGACCGGAAGGACATCAGATTGTTTATGATGAGTCCACTAATGCGCGTCTCGAATTGGTTTTCTTCACAAGTCGTATTTTAAGTAGCGGAGAAAACCGAACATTTATCAGCAAAAACTGCTACAACTCTTCTTGTACGGCTATTGCGAGTACCATCACCCTTCGAGGTCTTGCCGGCGAATCTATCCTTGTCATTGCAACATATAAATCGGATAGGTATACACAATTTCAGCGATTTCACATCAAACTTCGAGGATGTATACCTGGCGAAAGAAACAACTCTGCTGCTGATGAATGTATCAAATGCGTTCCAGGGACTTACTCACTCAATCCCAACGATAACAGATGTTTTGAATGTCCCGGAGGAGCGAACTGCAGTGATGTGCTCAACGTAAGAATCTTGAAAGGATTTTACAACAGCAGCACGGCTTCAAACCGGTTACAGGTGATAGATTGCAAAGATAATGGTACAAGGTGCTTAGGGAGCATATATAATTCGAATTATTGCTCAGAAAATTTCACAGGACCAGTTTGTCTTCAATGCAACTTAGACAATGAGCATTTCATGAGTGCAAGCTCAGGAAAATGTGTACTGTGTTCAAGGAAAAATCCACCGATAGCCCATGCGGTGCTATGGCTGCTTGGTACGATAGTCTATCAAATAGTGATGATTATCATCACATACAGAGATAACAAACAAACTCATGCTCAGAATCAAGCACTGAATGAACCAAACCCAGGTCAGTTTTTGGTTATCTTAGCGACCTTTACCCAGATCTCCTACGTCGTCGCAAATGTCGACGAGAACACAATATCAATCCTCCTGCGAGCCACTAACCTCGTAGGAAATCCATACCATCAAGTTTTTTCCTCCCTTCAATGCTTATACTTACTCAACAGCAACCATGACAAGCTTGGCAACGACGAACTGTTCAAAGCCTTAAAATTTCAAGTGCTTATTTATGTCTTCTCTCCAATGATAAAGACCACCGTTGTGATCATCTGTGAAGTCCTCAGAAATCTGTTTTTCTGCAGGAGACTTGGTAGAGAAAAATGGAAAATATCCTTGGAGAGGATCGGAGTTGTGGCGGTGGTGTTAATATTGCTGGAGCAACCTGGAATTATCGGTCTTCTCTCCAAATACCTCACATGCTCTAAACTTGATAACTCTATGACAGAAGAGTACATACAAACATACAACTCCATTCAATGCGGTACAAGTCATTATAATTTCTTTAAATACGCCGTGGTGATTCCAGCGCTGACATTCTGGGCTCTGCTAATTCCATTAGCCATCTTCATTATCCTGCGTTCAGTAAGGAAAAAGCTCCATGACTCAGAGTCTCTGAGAACAATATTTGGATCTCTCTACAACGCTTACCTTCCCACGTCATTCTACTGGGGTCTTTTGATAATTATTTTTAAATCCGCGCTCTATGTGCTCAATTCAGTTATCACGGCCTCTCCTATCATCAAAGGAGTTATTTTCATGACGATGATACATGTATACTTCTTCGCGCTGAAGAGAGAGCCTCGCTACAGGTATATCAGCCTCACTAGAGGAGAAGAACTTTGCTATTATGCTTATATAGCCACACTGTCCCTGATATTCATCAGATTCTCTACAAGCAGTGTTGGTCTAAAATATGCATGTAGTGTCATGATAGTCATTGCTGTTTCAATCGCCGGACTTTATGCCCTATTACACGCGGCCTGGTTTGGCTTCAAATGGCTGAAAAAGTGCTTGAGGAGAAAGCAAAACAACCAAATAAATCCAGATGTTCCAGTATCACGCGATGGTCTTCCGGAGAATCCTCCTTCTTATAGTGATCAAGATCACCCGAGCGAAGGCAATGGATATGATGAGGCTAGGTAATAATGACTATTATTTTTCAAAAGTAATCGAATAATCTACAATTTAGGACCAGAGCAACTGAGACGGATTTAATCGAATCAAAGGAACCTCAAGCCAACAGCAAGGCTATAGAATTAAGTAAAGGTTCATTTATTATAATATGTAAACGCTTATGCATGATTTAGTACCAAATTCCTCCGTTGAAGTAACAAATGCGGTAAAAGAGACGAATCTATCCCCCAGAGCGATTGACGATATAGTTTTTGAAGTTAATGAAAAACCAAGAAATGGTGAAGCGGAGGAAGAAAAATCATCTTTAGATGTGCAGACAAGAGATAGAGGCGGCTCAGAGGAAAAATTAATTCCAACAGAGTTAGAAATACCGACCCACATCACGATTGAGACCATTCCGAGTAGATCTAGCTTAGAAGATGCTAAAGAGCTACAGACAATCAGAACAAATTCAGACTCCTCTTAGTGCTAATATCGCATCAATCTGTAATATGATTCATTACTTAGTATCATTTATTAATAGCTCCTAACCTAGCAACTTGCAGGAGGTGCTCCTGCTCTTTTTTTTTTATGGATAACAACTTTGTTGCAGTTCTATAATGAGTAAAAATTTATTCATTAGTAAGAGTATTTATTACTACTCAGTAACGTCGAATTGAATCCAAAGGATTTAGGTGACAAGGGTCAACAAGAATTCGTTTTATAGGGATATCCACAAATAAATAAACAAAATCGAAATTATCCTTCGAGTTTTTGAGAGAAAGAAAGAAAATATTGATCATACATACCTCAGGCTACAAAGCTGCCCCCATCTGATTTTTTGTTCCTATTTTTCTTCATGCGTCTTTGCTGAGTTTAGCAAATGTATTTTCAAGACTCGTCTTGTAAGATTGATGCCCTTCGATGAAGTATTCTAGCAAACTGTACATTATCCATGCACATTTGATCTAACTTTTAGGAATTCCTTCTTATTTTTCAATTTTCATTTTTTTGCGAATTGGTTCATCTATAGGAAATCTCATAAAGATTGAGTATAATCTATTTTAATAGTGGAATGAGTTCGGTAAACGACTACTTATGAGCATCTTTCGTACCTCAGTGTAACGTATTCAATTAGGAGTGATTGAAAAATAAATTAAATTAAATCTCATTTTCTCTAAAGTAGATAAATAGTCGCAAATTAATGGGGAAAAATCAATCATCAGCCTTCTCTCCTTCAGATCTGATTGTCTGGTACTCAGATCAGAGTAACACTATCACGGTCAGTAACCTAATGGAAAGAAAGGAGTGTCTGGCATTCAAAGGACCTCAACTTCCAACAAATTGTACTTATTTTATTTTTCAAGTTATATATGCTGAAATAATACAAAGCGAGCAGCATCCGAAACGTAAAAAATGTGAAAGAAATACCAAACACAAGATTACTTCTCTCACTTCATTCTGATTTTTCATACCCCGCCAATCTGGAAACTTTTGACATCTCAACGGAGAAGAAGTCAAATAAAATTTATTCCTTTCAGGGCTGGTAATTTTTGCTCTATTTTCGATTCTCAGAGGATAACACAAATTCTTTGGTGTCATTGAAAACTCTTCATTCACTTTGGAGCGAATCTTAAAGGGTTATATCCTTCTCTAGACCATTCCTGTTCAGATATGGCTTATAATGTACGAAAATCTTTTGGGTGCAGTTCCAGTTGGGAGTGTCACAGCTTTTCACCTCTTTTCTCTTAAATGCAATGATCTTAAGGGAAGCTATAAGATTAATTTATTGAGGAAAACTAGGCTGATTCCTTCTGAAAGTAATGCACGATTTCGCTAATAACTTTTTGAATAATTGCTACTCCATGCATTGTCAAGTGGAAAATCTCAGCGCGTTTGATTTCGAACCGAATGGAGAGTCTGTGGGTCTGATCGATGTCGCTGGGATGTGCTCGATAATGGATATAACCGAAGGCAGTCATCACTTCTCTCTGAATTTAGGATTTAGATGGGGTAACTTAAATTGTTCACTAGCACCCTTTCCAACATTGTATAGATAATCACAATCGCTGCAGATGGAGCACGGCGATTGGCGAGCCACTTCTATTCGTTAAATATGCCTTAACTCAACTCAACATTCTCGACGTGGTGAAACAAACTCAAATTTTGAAGCGTTCCATTCAAGTTGACTCTAGTAATTATCTTGCTTTTTTTTTCTTTTAATAGAATTTTATGCTTTTTCTTGGAATAAATCCCTAATTTGCATAATAATTAGATAATAAATTTATCTATCCGAAATTACTCTGGATTGATTGCTGTCCAGTAGACGGAAATCTTCTGGCAACTGGTGGCACAGATCATGATATAAAGATTTATGATAAAAGACAACCTAAAATTGCCAGAACATTTTCTAATCTTCATACAGGTTTTGTTTTGATTATTCTCGAACAACCTGGATTAATAATCTAATCGGACTATAGATACCGTTAATTGTGTGCGATGGAATTCAAGCGGGACTTTACTGGCTAGTGCCTCGGCTGATACAACTGCCAAAGTGATAGATTTCAAGACAGGGAAAATATTATACAGAGGACAAGACGCCGAATCCTGTAAAGTCATTTAAATATTCATTCTTGAATTTAGATTCAATTGTTAGCTTCAGTTCAGTCTGTATGCTTCATTTAGAATGAATTTCAATTGGAGAGACGAATGGTATGGCAATGGGAAAGAAAATTGCTAAAGCAGTGATATGAGTGGTGTAATTTGTGAATTAATAGAAAGCAATAGCATTGTTTACTGAATTGTTGAATATTTCAACAGTAAAGTTCTAATATGAGCAAATAACGTGTTATTACTTATGTAAGAAAATGTGAAAATGAAAATGCATATTAAGTTGTCATCTGAAGCAATTTTAATCAAGAACTGCTGCAGGAAAGCAATGTTTCGTTTCACACACAATATGAATTTTTTAAGAAAATAAAAATTCAAGCAACTTTATTGAGAAAAAGGAATAATTCTTTCGAAGGGATGCTGACTCTCACGTTTCAGTCAAATTGGAGTCAGGAGCAAAGGAATAATGTTTTAAGAAACCCTGCATTAGACTAATAGTTGTTGATTCGGCAGATAAATTTCGCTATCCAGCTTATTTTCGTAATGATATTTTCGAATTTGGATCTAATGACATCCAATTAAATTATAAAGACAAAAACTAAAATTTTTTCGCTGTTATTCTCGGTTGATTCACGATTTTTCCTTCAATATGATGAAATATAGTAGCAGCAATTCAATTTCCTCAATTCTATTGACACATATGATAGAACAGGGAAAAAGTTGTTGAGTATGGATATCAAACCTTAAAAGGGAAGTTTCACATTTATGTAAAGCAGGTTATGGAACCAAACAGGTGCCAAAGCCGACATGAGTGAATTCTGATTTAGTTGCAAAACAACAGGGATAGAGGACATTAACTCAAAATAGATCGATTGAACTTCGCAAGGATTTTTGTGTTGATGTGAACATTATGTTCGCAGTTGCTCCGGCTCTATGTTGAATATCTCCCGAAATTGTTAGCGATCACCCGTTAAAGAAAATGGAACAAATTTCATTTAAATTGTTCGATGATTTCAGTTTGCTGATCTAATCACACTCTAATTTATTAACTTGAGATTCGTGCTAATAAATAAAAAATTTTATTTCTCTCTATTATTAAACGAAGCGAAAAATAAATGCTACCAAAAAGCGAGTTGAATGACAATCAGAAATCAAATCATACAGTCCTTGAGGAGTCAAAAGCTAAGAGAGATGCTCCAAGCGATGAATTGACAATCAATTCGATAGAAACTGGTATTAGGACCTCTATCCACTTATGTGACTAAATTCTAATTTTTTCCTCTTAATTTCTTACTCGGTCTGATCTAACTTTTTTGGATCGAAGGGATATCCACTGCATCTCCAACCCTACTTGCCTGGTCCTCAATGAAGAATAATCAGATTAGTATTGTTGAACTCGAAACAAAGCAAAAGTTGGGAAAATTTGATGGAGTTGTTCCCAGAATGTTGAATGGTATTGTTTTAATTTTTCATATTCATGTTTAATACCATTTTCCTCAGAAAACACCTTATGTTGGACTCACGTGAAGGAAATCGCGAACACAAAATCCTTCGTTTCTGCTTACCATTGCTATGACACATCTGCTGGCCTCGAGGCATTTGATGTCTCAAGGAAGGGACAAGCGAAGAAAATATTTTCATTTGAGGAAGTTTCTGGCGGTAGAATCGTGATTATAATTCGCATTTTCATAATCATTATCTTTTCTAGTGACTGGCAGAGGAGATGTGACCTATAATCCACGAAGAAGCGTACTAGGTGCAATTCCCGTTGCAGGAAGGATATCTTATCATCTTTACAATTTCGCCACTTCGAAGACTGATACTCCCTTTCAACTCATTCGAAAATCGAGATGGCACTCTCAACATCGCACTGAATGGGGTATTAATATTTTTTCGGATTGCAGACTCATTCAACGAATTTTCATGTAGATAACTGCATAATTGGCCTGGATTTCAATCCTAATGGAGAGACTGTGGCAGTTCTTGACCATTATGGAACATGCTTAATATCAGATATGAACACCGACAGCTATCGCTTCCATATTAGTTTGGAAGATTATGCGGGTAAGCGTTAGTTTAAAATTTTATAATTCTCAGTCTTTATTCTGCCTTTGACTAGGCATATTTTTCCTTTTCTTCTTATATTATTTTATAGCAGTAACTGTTTTTCTTCCTCTTCTTCTAATTACTGTTCAGATACTTGGGCTTGCTGTAGATGGTGCACTCATCCCGATGAACCCTTATTATTTGTCAAATACGGTGAGAGAAAACTCAATATTTTGGACGTTGAGAAGCAAGCTCTCACATTGCAGAATCCGATTGATGTAGATGGAGGTCAGCGCAATTAATTTTTATGGACTATTTCTTCTTCGACTTCTTCACTAAAATTCCAGCTTCATTTCCAGAAAATTGAAAAGAGAGCCAGGTTTTTCTTGCCTCTGTTGACGAGAATACTGACTTATTAATTTGGATTTTATATCTAATTTTAATAATTCTTCTTGTTGTTGATTTGACATTTAATTTCCTGTAGACGCCACTTTCTGGATTGATGTTTGCCCGAACGATGGAAACTTATTGGCTTCTGGTGGTGATGATAAGAAAGTGAAGATATTTGACAAGCGAGAATCCCAAATTGTCCAAACTTTCGATGATATTCATACCAGTAATATTTGCTATTTCTTTAATATATCTGATGTCTAATTCTTGCTACCTAGATAACATCAATTGTGTGAGATGGAATCCAAGCGGCGATATGCTTGCGAGCGCTTCATGTGATACGACAATAGCATTATTGGACTTCAAGACAGGAAAAGCACTTTATACTGAATCCATCTCGTGGAGAGGTAACTTCTTGCCATTTCCCCCATTAAGCCATTTCCACTGAATTATTAGATTTTGCTACATCTGTTTGCTTTATTTGAGAAAGACTCAAATTTCATTATCAAGTCCACAGATGGCGATAAAGAGAAATTGAAAGCATAATTACAACAATGAAGATTTGAGAGCATATTCGATTCTCCTATATATGTCTGGGCTTCATAATGTAATACTTCCTACAAGTCAGAAAGCAAATCAAGTAGGAAGTAAAAAAAAAATATAGAACCTGTACCAGAAAACATAAAATCGATTTCATAGCACTTTCTCAAGTATGACTAATAAGAAAACGGCATACTTACTATTAAAATGATAAGAGAACTCTTCACAACAAATCCAAGCTTTATAACTGACTGTAATTACATTCATGAAAAGGATAGTTAAAGAATTTATTCATTTGTATAGATTGGCTAGATTCGATCGATTTGTAAATATATTTGTCTATATTTATTTGTTGACCTCTAAGCGTTAAATTTCCAGCATCCAGTAGCAACCTCAAAACAGTAAATTAGCAATTTTCCTTCTTCTTTACTTGATTGTGAGG
>ENA-UOTX01001808-UOTX01001808.1-compost-metagenome-genome-assembly--contig:-NODE-1808-length-13219-cov-12.936311_pt1 | contig 13219 bp, 12 predicted proteins | sample MGYA00238143_ERZ746982 | MGnify/ENA primary metagenome ERZ746982 (study PRJEB28758, sample SAMN06268862) | compost metagenome | isolation source: single cell | place: USA: California, Emeryville, Joint... | reverse complement strand
TCACTTATAAATCCATCATACTGCTCTCTTTCTGATGTGCAGTCGTCAATGAAGATTGTTGCAAATATCATTAACACCGATTATACCTCAAAAACCACAAGTGATGCTTTTGACAAGAGCAAAATGGAAGTTGCAGTCCAAATTATTGATTCTTGCTTGATCTGTGTCTACAAAACGGATTGTCTCCTAGCTTCTATTTCTTCTCAAGAAGTCTACAACAGCTGTATCGACCTTCTGACGAAGCTGTCAGTATTACAACTGTGGCAGAAGGCTCCCGATTCCGGTACATATACCCTTGATTCAACTAATGTACTCATTTTGTCTGAGCGTGTGAGTCTCAGCAATCTCAATGGACATACCATTGAGCCTCCCGGCTACCCGAAGGTTGTATTTCAACAGCAAACTGCTGCTGCTTCTTCTTCTGGCGCCACTGACATTCAGCTGATCATTTGGAAGACCAATTTGCTGGCATGTCCGAACATACAAAAAGAGAACAATTCACCACCTCCTGTCTCTGTGTCCCTCAGTGAGCCTGATACAACAACCCCATCGAGTGCGCAAAGTCAGCTCTCTGCACAAATATCGTTTCCCATAACCTCAGGCCAGACATATGCTAATTGTTCGACTGGTTGTAAGGCGACAGTTGCGGGAGGCTACTTGAATTGTGACTGTCAATCATTATCTAGCTTATCGAGCACAACTCAAATGAAAGGGTTTTTCGCGCAATCAAATCTATACAAACTAGCAATGACTTCAGCATTGGCTACGTTTGACTATCTTCATTCTTGGCCCTTCTGGATACTATGGGGTTTATTCGCTTGGATTGTGCTGACTATCATTTGCCTCAAAGCCCGAATTGTTAAACCATTACGATGTGGTGTGAGGTTTGACACATCATCAGGAAGAGCAATAATGCCCAAGTTTAGTGAATTGAAAATGGGCTTCTTTCGAGCATTTTGTGATGGATTAAAGGTAATAATGATTCCATTCCACTCGCCACTAATACTTATTTCTTTATTCTAAATAGTATGGGTATATTGTTACCTCTATCTATCGGTATGAGGATAGAGCTTTCCCAAGAACTACTCGAGCGATATTGCTATATTGCAGAATATTAAGTTTGATGGCTTTCTCCTCAATATTCAGTAAGATGTCAGAAGGAGTAAGACTTTATCACTCCCTAATTCATGTTTCTCATTTTTTTAATTATTGATAGGGAAACCGACCATTAGTAATGCTCCTCTCTATTGGCACTGTGACTCCAATAAATATCCTCCTCAAATTCTTACTAGTCACCAAATTGTAAGAGCTTTCTTAATCTTATTTAACAGCTTTCAATACTGATTAGCCGAAACGAAAAAATGATTATTTATCTTACAACCAACAACTCTCAGCAGAGACAAGAGCAGCTTAAGAAACGAAAAAGACTGAAAAAAATCGCAAAAATTAAGACGATAATTGCCTATTTCTTAATTTTATGCATTGTAATCGCAAGTCATTATATGGTTTTGGTTATTTCTGCGAATCCTGATCCTGAAAAAGAGGATGAAGCTAAAGACTGGGCAATCAATTACTTGATCTCGCTGGCCCAAGACATGGGAGCAAGTCAAATATTCAAGGTACTTTTAACAGTCATATGCTTGCGGATGTTGGTAGGGGCCAGAAATCAAACATTTAAGAAGGTGTTGAAACTCTTGATTGATCCTGTGACTGTTCGTGCACTGGCAATGTCGATAAAGACGAAACATTAAATGGTTTTATCACTATTATTGGAAAACAATAACAGTAACCCAAAGATTGCATATGTCATTATAACCCGCAATTTTACATGGTTTGTCTAAATGAATGAAAAAACTTTATATTATAACCTAAATAAGTTTAAATCCATTATAAAACACGATCTCACATGCAATCATCCTGTTAGTTGGCTTAACAATAGGTCTTGCAATAGAAAGTCGAAAATTGAAATCTTATCTTTAATCATGAGCCTAAGAAAACTGTGAATATTTTACTCGAATAAATTGAAATTACAACATCTTATAATAACAAAGTGACAAGCCATTAAGATAACACCTAACAAATGATAAATCACTCTAATAAAACAGATTTCCACTTGATTACTTTGTTTAAAAAAATTGCATCTTCTATTACTTCGTTGATTGTGTTGAAATACTGAATTTGTAATTGCTTTGTAAAGGGAATGGCATTGCAATGTCTAGAGGACCTAGTTTTTTAAGCATAAACAATAGTTCTATGATTCATTACCAAATAGCATAGCTCTTGCTAGATCAACGATGAAGCAAACAGAAGAAAATATCATTTTCTATTTTTTGTGTAAATGTTCAGTGTTCCTTATCTAACCTGCTTTGTTTTTCAAATAGGAAGGATGTACTTTAAAAGGAAAAATAGACAAGAATCGCTACCATAAGTAGTTCTAAAACACTATGATTCGTTGTGGCCAATGAGCATTCTCCCAAATTGTTTGTAGCTGTTTTTCTCTCGGGTGATTATTGAGTGTGGTTCTTTTCTCAAATGAAACAGACTGACGTAGCAGGTTCTAACAAGAAATCATAATAGCCTTACACAATGAAAATTTACTCCCATCTGAGGTGTTTCCTGTATAAAGCTTTTTTCCAGTCTTGAAGTCCAATAATACAACTGTCTGATCCCACGAAGCACTCGCGAGCATATCACCGCTTGGACTCCATCGCACACAATTGATTTCGTCTATGCAAAAGCAATTAGAAATCAAAAATCATTTATCAAACTAAAAAATATTACCTTCGTGAATATAATCGGAAGTTTGGACAATCTTTGATTCTCTTTTGTCAAATATATTCACCTTCTTATCATCACCACCTGTAACCAACATATTTCCATCGCTCTGACATACATCAATCCAGAGTGAGGTGCCTACAAGAGATGAATATTAGATCAAACAAGAATCATCAAAATTCATCAATTCAATACGTAAAATTAAAAGGTCAACCATCTTTTCCTAATTGAAAAGAGATGGCATTGTTGTCTCTTTCTTTTTTTAGGAATTGAGAGCTTATTCCTAATGAAGAAGTAGAAGGAGAAGAAAAAAATAAAATAAAAATCTGCTGTGTTCACCTATTGATTCGATTTGAATTGGACTCTTCAAAGTGAGAGCTTTCTTCTCAGTATCTAGTATATTGAGGAGTCTCTGATCATACTTCACATATAATAGTGGCTCATCAGGATTAGAGCTCCATCTGCAACGTGTATAATCTAACGAGTAATTATAATAGTTGAGAATTTAAATTATAACAAAATGTGGGACGAATTTTTCTTGTTACAGTATAGGAAAGAAGGACATTGGAAAGTTTTCGATATCTAATAATTTTCCTTACCTCTAATCTCGTTTTTCATCTCCATGTTCAGGTGGAAACGATAACTGTTGGTGTCCAGGTCTGATATTAAACAGACTCCGTAGCAGTCAATAATTGCAGCAATCTCTCCATTAGGATTGAAATCAAGGCTGGTGATATGGTTCTCTAGATACGAATATATTAAAATGAGTCTGCGATGCGTATAAATTTATTAATTACGATATCTATTACTATAATGAGAGTGACATCTCGTTTTTCGGATGAGTTTGAAGATGCCATCGGACCTCGACGTGTCAAAATTGTATAGCTGGTAAGTCATCTTTTCTCCAATACCGATTGCCCCAAGAATCCTCCTTCGTGAGTTATAAGTCACATCTCCCAAGCCAGTCACTAGAAAGAAAATAGATGAAATATATTTTAGTTAATTATTGGAATTCTACCGCCAGAAACTTCAGTTACTGAATATATTTTCTTAGTTTGCCCTTTTCGTGAGACATCGAACACTTCTAGATTAGCAGATCTACAACAACCATGGTGAAGAGAAACAAGAAGTCCTGTATCAGCAATCTCTTTCACGTGAGTCCAGCTGAAATCTTAATGTTGGATTAGAAATGAAAAGCTGAAGAATACCATCATCAGTTTTGTTTAATTTCACTCTATCGGAATTAGCAATTTCTTGCCTCGTTTCAAGTTCAACAATACGAATCTTATTATTCTCTTCTGAGGACCAGGCGAGTAGCTTCGGCTTTGAATATTTTTTGTCTAGTAAACATAAAACATTATGTAAACAAAAAAAAACGATGAATATCGCAAGTATAATACCAGCGGTTGTTAGTGATTTCTTTAGAGAGTCTTCACGCGTTTCACCTTGCAATTGCTTTGATTTCTCGTCGACGAGATTAAATAAATCTCCGTTTTCCTGGTTTTTTTGAAGCATTTTCTTGTTTTCTGTTGACTCTTTTCTTGGTTTAAGATTTGAGAATGAATCAATTATAACCTTGTTAAACTCTAGTAGTTTATTAACTATACGAAGTTTTATTTGGGTACTCCTGAAGTTTTAATTCAGGAACTTCTGGAGTTTTAATTGGGGAACATTCAGAAATTTTAATTCAGCAACTTCTGAAGTTTTAATTCAAGACTTCCTAAGTTTTAATTCAGGAACTTTCTGAAGTTTTAATTATTTACGTGATCTGAGGAGAAGTTAGATATTGCTAACTGTTCCTAAATTTTTTATTCAAAGAAGAAATCAGAATTATTTGTTTCTGAGTCCATCTGCAACTTTTCATTCTTTTTTACTCGAAAATCGATAATGAGCAGCAGTACAAGAGGTTTATAACAGCATTTCAAGAGGATTTTCCCCGGATTATCGATATTTAACTCTCAAGATGAGCATCCTAGGGAGTTCATTGAAATATGTGTGTTAGTATCTCTCAAATATTTCGCCTGTTATCGGCTTGCTTTGTTTAAATGTAAAATCAGATCACTTTCATTAAAAAAGTCTATAAGAACATAAATTTTCGTTTATTGTACTGTAGTGTTCCTGACTTTTCATAAAATCGTCCTCTATTCTTTGAAGATCAGATTAGCAGTTCCGTCTTTCAATAAAGTTTATTTTTTCAAAAATTGAGGGGGAAAGTATATGGTGGTGGGGTTATTTAATCTTTAGGAATCTCGATTTCAATACCAATATTCGCTTTTTCGTCAGACTTACCCTATGGAAGAAGAATATGAAAATTATTGTTCCAATAATTTATTAAGCCGACTTAATGGTAGTGAACAGTAAATCGTAGATTTGACTTGAAAGCCTCGTTAAAACTGCATATTGTCACTGATAATTAGTGTGTGAAAGATCAAAATCCAATCTATTTGTTCATGTTGCTTTTTTGATTTCACAATTATGTCCACTTTATCAAAAAAATCAAGTCAGTCTAAGCATATATATCAAAAATAAAAATAAGATAAACAGATATTGAAATGAACTTTTCAGAACTCAGATATTTGAAATACAAAAAATATATATTTAGAATTATACTAAATCTTTTTGGTTGTTCTAATCTACATAAGGTGATCAAAAGTTTGGACAATCTTTGATTCTCGTTTGTCAAATATTTCCACATTTCTATCATCTCCACCTAAAGCCAACATATTTCCATTGCTCTGACAAACATCGATCCAGTTTGTGTTGTCTAATACATATAAATATCAAATCTAACAAGTATCCAAAAGTTTGAGGACTTCAGACAACCTTTCAACTCAGCCTGACTTCAAAAGACCCATTATTTCTTTCAGTGATTCTTGAAAAGCTCAAGGAGTATAAATTGAAAAATTTGATCTCCAGAGTGCTCTCATTCATTAGTACAGTCTGTGGCAATGTATAGGTTTTATAAACAACGATAATGGAGTCCATTCGAAGGCATTGAATGAATGGTGATTCATAGTTCGAAGCTGTAAACATGAACTTTTTTGAGAAACCTTTTTTGTTTGAGAGTATGCAATCATTCAAAAAATGGCTGCAACCTTTCTTGTCTAGTAAAGTAAGCCCCTCCTAGTTACTCAATAAACTCGCTTTCAATTCTTTTTCAGTCGTTGGCGCATCACTTGCTACTCTCTCCTTCAATGCTGCCCATATAGGTTCTCGATTATATTGAGATCAGACGGCCTTTTCGGTACTTTAATCAATTACACAGGTTGCTTGAGCATCCAATCCCCATTCCTCGGTGTGCTGGGTGATTATCTTGAATCAAATGGAATTCTTCACCAGGGTATAAATTTTCCATCTCAGCTTTATGATGCTCGATAACCCGCTGATAGAAATCTCCTCTTATCATAATTATCCAAGGAAGTTGTTCCTTATAATGAATTGAGCCCCAGCAGTTCAATTTCATGTTTTTTGTTGCATTCTTCCTGCGCGCATTCTCAGTACAAAATTGCCAAGTTTTTATTTTGTTAAGTTCGATGCCCATTTCATCAGAGTAAAACCCTCTACAAATTAACCTCTTCAGGCCAGAAAACTAATCCTGAAGGAACTCACTCACATTACTCCTAAAAGCTGAGTTCTGGAATAATGAACACTATGTATAATCTGTGCTGTTGAGGTAGCTTGCCTATTCACATGGGTTTTCATAGTATTTTTTACTTAGCATTTCGAATGTGATGAATAGATTCACAATTATCCTATTTTAGAATATCTCCCGAAAGTTCAAATTCGGTTACAAATGAGATACAAGCCATCTTTCTCATGTTAATTTGTTATTATTTGAAAGCATTTTTGGGTCATAAGGGGGACTGGATCAATTTCCAGACATGGCTTGGAAAGATAAATTGAATTATTTTGAAAAATAAAATTAGGAGAGTTTTCTGAGATTGAAAAAATTTGTACGCAGAACACATGCATAGTTTTAGAGTTTGTACAATATTCCTGCCGAATTAAATATCTTTCATACACACTTTATTAGCAATCACTCCTAAGCGAAAAAAGGAGAACTGCTGCATTTTCTTGAGCGGAATAGATTTCTTCGAACTTTTTCCTTTACTGCTATCTTTAGCAGATTTGTGAATTTTACTCTGAACCCGAGTCAAAAGACTCATCATCAAGTCATTAAATTTTTCTGCGAAATCGAACGACGCCATGCTGCTATCCAAGTTGCATTTGTCAGAGAGCACCTAGAGAAGAGAAAAATTAATTCAGTTTTGTGTTGCGCAGTAGTGAGTTATGAAAAAGGCCCTACAAGACCCAATATTTCAATTCATACTCTATGAAAAGCTTTTCAAGTATCTCCGAAAAAATAGATACGCTCCCAATTACCATTCGAAATTCTGATGGGATAGAATGCTTGAATATACTCGAAAATGAGGTCATTTCATTAGCGTGATCCTTTCTAATTGGATAATGTAGTGCTAATGAAACTATTTAAAGAATATTTATGCATTCAAATTTCAGGGTCGTATCGAGCCAATTGGGTTCATAAGTCACCATGACTTGTTTCCACTAAGGAAGCTAATCGGAATTAATCTAGGGTATTTTCTTTATTTATTCATTCCAATACATCAATTTTTTATGAGCCAGAGCCAGTACTTTACGCTGGAAGAAATTGAGATATAATATCTTAAAAACAGAATAAATTTGCAAATCATGTGAAAATGCTTCCAAAACTACATGATATTTCTCTTTGAGAATTCGGAATCAGCAGCTATGACACATAGACAGAGATAGGTTCGCAAGATTCTTTTCAATGCAGACATTAACCTTTATTTTGCGAGGCGATCTCAGTAACTTTATCTGGGGCTATGTTTTGAGAAACGGTGATTTGTTCGATGTCTACCTTCCATTCAGCACAATAAGCTTGAAAGATATTAAAATCCGAATTTGGAAACTTATTCTGTGGAAATCAATAACTGTAGTTGAGCTCAAATAATTTTATTACGACTTCGAAAAAATTGTTGCGTCACTCAGAAGACTTCAGACGGCTCCGAAACAATAGATCAAAATCTTGATGTTCGCTATCAGAATTTAGAAGTCGTTCTTCGATCTGTCTGTAGCATCTATTGTTTTGTTGTGGAGATTTTGAATTCCAGTGATTTAACTGATTCTCAAATTGGGAATTTTTGAAGGATCTCATTGTCAATGACCCCTATTGAGTTATGATCCAGAACTCATTTAAGCAAATTTATCGATTTTCGGATACTCAATTCCAAAATGAAAACATTTTGAGCGCTGCTTTTGCTTCTTTCTGGAGTTTTTCTGAACTTTTATGGGAAGTTTTCGCATCCAACAGCCAATTTTACTTTTTCCACGCTCCCTTTTGTTTGGCATTTATACATAAATCATGTCTTTCGATAAATCCATTTCGAAAGAAGTTGAAAGACATTGGGTCTGCGTAGTTTTTCAAGAAAGCTATCTAGCATAAAATAGAAAAAGAGAAAACCAGAGTTGCAGCCTTGATTATGGCAAACACTATTGCTGGATATCCTCATAGCAAAGTTTCAAGCTGAAGACGCATTCTTTACTCATGCAACACGTCCTATGTCTTAATAAAACTAAGATAATTCGTACCCAAATGCTATGATGATTTATAGAATTGAATATTTTTCTCTATTCACACTAGCAAATTGCCCTCAACCAACTTTGAAATGGGAATTCCTTTTCATTTATATGGCAGAAATCTGCACGTCAACCCTTGGCGACGCGTATTCAACAAACAATTTTAGCTATGACTGAGATGATAATCTCCTCAAAATCTGCAAACTAAATCTGATATTGCTTTTTCTATGCCTCATAAACCTTATGCAACACGTATCCCCCTGGATAAGAGAAACTTCGAGCTTTTGAATTAAAATCCAGACCTCCAATTTGGGATCTTGTCCGATTTACCTTTTAATAAGAATTAATTGCGTCGAACTGAAATAATTTTTGAAAATTCTTCGAAAAACTTATTATCTTTGGCTTGACTGTGGAAATTAATAAACGGTAGTTGCGTCACTTAGATAATCTTGTCAGCGAAAAATCTGAATCCCTGCTTCTTGATTGAAAAAGGCACAATAAAAGGACTTTACAGTCAATGTTCGATGCTATTCGTGTCTCTAATTCAAAATGAAGTGGAAGTTCTTTTCTAATTTGCGATAGGAGTACCTGTATGTGTGTATGAGGTTTGCGGTTGGAATCAATAAGTATTTCTGCGATCTGCCTATGAAACAGTTTGTTTTTGCTTAGAAAATTTATTCTATTTATTTAGCTCAATCCAATCCAATCCCAAGTTATAGAATTAAAAGATTCTTATAATTGATTCCTGTTGAGTTGCAATCAAAAACTCGTTTAAGACAGCCGATTTGGCTTTTTCCATGTTTCACTCTACCCAATTTTACACTGGATCTTATGCACATGTAATCCAAAGCTAACGGTCAACTTCAACCAAATGAACTAAAATCAAAACCCCGATTTGGGATTCCACCCTCACCGAATTACCCTATTGATAAAGAATTATTTCCGTCGGACTGAAATAATTTTATTAAAGCTTCTAAAAAATTATTACCTTTCGCTACGCTGATTAATAACTGGTAGTTGCGTCACTCAAATAATCTCGACAGTGAAAAATCTGAATCCCTGCTTCTTAATTGGAAAACGCAAAATAGAAAAGTGTTTAAGATCAAATTTCAAACCTATTTTTGTTCCAATTCAAAATAAAATGGAATTCCTATTTCTTTTGCTCTAGAGGTACTTTTTTATGGGGTTAGTGATCGTAATTAAGAAGGTCCGCTTCAATCTGGGGCGAAGCTTGTGATTTTCTCGTTGAAATTTTCAAATACGATTTCTTTAACTAACTCTCAAATTTTAATTTTCTCTGAAGGGTTTTTATGATCAATAATTTCTATTGAGTGAGAATCAAAAACTCATTGAAGCTAATAATCGATTTTCCCATAAACCCGTTCAAATATAATGCGTTCTTTAGCATTGATATTGTTTCTATATGCCGCTTTCCTGAGTGAAGTTGGTAAGTCTTCTCATACGAAACCCAAGCTGACTTGTTCTCGTGCTATGAATAGCTTCAACGATTGAGATTCTCACATTTCAAGAAACTCCAAAACAATTTACAGGGCAGTATGACAGATACACGCTCAACACTAAGACGAGTGGATGGGATTCTTGCAATAAATATGCTGCCAGTGTATGGATTAAGAAGGTTAGTTGGAATGGCGGCGAATGGGAAACATATGGCCGACTTTCAAGCGACCCTTCCTTGTAATTGTTATAAGCAAGATAAACGAATCATTTGGTGAATAGAGATACATACAAGGGAAGAAACATACTTTTCCAATCAGGAAGAACTCAAACCAAAGTCATTCATACTGGAATGACCACGCATAAAGATGGTGATTGGAATTGGGTAATATTGAGACACTTAGAATTCATTTTGTTGATAAATTCTTATAGAATATTAATGGAGAAAGCTTACTACCATTGGGAAAGTGGGTGTTTGTAGCCTCTTCCATAAATACTGCTATATCACCACATAAACAGTTTGGATTTCTATACAAGCTGCCTTCTACTTCGGATCAAACTGTGATTTTTCATACTAGAAGCCCCGACTCCAGTGGCAACTTTTATGATTTGGAGATTAATGGCGAAGTCCAGATTGGTGGTGATGCATGGAAACCTGCAACCAACTTTTGGATTCAATATTTCAGAGCGTATCTTAATTATTTTCCTAAATCAGTTGAAGAAATGGTCAATCTTGCTATTATGGATACTGGTAGCAATATTTTTTTTCAACCTGCTCTGATAGTTTCGTCCTATGGGTAATAGGTACACTTTACATTGCTCATTTTAGTTCATCACCCAGTGCGAACAATAATCAAACAGTTGTTGTGAACTATATTCAAGAGACATCACAAGGAACATTGACTGCATACAAAGGTAATGAAATTAAAAATTATTGAAGCATGATCATATTAACAAATTCTTTTCATTCTTGTAGGACTCTCTATATCTGACACCGTGAGTGATCCTATACTTGGTGTTCCTAACCTGCTGCAATGTCGAGCTGACTCCATTCTAAGCTTCAACGTAGGAGGTGTTGCTCCTTACGGCGCTATATTTGCCATGGACTTATACCCACAGTCTGGCGGTCCACCGACTCAGACACTATTTTCCATTCGAGACAGTTCAACTAAGTTGGTTTCGTTCGCGGCAGAGCTTTCAGATTCTTCAGGTGAGATTACTTTCTACAGAAAAGATTCCAATGGATCCCTGGTAGCAGTTGCAACTCCTTCTCTTGTGCTGGCAAAAGGTAAATTTATAATTATGGACATTTAACTTCTTGAAAACTAGAAGCATGGAATCGACTGATTATTGAATACACGCAAGCTCAACCACTCGATCTCCCTGGAGCATATTATTCTCTGAAAGTTTTTATTGGATCAAGCAATACAAGTCGAATTTATTTTACGGATTCAGCAGGAACAGCCTCACCGCCAGCATTGTTCTTCGGAGTGAGTAATCTGGTTCTTGATTTCTGCAGCCAAGTCATTGATGGCAACATACCTACGACCCGAGTGACCTCAAAAGATGGAAACTTTGACATACTGAACTTTCTATGGTTTGCTGGACCTGGTGTAGTTTACAGCAATACTGACTGTAATTATTTTCTTTCTTCTCTTAAAATATTCATATCTCATAGTGGTGCCTAATTGCATCCAAGCTGCTGTTCTTAATGAGAATCAAAAATCTTGCTTGATATGCGAAAGTGGATATTATCTTTATGACACGGTATGCCATTCAACCTGCCCGCTTGACATGCTTCAACATGAAGAAACGAAATCCTGCCAAAGTAATTATTATTATTTTGATTAATCTGTTTTATTTTTCTTATACATTTTTGCATAGATTGCCCGGCCGTCAGATACTTTCTTAATGCGAGTAATATCTGCATACAATGTTCAACAGGGTGTGCCACTTGCACAGGAACAGCAAGCAATGAGTGCACCTCTTGCACTCAAGGAACTTATTACCTACAACCCTCTCCCAATCAAAATGCCTGCGACACAAGCTGTCCTGTCGGATACGGCGCTAATAATACTTTAGCTGCCTGTGTTCAATGTTTAACTTCTCAGGTTTCGCACAACAATTTATGCCTAGACACCTGTCCAGAAGCCTACGGCCCAGATGGTGCAGGAGGATGTAAAAAATGTCATGATACTCCTAGTCTACTCTATCACAATCATGATTGTGTGAGTACATGTCCGAACGGATATTCTCCCAGTGATACCGATTGGAAGTGCCATGGTAATTAATAAACCTACAATTTCCGTGAAGCTAAGTTATTATTAAAATGTTAATCAAGCTTGCGCGCCTATTTGTGCCACTTGTAGTGCTGCAGACACTAACAGCTGCACAAGTTGTACTAATGGACTCTATTTGTCTGGATCTACATGTGTTGGTATCTGTCCTCAAGGAACGTATGCAGATACCCAGGCGTTCAAGTGTGAAAGTAAGAATAAAGCTTACCAGACTCATAAAAACTAATTATTCATCGATTCAATCTCCATTAGGTTGTCATGCATCATGTAAGACTTGTTCTGGATCATTGAGTACGAATTGCCTGAGTTGCGATGCCTCCAGCCAACTTCCTTATTTCTATAATTTTGCTTGCTATGCCTCCTGTCCCTCAGGTACATTTTGGAATACTTCAGTCTCCAAGTGTACAAGTAAATTAGAAATCTAACTAAATCCATGAGTTAACCGAATATCCTAAATAGATTGCCACAGTTCTTGTGCAAATTGCTCAGCTGGATTAAATACGAGTTGTGTGTCTTGTTCCTCCTCCTCATATTTCACAGCACTTAACGGAACATGCACCAAGAGTTGTTATTCTCCATATGCTGCAAATACTCAAACTAAAACCTGTGAGCTCCAAATCACTAGTGCTCAAACCCTCGATACGACACTTCAATCCATGTTGAATGATGCTATTTCTTCGAATCTCACTACTGAAGGAAAAGGTGATTATCTCAACACACTTTCGACGACTATCGAAAATTTCTACTCTGATAACTATGGAATGAATAATGGCACTTCTTCTTCTGCTGACTGCTCCACATGCAGTGGAAATGGAGAATCTCAATATGATTCTGTTTATCTCACAAAGAAATGCCAATGTAGCGATGGATGGACTGGCGAGTGCTGCTCCATTTCGAACACGGATTCCGCCTCCATTCAGAATCTCAAAACTCAAATTATCAATCAGATAGCACAAACTCCTCTCAGTCTCACAGCCGCTTCAAATTGGACTCAGTCCTACCTTGACACACTCTTGTCACTTATAAATCCATCATACTGCTCTCTTTCTGATGTGCAGTCGTCAATGAAGATT
>ENA-UOTX01001807-UOTX01001807.1-compost-metagenome-genome-assembly--contig:-NODE-1807-length-13226-cov-6.028900_pt1 | contig 13226 bp, 8 predicted proteins | sample MGYA00238143_ERZ746982 | MGnify/ENA primary metagenome ERZ746982 (study PRJEB28758, sample SAMN06268862) | compost metagenome | isolation source: single cell | place: USA: California, Emeryville, Joint... | reverse complement strand
CGTAATTCAAGAGAATGCTCGTGGTATACTACTCTCATCATAGTCTGTTAATTAATTGTTTTCAAGAATTGATGAGTGTAGTAGAGGCTGAGAAGCACAAATTCCAGCGGGAGATAAGAGAGCTCAACTATCAAGTGAAAGAGTTGCAGGAGAAGATTGAATCGGAAAGAGAGAATGCGAGATCTATTGAAGCGATGTATGCAGAAAAGCTTCAAATAGCAACACAGCAGCTGGAGGTAGCACAGGCACAGCATCAGCTGAAAATAGAAGAGTTGACGAAACATACCGGTAAAGAGTTTAAAGATATCAATGTATAAATAAAGAATATTGGTCTTTTTTAGAGAGTTCGACGAATGAGAAGATCATAATGCTCGAAGAGAAAAGAAATGAAGTCGAATCTATCAATGCTAACTTAAAGCAGGAAAATGTACGGTTGCAAGCTGAGCTGGTTGAACTAAAGAAAACGCTAAAGAATTCTCAAAGCCCTTCGCATGAAAAGGATTTAAGCAAATCTTCATCCAGGATAACAGACCTACGAAGTGCCTCTCCGAATTCCCAAGACCCTTCGAAGGTGTTAAGCATTGCTTCTCTCAAAGAAATTATCACAAAAGAGCTGAATAGTCACGCTCAAAGGCATATATTGAAAGTTAGTGGGAGATTAGAAGGTAAATCATGCTGCTGGAAACATATTATAACGCCAACATTAGAGTTCGAAGGCAAATTAGCAAACCTTGCTCTTATAAAAACTAAACTGAACGAGCAATTGAGTAATGGCAGAGTAATAGTCCTCAGCGCGAAACTCGAAGAAAGTCGAAAAAATGAAGAAAGTTTGCAAGTTCAGCTCCAAGAGGCTCGTAACAAGCTCCAAGAAGAAAGATTGAGGATTAAGGACGAGCTAGAAGACATTATTACCGAGTAAAAATTGAACATTGATTTTGAAAAGCTGAAAAATAAATGTATTAGATTGCAATTGGAAAAAGAGGCTCAAGCGAATCAGATAATTGAATTGCAGAATAAATTCAAAGACACTGAAAATGAAATCAGAACCGAACTTGAAAATCACTATGAAGTTGTCCTTCGTGAAAGAGATCAGCGAATTGACGGACTCACGAAGAATCAGAGTGAATTGGAAATGAAGCTCCAAGATCAAATGATGTCCCACTCCAAAGACATATATGAGTTAGAGCAGAAGTTTGCTTCGAAAGAGAGTCATTATGAGAAAGTTATCGAGGAGCTATCGGCTGAATTAATTGGAATTCGCTCGGAACTTGATAAAGCTTTAACAGAAAAAGGAAAAGCTCTAGATAAAATCAAAAAAAGAGATAAGGAGCTGTCAAATTTACAACAAGAATTATCAAAGGTTGCTGAATTGAAGCAAAAGCTCGAAGAAACGAATAATGAAAAAGAGACTCTTATGGCTGAATCGCTAAGACGAGAGCGAGAATTATTAGAAATGAAACAAAAGTAAGGAGCTTATCTCTTCAATAAAATCGTGAATAAACTCTTCTTCCGTCTAGTGTTAGCAGCTTAGAAGAATCCCAAGACGCTTTGGCCAAGCAAAAGCAACGAATTGTCGAAGAAAAAGATCGGATGATCTCATTGCTGCACCAAAAGGTTCAAGATGTCGAGCAGAACATCCAAAAACTCCATACTTCTCTCGAAGCAGCTTTAAAAGACAAATTGGAGGTAGAAATCGAGCTGGAATCAGCTAAGAGAAGAGAGGAACTAGCAAATCAAACGCTACAAGAGGAGGTGCAGAAAGCGGTCAAAGAACGAGAAAATTTGATCATTTCACATGAAGCTGGGATACAGGCCGAAAAACAAGAAAAATTGGTGCTGGAAAAAACGCTGGAATCTGTCAAGGAAAAGTTTAATGCTCAGATAACTGCCAAACAAGAGTTAGAAAAACAATTAGCGCAAATCACACGTGAACATAAAGAGCTTGTATTAAGCCTTGAGGAGAAGATAGCTAATCAAAGTCAGACCATCGAGAATATCACCAAGGCGCTTAGTGAAGAAAAAGAAACGAAAGAGCAATTGAGAGTGGAGCTTAGCCGCAGTGAGAAAGAAAGAGAAGCTATGGTGGCTTCCTTGCAAGGGAATTTGGCGAACCAGGCGCAGTCTAATGAAGAGTTGAAAACGACGCTGGAATCGCTCACACAGCAGAAATATGAACTCGAGACGCAGCTTTACTCGGTTAAAAAAGTCTCGGATAAAGAAATCCAGAAACTCAAGCAAGAAAAGACCTCGCTGGAAGAAAAGCTCAAAGACGAAGGGTTAATGAATGAGAGATTAAAGAGAGATGTTAATAGACTAGAGAAAGCTAGAGATGAATTGTTGTTATCTCATCAAGCTGAAATTGATAAGAAAGAGCAAATTTTGAAGCAGTTTGAGGCGTCTTTAGAGCAGGCGAATAAAAGCAAAGATCTGTTAGAGGGCAATCTGAAAGAAGAAATCAATGGGAAAGAGAAATTGCAACTGGATTTACAGCGACTGGAGGAAGAGAAAGACAAATTGGTCTCGTCTCTTCAAGCGAATATCCAAGAGTTAGACGGACGCATTGAAGGCCAGACAGCGTCTATCGAAAAATTAACGCAAGAGAAGCAGGAACTCGAAACTGAGCTGAATAAGACCAAAAAAGCGCTTAGTGATGAGCTTCATGCTAAGGACAAATTGCTTGAAGAATCAGAGGAAGTAGAAAATAAGAAAAAAGAATTGGTTGCTTCGCTACAAGAGAGAATAGCCTCGCAAGACCAAATTAACGAGCAACTTCGCACGCTTGCGGCTGATCTAACTCAGCAGAAGGCAGAAGTTGAAAAGAAGCTTACAGCCGTCAAGCAATCTTATGAAGAAGAGCGCTCGATCAATAAGTCCTTACGTGAAGAGCTTCAGAGCATTAAAAATGAAAGCCAAAGCCTTGCTTTATCTCAGACTGAAGAAATCACCCTCAGAGATGAGAAGATTAAAGAAAGAGAGGCTTTGATAGAGGATTTGAAACGTGAAAAGACGAGCCTCGATACTAACATCAAAGAAGCTCGTCTTGAGATTGATGAATTAAAAGACAAGCTATTAGAACTTGAGAAAAGCAAAAATGATGTGATTTCCTCACTTGAAGAAAAGAATGCGAAGTTTATTCAGGAAGTTCAAAGCTTGAAGAATAGTCTCGAAGACGAAAAACAAAAGAAGCAGCATGTTGAGAGCGAACTGCAAGCTTTCGAGCAGGCTTCTGGTAACGAGACGGCTGAATTACTTGAAAAGATACAGAAAATTACGAGAGAAAGAGATGAGTCAATAGCAACTCTCAATGAAACGATTTCAGAGCGAAACAAAGTCATTGAAAATCTACAAAAGGGAGAAGAAACACTGAAGGCAGAGAAGGTGGCATTGGAAGATGAGATTAAACGTGTCAAGCAAGAGGAAGCTAGTGCTCGAGTGACTTTTGAGACAGAAATTAAGAGAGTAGAGGAAGATTTACGAGTATTAGCCGCTTCATCAGAAGAAAAGATTTCTGCTCAAGAGAAAACTATCAAAGAGCTGAGTGAGGGACTCGAAATGCTAACTCATGAAAAAGTTTCGTTAGAAAAAGAGCTGGAGTTGATGAAGATGACGCATACTGAGGGTAGTTTGGCACAGCAGGCACTAAGCGAAGAAATCGAGAGATTGCGCCAAGAGCACCAGGCCATTATTGCTAATTTACAAGAAAAGATTTCTGAGAAGACCAAGGACATCGAAGAGCTAACTCAGAGGAAGTCTGATCTAGAAAGCGAGCTTAAACTAACAAGCGGAAAGATTCAGGCAGCAGATCTCGAAAAAGAACAATTACTGGCTGAGCTGGAGAAAGTGAGAAAAGAAAAAGAAGCAGTCATCGTAGCGAAAGAAGAAGAATCTGCTCTTCACAGCCAACACACCAACGAGAAAAAGCAACTCGCTGAAAAATTAGAGAAAGAGCTTGAATCCCTAAAATCTGATTTGAAAAACGAAACCGCAAGCAATGAAAACTTGAAAACTGAGCTTCTGCAAGTGAAGCAAGAGAGCGACGAGGCGATGAGAAAGCTTCAAGGACAGATCGATTCTCAAGCTCAAACAATCGAAGACCTTCAGAAAAAGCTTGACGATTTGAGCCAGCAGAAATCGATTCTCGAGTCTGAGCTGGAAACGACTAGAGCGCTTCAAAAGGATGAACAAACTGCTAAAGAAGAGATATCACAGAAAATAAGAGGCTTGGAGGAGGTTCGTTTATCTTTGCAGGATAAATTGGCTGATAAGGATACGATGATTCAGAAGTTGGAATCAGCCAATGAGGAGTTACAACAACTGAAGGGACAACTTGAGAGTCAAATTGCAACTTTGAATTCGGAAATTGAAGAGGAGAGAAGGGCTAATGAAGCCAATCGAGATGAATTGCAAAAACTAAACAGAGAGAAAGAGGGGTTGGATTCGAGTCTTCAAGGACAAATCGGTGCTCTCAGTAAAACTGTAGAGGAATTGAATAAGCAAATTCAAAAATTAAACAACACTAATTCAACTCTTCGAACCGAACTCGAAACAACCAACGAATCTCTAAAACGCGAAGCAGCTGCCAAAGAAGCCCAAGAAACCAGGATTAAGGCTCTTGAAAAAGAAAATAATGAATCGATGCAATCATTGCACGAGAAGATAGCTGCTCAAGATAAGACCATTGAAGATTTCAAGCTATCTCAACTTCAGCTAAACCAAGAGAAATCTACACTAGAAAACGAGCTCAATGTCACGAAGGTAAACCTTAAAGAACTTGATGACATGAACGGAAGACTACTCTCGAGTTTAGAACAGATTAAAGAAGAAAAGGACAAGATTTCCTTCACTCTTGAGAAAGAGAAAGAATCCAGCAGTGAAATGAAACGAGAATTAGAAGCAGTAAAGGAAGAGTTCGCAGCAGTAGCCTCAAAAAGAGATAGTCTGCAGCAAGAGGTTCAAACCCTCGCCAAAGAGCGGGATGATGCCATATCGTCCCTTAAAGAGGAGATAGCGGCTCTCAATAGAACGATCGAAGACCAACGAGCTTCATTAGAAAATACTGGCCAAAGCAACACAGTGCTTGAGAACGAAATCAAATCCGTTAAAGAAAGTCTAGCAGCTGCGGTCTCCGCCAAGGAAAGTTTACAGGAAGAGTTAAGAATACTAAACCTATCACAGGGAGAATCGAATTCTGTTCTTCAGGAGAAAATTGCCCTCACCGAAACTTTACAAGAGACCATTAGAACTTTAAACCAGGAGAAATCTGACCTTCAAAGCCAGATAGAGTCTACGAAAGCAGCGCTTGAGCAAGAAAAAGCCGAGAATAGAAAGCTACAAGATGAATTGAAAGCTGTGAACAAAAGCAAAGAGGAGCTTGTTGCCTCTCATCAACAGGAGATTATAGAAATGAATAACACTCTCAAGGAGCTTCAAGATTCACAAGCGCAATTAACAAAGGAAAGCAAGAAGAAGGATAAAGAAATCGCCTCTGCCACAAAATCATTGGAGGATGAAAAGCAAGCACGTGAACAGCTGCAGGCTGAATTCGGTAAACTGGAAAAGGCGAAAACCGATGCAATCTCGTCTCTCCAAGAGAAAATCGAAAAAGACGGTTTAACAATCAAAGATTTACAAGAAAATATTGAAACTCTTACGAAAGAAAAAGCGCAAACTGAGGCTCAGCTTGAGGCTTTAAGAGAGCAACTTAATGCTGAGAAACGTGAGAATGAAGTGATGCAGAATCAACTGAAGCAATCTGAAGAAAAAATCGTGGCATTGAAGGAAAAAACCGACGAAGCTAACCGAGCGAGAATGGACCTTGAAGGTAAATTACAAGCCGCTAAAGATAACCTGGGGAAAGAAACGAAGCAGACCGTCAAATTGCAACTAGATCTCCAAAACGCCAAAAGAGAAAAAACTGAAGTGGAAAATTCTATCAAAGAAAAGATAACCACAATCGAAAAGGAACTTCAAGCGCAAAAAGACTATAGCCAAAAAATATCCGATGAGAAGATCAAGATTGAAAAAGAGCTGGAAGTTGCCAATGACACAATAAAGCAGATGAAAGAGGAGCGAGAAATCGAGCTGAATAGTGTAGGAAAACAAAGAGATGAGGTAGTCGCTTCTTTACAAGAGAAAATTACGCTGTCTAATGCCAAAATTGAAGAATTACAAAAATTCGTTGAGAGTATGAGTCAAGAGAAGTCTGCCCTAGAGACTGAGCTGAAAGGCCAATTAGAGCAAATTACCAAAGATCGGGATGCTCGTATTTCTTCTCTGGAAGGCCAAATCACTGGAAAAACCCAAGAGATCAAGGAATTGCAAGCGGAAATTGAAAAAGAGAAACAGAATGGACTCAACTTTGAAAATGAACTAAAATTAGCAAAGGAGAATTTGCAGAAAGAAACCGAAGCGAAAGAAAACCTCCAGCAAGTAATAGAAAAGCTGAAGGAGGAACATAACGGAATTATCGCGGCTCTCAAAGAGAAAATAGTCTCACAAGATGAGAGCGTTGGAAACCAGCAATCAACTCTTGCGAAAATCCAGCAAGAAAAATCTCGACTTGAAGCTGAACTGGAAGAAGTTAAGCGTACTTTAACGGAAGACAACTCAGCAAAAGAGGCTCTAAAGCAAGAGGTCAGCCGACTCGAGGTTGAAAACAAAGAATCTGCTGCAAATTTCGAAAGTAAATCCGTCGCCCTGAGCCAAAGCATTGAAGAGTTGAAAGAATCTTTACGGAAGACCGGTGAAGAGAAGACAAATCTGCACACTGAACTCGAGGCTATGAAAAAAGCGCTTGACGAAGAGAGGTCAGCGAGAAATGCATTACAAGCCGAACTGACGGATTTAACAAAAGAACGAGACGAAGCAGTTGCTGCTCGTGAGTCTAGCGAACAAACTGCTAAATTACTACAAATGACTCTCGATGAAGCAAACACTAGAGTTTTGGCCTTACAAGACGAATTGCAGCTCAAGGCAAAAGTCCTTAATAGCGAAAGCCAGGATAAAGAAGCCACACAAGAAGATCTGAAACGACTTCAGAAAATGCATGAGGACTCGATGGTCTCTTACAACGAGAAAACCACTCTCTTGAATCAGGCTATTGAAGATCTCAAAAAGCAGATCGAGGAGTCAACTACAGAATATCAAACAAGAGAACAAGAGCTTGATTCTCTCATATCAAGCCTCAAAGAAGAAAACCTCGCGAAAGCCAGTCAGTACAAGGAACAAGAAGAGCTTATTGCTTCTCTCCGAGAAAAAATCACGCTCCAAGCGCAATCGCTCGAGGAGCTTAAAGCCTCTTTGGATCAGGCGAATCGAGAGAAAGAGGCCGTAAAAGCAGAGCTAGATAAAGCGCTCCTTCAACAAGAAGATGTCGAGCGTAAGTCAGTAACCTACAGGGACGAGTTACTCAGCGAGAACGAAGAAATAAGGCGGGAATTAGAAAAGATGCGAGGCACTACTTCAGGCGATATGGAAAAACTCAAAGCGCAAATAGAAAGTTTGAATCAGAAGCTAAAGAAGGAATTGATCCAGAGGAGAGCAGTTGAATACGATCTTACCCAACTCAAAAACGAAAAGTCTAATCAAATCGTGGAATTGAATCAAGCTCTGGAGCAGCTGCAGGAAGAGCATAGCGAATTACAGGCCCTTTTGCAAAAAACAAGCTCTGAAAAATCTGCTTTGCAGGAGGAATTAGCTTTGCTTAAAGCGAATATGCATAGAGAAAGAGACGCGAGAAGATCGCTTCCGGTTCAGAAATCAAAGCATGATGACCCAGAATCAGAAGAGCAGGTGCTGAGAGCTGAGCTGGAGACTCAAGACAAGATAAACAAAGATTTAATGGCGAGAATTATTGCTTCGAACGCGAAAGTGAAGGAAGTTGAACAGGTAATTTTGCAAAATATGAAGGTGATCCAAACAATGGAAGCTGAGAACCAGCGATTGAAAGACAGGTAAAATCACTTTACGTTACTTTTTGTTTCTCATGATATGGATTAGGATCGCAATGCTTGAAGAGAGTGAGCAAGAATTGAAATTATCATTAGAGAAAGAGTACGATCGGTGTGATGATATTATTGCGCAAAAGGATAAGAAAATACAGGAATGTTTGGAAAAGATTAAAGATTTGGAGAAACAAGTCCAAGCTGAGAAGCCGTTGTTAGAGGAAGAGTCTGATGAGTATGAGGAAGAAGAGGATGAAGAGGATCTGCCGAGAAACTCTGGAAACATAATGTGGTTGGCGCAACAAAGAGACAAATTTCTGAACGAACCGAAGGAAAAGTAAATAGAAGTTCTTGTCGATGAGGTTTCAATAGGAGAGATAATTTAAGTTCGAAAATGCATGTGGTGAGTAGGATAATGAGTTTAAGAAAATAATGTGATTGAATTCTAAAGCAATTAGAAGAAGTGTGTATGAATGTATTTATTTGATATTGAGCGAATGTAAATTCAAGTTGGAAAACATGTTTAATGGTTCATTGATATGGATGAATACAAGCAAATTTGGAAGCAGAACCAAAATAAATTAAGCAATAGACTGGCATAGATTTTGAAGGCCTTACTGAGCATCTTTTTCAACAGTTTTCCACAGTACTTCTAATGTTCCTCATATTCAAGAGAGGCTCCGCTGGGAGGATCATGTCGATTCAGAATAATGGATAAATGATTTTTGCTCTGTGTTTATATAGTGCTTAGCCTAGAATCTCATGAAGATTCTTTAATTGAGTATTATAAAATAATTTGTTGTGGTTAGCCGATCGTCTTCATTAGTCATTGACCCTACAAATGCTTCCTACAAACAAAGATCCTGAGATATCAATCATCCCTCCCAAAATCAGACTCCTCTATACAGATTTCAAACTCGTTTCTGAGGCTCACTACTTCAAAATTTTCAGCGCAAAATCAATTTCGCGCAATAAATCATTTACCCTCAGAGTGCTCGACTTTAACTCTGAGTTCTATAAATGCAACTCTAACATTGCAGCCACCCTCTTTGTTCAAGAGCTCCTTCGCCTCTCGACTCTTTATCCCGACACTGTTCTTATCGAAGATTTTGAAATATGCGATAAAGCCGTCGCATTTGTCACTTCATCTTATCTTCCACTCAGTCACTTAATCAAAGAAGACAAAGGGCCACAAAACATCGACATGGAGAAACTTATCCAAGATGTATTGACTGATCTCAACTTTTTGGTCTTTGATATGGGTCTCTCTAGCAAGGATAGTAAAAGCAGTATTATACAAACCGATTTTGAGAACATATACCAGATTTCAGATAATAACAAATTCTTTTTGGGTGACTGGGCGAAAGGATTAGAAACTGTGAAAGCATTGGAGGGTCTTTCAGAGGTAAATATGAAAGAGTCTGATGATGACTTAAAAGGAGAAAAAGAGATTCAAACTTTCGCATTCAAGATGCTTGAGCTATGTGGAGTGAAAAATGAAGACATACAAGACATCATGTATATTAAAAACCCAAAAGTATTTATGGCCGGCCTGGATGCTCTTTTAAGTGGATTGGAATTGCAATCAGAGAGTCTGAAAAAGACATTGAGAAGTTTGCTTACTAAAGATGGTGATACTAAGAAAAGGCTAGCAAATTTTAGCAGCACCAAGCGAAAAGAGGCCAAAGAAGAAACAAAACTGGTCGATCCTCCTTTATCGAAAGACCATATCATTCCCAACACTCTTGCTAAATTGTCGAGACTTGAATTTAGACCTGATGGCTTTTGGAGTTATTCTTCAACTTTAAATATTGATGGCGTTGCTTTTAAAGTCTCAAGTAACATTCAAATTACGGGAGTAGGGCTGTGGATCCCGCAGAATAAAGGAACATTGAAAGGAACTGTGAAAATTGTTGAAAGTGAAAAAATTGAAGGAAAAGTGCTTGCTTCAAAAGCAGTCGAATTGTGTCAAACTATGCCTGAAGTTAAAGACTATATCTTCCCATTAATGTTTGAAAACCATATCGACATTCTTGCTGACAAATCATATTCAATCGTACGTGAGTTTGAAAGGGGTCCCATCTCATACAAGGGACTCAACGGGAAAGAGAAGATGCTTTTCAACGAGAAAATCATCTTTGAATTTATGAACTGCGTAAGAGCGACAAATGGCACCCATGTTACCAGCGGACAATTTCCTGAAATTTATTTCTCTTATTGATTCCAATTTGAATGAAAATCCGGTCTTAACATGAATGCCTCATTTTCTCTATTGAAACTCTCACTTCTAAAAAGTATTTGGAAAAACTTGGATTCCATTGCAATTCAAGCTAGAAATGACCAGGAATCAATATTTTTTGAGAAGAGTTTCTTAATTACTAAACACAGGAACGTACTACCTTATCTTCCACACGAAAAATTTAAACTATGATGCACTTCTTGAACCCAAAATTATTGAAACCGACATTTCTCATTTTGTTTAGATAAAATATTCCATATTCAATTCTGATACTCAGCCCTACATTAAGACAAACGGAATGTAATAGAGCGAGCACCAATAAGCATGTCATTTCATTAGATAAGTGAATGTAAGTTCTAATAAAAGTCATGAAGAAGTAAGATACGTTGAATACGCAAATTTTAACTTCCTCCAATGCAGTGTCCCAAGCATGTTTTATTGTAATTAAGTGTGTTGATGGAAAGAAACCTACAGAGCAAATTCATTCAGTTGCAATCCTTAGTGAACTATTTGATAAGGTTTCATAATACAGAAGAACTGACTTATTACAATTCTAACTACTTTGCGGGCCCTCTCTTGAATCATTTCACTCCATCATGTCCTTAAACCTATCTCTTCAGCCCAATCCAACGAAAATTTTTATTGTTATTGGTTATTTCAAGTCATCTTTCTATCTCTCTCTATGCGATTTTTCGAACATACAAATCACAAATTGTTTTTCTATAAAAGTACGCATAAATTCTCTATTCAATGTAATAAGGAGAGGACACTTCAACATCGTATGGAATCTTTTTCTCCACGAGACACATCTCAATGTGGTCGTCTACAATATAGGTTTCAAAATCAAAAAAGAACTGTCTATCAGTTTCCTTCGCAACGTTCGTAAGCAAGTCATGGAAGACCTTCAAACTGCTCTGATCAAAGTCATTCCAATACAGTTTCAATGATGCCAGCGTGTTATTCAAATACAGACTGTCTCCAAGCATTCTCAGCCCATCATCGTTTATATTATTCGTCGTCATGTCCAAATGAATCAACGTTTTATTCTTCGAAAGGGCCAGGGCAAGAGCCTTCGCTCCATAGACACCAGTGCGATTATTCGCGAGGATGAGACTCTCGAGGTTGCAATAGTCCGAAATCAAGAATTTTCCCAGCGCTTCACAGCCCTGGAACGCGATTCGGTTTGCGGAGAGGTCAAGCACTCTCAGTCTGTTGTTCTCAAGCATATGTTCCGTCATGATATACAGCGCGTCGCAGTTCAGTTCGTGCTTTCTCAGCGAGAGTTTCTGTAGTCCTTTGTTATTTTGAAGCATCTTCGCGAAGTGAATCGCGATCTCTTGGCCAATGCTTTTATAAGACGCTTTATCCAGGTTCAGCACCTCCAGTGTGCTATTATGCCAGTTTAAAACGCTCGCAATACCGCTCATGCCGTCATGGTCGATCTTGTTATCAGCGAGGTTCAGTTCCTTCAGGTTTTTATTGGCAAAGAGGATCAGGATGATTTGCAGGACGCCATCGGTTTGTATGTTGTTTTCGTTGAGGTTAAGGTATTGAAGCGTTTTATTTTCTTTAATCGCCTCAGCGAGCAGCTTGGCACCTTCGACGTCGAGATTGTTGCCTTGGAGGTTGAGGCTTTCTAAGTTTGGTAGCTTGGAGAGGAGCTTAGCGAAGGGTCTGATGCTGCTTTCGGTGAGCTTATTGTAGGAAAAATCGATGTTTCGGATGAGCTCGGTGTAGTTTTCGAGCAAGCTGGTGAGGATGATGAGGTCTTGGTCTTGGAGTCTGTTAGAAAAGTTCAATTTGTAGTTTCCGCGGAAGATGATGTCGATGCAGAACTCCTCAGGACCTGGTTCCTCGAGAGTACGGATGAGAGCAGAGTTTGGATCAAGGTTGAGGTCCTTGCATTTGAGTTTATACCCTGAGAGGATCTCTAAACGAGCCTTTGTTCCGGATTTCTGTTGCATATTTTAATCAAAATTATAGTTTTACAAAGTGTGAAAACTCTGAATAATCTCAAGTGAAGACAGAAGCCTCTAAGATAATAAGTTTTAAGTTAAGATAAGCAAAATTCGAAATCTTTTTCAAAGAAAAGTGTCATCTCGGACCTGAATTCTAACTGTAAGCATCAGAAGTTCTGCAATTTATTTTGATAACCAAGACAGTTGTGCTGTCTACTAAGCTTGTCTTATGTGATTTCATTCGAGTTTAAAGGGAAGTGCCAAGAAATGCGTTCTGTTTCCTTTTGGTCTCTTGGTTATTTCTTCAAAAGTGAATAAAATAACTGAAATTCAAAGAGACATTTCTTTGAGCCGTTGCGAATTTTTGATTGTTAAGCGATTTAGGGGGACTTCTTCGTTCGAGGTTAGCGAATGACTCTAATTCTTGAATCAAGCATTGTGACGAATTCAAAAATGCGATCAGTTTTAAACAAAAATTGTGAATTTAATTCTCAATTTCATTTTGAAACGAAGGTCTCTGAACAAGATACTAACTCTGAATACTTTGCTTAGAAGCAAAAGAGAGCTAAAGAACTCTCAAATAGAGCAAACGTTTTAACTGGGGAGAAACACATTGAAAAGATTCCAGATATTATATAGATTGAAAGTAAGGAGTCGATTTTAATACAAAGACATCACACAACTAGGCAGAGTCTTGAATCATCTTAAATGTGGTATTCATTAGAGAATTTACTATAATTTTACCGCTGTGGTCTCAGAAACTAAATCCTGAAATTTATTAATTCAAAAGGAGAGGTTTTTAATTAGTCATGAGAAAAAATCAGAGAGTTCAATGGCTGGTAGAAATTAGCATTTAATTTGATCTACTTTATTGCGAGAGTGTTGGTATTGCTGCTATACAATTAATTTTTGCTTTACAAAATAGATATCCAATGACACTGGATATCTTTAATATTTACGAATACTTTAGTGAAGATAAATTTACGACTCATGCATGCTTCCTACTAATAAAGATCCTGAGATATCAATCATCCCTCCCAAAATCAGACTCCTCTATACAGATTTCAAACTCGTTTCTGAGGCTCA
>ENA-UOTX01001806-UOTX01001806.1-compost-metagenome-genome-assembly--contig:-NODE-1806-length-13227-cov-4.039240_pt1 | contig 13227 bp, 11 predicted proteins | sample MGYA00238143_ERZ746982 | MGnify/ENA primary metagenome ERZ746982 (study PRJEB28758, sample SAMN06268862) | compost metagenome | isolation source: single cell | place: USA: California, Emeryville, Joint... | reverse complement strand
AAAATACCTTCAACCGGTCGAAGCACCTGAGCTATATATGTGAAAAATATTACTCTCAATATTCTTTTTCTTCAACAAAAGAGAGAAATATTATGACTAAACTATTTGATTTTGAAACCTCTGCTTGAGAGAAAATAAAAATGCCTTTTTGTAATGGAGGTTTGTTCATTTTCATTCGGTTTTAAAATCGTCTTAATTTAACGATAGATAGATATAGATCTAGTTTCTCTGAAAATTAGCAAATTTATTGACAAATCAAAAAACATGTCTACAGTCTCATGAATTATTTCTTCTTCGTGCTTAAAATATTAAACATCTCTCAGCTTCACTTTCTGGAGTTGGTATGCTGATTTCATCAAGTAATTTGTCGATGTATTCGTCAAATTCTCTAACTGAGATTGGGGATTCTTTCACTTTCGCCATGTATGCCAGGAACTCTTTTGTTTTATTCAAAATCGAAACAAGTCCATATTTAATTTGGTTCTTTGATTCCCTCGATACATCTTCATGTTTTTTGAGCTTCAGGAGCTCAATAACAACTTCAAGTTCTCGTTTTAACGTTGCACACGAGTCATAGAGCCTCTCTGCACCAACTTTGTTAGAAGCTTCTGCGAATTCTTGTACTATTTTTTGGGTGGTTTCCCAGTCATCGTGCTTGATTGCATTATGTAGTCTTCTGATATAATTATGGACGTCCTTTGAGCTGAAATGGGTAAGGTATTCTGCATATGCTTTTTTGTCGTCCTTGAAATGGTGATAACCTTTCTCCCAGTTCACAATATCTAATTCATCTTTAACATCGGCCATGTTAAGTCTCTAGAGCTAAGATAGCGGCAATAATGATTTTTTGCAATAATTTCTGCTAATACTCTCATCTGCATGAAGACATAAGATTACTTCAAAAACTTCGAAAAATCTGGAACATTAATTTGAGCAGTAAAACTGAGCTTCTTTTTAGAATGTTTGAGTCAGACAAGAAATAAACTAAATCTTATGATATACAAACTTATTATGCCTTATTGCCTCTTCTGCCTCTCGAAAACTATAATCTTTCCTCTAATCCTATAACTGAATTTTTTATGCAGAGACCAGTGCAGTAATTCCCAAAAATTCTTGTAGGTCACATCGATTGAAACAACCAATGAAATTTCACAAAGTTGAAGCAACTGGGAAGCAATAGATGTTTGTAACAGCTTTCGTTCCAGATGAATTTAGTCTTCATCAAAACTTTCCAATGACAATTATTTGTCTTAAGAAGCAAATCTCAGCAACACAGATATTTCCAAAGTTGAGAATTATGCGAAAAGGAATCGCTCGATAATTTATACTTGAAGATGGCTCTTTGAAAAATTAATATCTTCTCTAGGAGTTCCAGAGGAGATTGCAAGCACCTATTCAATTCTCTCATCTTCATAAATATGAAAATTAACTCTTTACTTGATGATAGTTCCTATCATAGACAATTTCGTTAAACAAAGAGACTAAGTTCAATTAGAATGTTTTGACAATTTTTCAATGTAGGTAAATTATAACTGTTGAGGTTGAGAAATCACAAGCTACAACTCTCAAGGTAAAATGTTATGCCTCCGGTAATTAACGAACACTAAATTGAAGTTAAATAACTCACATGTTCTTAATCAGTAAAAGCCTACTGAATACAGACAGCTTTGGTCGAGAAGCATGTAAAGATGAAGAGGCAGCGAGCGTTTTACTGCTGAATCTCCTACTTTCTTTTTATAAAATTTGCTGGTTACAAATTTCAAAATTTCTCTTCCCCAGGTATAACTAGTAGAGCAACATCAGGATACCATTTCCCTCTGTAACAACTAGCGTCGATATATCAGTTCAACTGTCAGGTACTTGGATCAGATGAGCCATCCATATTCTGTCTGAAACTTTCGAAGCTGGTTAATTTTGTTCACAATGCAGGAGTCTTTCCGGTTTATTCCGTTCTTTCTGTGTAAATATAGGAGTAGTTCTCGAAATTATTCAGTAGAAAAAATGCATTATTGAGAAATAGTTTTCCATGGTTAGAGACGAGGAGTTGGGTCCAGGCATTCGGTTCCTGATTTATTTTCTGATAATTCCTCATTTAAAGACACAATTTTTGACATAAATGTGCGCACTATAAACTTATTCTAAATACTTCTGAGGCTTTTTTCATATCAATAGGGAATTAGTAGGTTGTTTGCATTTTCATCTAGCATCACTTCGTCTCTTTCTCAGCAATAATGCCGATAGCTATCTTGTTGTCTACACTAATTTTCTTGGAAAAAAATTTTAAAATGATGCGCACAGGAGAAATGAAAAAAAGCGAAATGGAGAAGTTATTTATCATATGACTACAGTCAAACTTGATCCGCAATGTCAGAACGTATAAAGCTTTCTCGGCTCTATTCCAACTGTAAATGCTCAGATAACTCAAAGACGGAGAGAAAGAGCAAACTAAAGGCAGTAACCAGAGGATAAACCAGAATAGAATCCTATCTCTTGATTGATCGCGAAGATTGATATCCTTAATGAAACTCATTTTCTGTTATCCATCTCGAGAAAAGAGCAGTTTTATTACATTAATTCACAATTTTACAATAATTGTTCCAATAAATTCTAAAAATTCCATGCATTAATTTCTTACAAATTTGATGGAAATCAGATTTACGATCACGCTTCTCCGAATGGATTTTGGCTTTCTTTCAAAGAGAAAACATTCGTTTGACTCAGTCTGTTTGAAATATCAGACGTTTCGGAAAATAAATTTCATACTTTTTGAGAGGTCACATCTTCAGAGCATCAAACCTATGCTAATAATTTTATATAGATAATTATCGAACATATTTGCTACAATAGAATGAGCTGCATACCAGTAAAATCGTTTATAGGTAGAGTTTTTGCACATATTTTAAATGGATATTATTAGTATTAGTAAAAGATAGGTTTCATGAGATCAGCTCTCAAAATGATCTCTGCGATTTTCATGTTCTTAGAACATATTGCGTCACTGATTTTGAAAAACTTATTTTTTTATTAGGACTGCTGTCGAATATAATCCAAGATACTTATTTCTGATAATAGAAGCTTTAGAACAAGATCAATGGTTTGTATTTTAAGAGAACAACCAGGAAAGTTTTTTGAATACAAAATAAATTCTGGAAGCAAAAAAGGAAAAATTAACTTGGACTGCCGGATTAAAAGTTAATAGAAAACCAGTAAAACTTGTTAGAAATTTATATGCTGACTAACACAATATTTACTTAAAAATGGTGAGGTCCCGCTTTAGCATGTAAGAAGAAAGGGCGAACTGAAGTCTTTATGCTTCCAACGAATACAAATCTGAATTAATTGGGATTTTCGACTGAAATTGTTGGAGAGTTTTCAGAAGTAAGTGAAATTCATTTTAATCCAGATGACGCAACCTGCTGAATTTACTGTGATTAATGATATGAATTCATAACCCTGAAAAAACTTCTTCTTATATAAGAATAAATTATTCCTATGAACAAGCAGTATCTCCAAGCTCCATCGAGTTTTTTGAGCCCAACTCAAAATTTCAACCAATTGGCGCTCAACAATATGTTACAACAACACTCTGTGGGATTGAATTCTCTCAAAGAACTTTATTCAATACGTTTGCTTCAGCAGAACCTGAATGCTTTGCTAATGAGACAATGGCAAACTCCTCTAAATTTTCCGACTTATCTCCCCTCAGACACCAATTTGCGCTCTCAGTTCCCTCTCTCTCGATCAGAGACTATCCACCCACCAATTCATAATCTACTAAGGCAAGTCCTATGTTGATACGTACTCTTATAAAACTTATAGAACTCAATTAAGCAACTTAGAAACTCTGGGTGGGAATTTACCCAGCCATTCACAATCTCGCATCTTTGGTCATGGAACGCCAATACAGCCTGGAAATCACATATTTTCTAAACCAATGTTTCCGGGGCTTGATAAACCAAAAAACTTGATATTTGAGACTCACCTAACAGCATTCCCTGCTGAAAACATTGATTCGAAGAAAGAATCTGAAACCAGCAAACCAACTCAAAAAAATGTCGAAATCTCAAAAACTGAGCAGAGTATGGTGGAAAAAGTCAATGCCAGCAAAAAGATGTAAGTGAACAACAATATGCGCAATAAATAATTTTCTTCCTCTTCTGCAGAAAAAAGGAGAATTACAGCTGTGGGCACAACGATCGTGACCATTATGCCAAGGTAAGAACATTGATTTTGCACTAAATGAAATGCCAATCATTATCAGGGCCTTTGTAATCAGTGTTATCACAAGAAAAACAGGAGCAGAAAACCGAGTTTATGCTCTCATAATAATCTTTATGCAAGAGGCTTGTGTCAAAAATGCTATATTCGAAAATATAAAGCCACAAATTGAGTCACTCCCTGATATGGTTAATTTGTGGGAGCTGAATCAATGAAAATTACAGGCTTCTTAGTGAAAGAGTAGTTTTGCGTTTTATTTGCACAGAGAAAATCGAAGATAATTCGATCAAGCTAACAATTAACGTTTTTGCTTTTCATTCATTTGATATGATTTTCATTTCTATACATAATTCACTTCATTCTATATGTAAAAATTGGCAAATAAATGTCAATTCAGTCAACTATCAAAAACAATACAAATTATCAATGACTTAGGTTTGACTGGAGAGGGGCAAGTGGAACTCTCTCTCTATTTTTTCACTCAACAATCGTCTGAGTATTTGTAATTCATTTGAAATGAAAGGAGAACTTGAGTTAAGCCATAATAAATGCCAAAGTCCTGGAAGGAGTATCCAGAATCACCCCCTAAGGGAGTCATTAATATTCAATAAGTGCTTTGTGTCCAGAGTTGGAACTAAATCGGCTTTTACCAGAAGCACAAGGAGTGAAATCAGATAAGAAAAATCATCATTGCACATCTTTAAGTCATTTTTCCCCAATGTAAAACCAACAGAAATCACCAATGAATTTTATATGGTTTTTAATTTGTGAGAAAATAACTTAAAGGAAAAATAAAAGTTGAGATTCATGGAAAAGTTGCTGCAAAGAGGATTAATTAAGCCTTTAGTTTTGTTGTGGAAGCAACCAAAGCATCGATAATTAAATTCATTACATACTCCACTTTTTTCCTTATTGGGTGGCCAGCATTTCTTACCCTTGAAATAAATTAAGCAACTTATAACAGTAGAGTGAAAATGTAAGTGTGAACGTGTTGTGTTTCTAGGATTCCCCCTCAATATTAGTGGTTTGAACGATATTATGTCACTGCGATCATCTTTAGCATATCTTGCAAAGTCGATCTGAATGAAGGATGTGACTAAATTAAAGAGAGTCAGACAAATGCTGAAACGAACTTTCGGATTTGAAGAATCGAGAAGGTTAACCAAAGTTTCAAAAGTCATGTTGAATATTTTGATTTATCATCACACTGATAATTCACGCCCATGGCTTGTATATTGTTTCTACTGATTCATTCTTGGCGCTCCTCCAACTACAATTTAGTAAAAATAAGCTATTAGTAGAGCCTACTTAGATCGTAGTTTGTAGTATTAGTAAACAAAAAATTAGTTCATAGTTACTTGGTTTTAATACTAATGTGTACTATCAATCAGAGACTGATCAACACCTGTTTTGGAGACTAAGTAATTGATTTTAAGCATCTTTTGCAAATTAGTTTGATATACTAATGTTATCATAAGTAAATCCTCTGTTATTTGACTATGAAAAAAGTATTATCCAAATAAAGTTTGAAACAGGAGTAGATTTATAAAATTTAAATTTTGTCCTGAGAAATCACAAGAAGTAAGAGAAGCTTGTCATTCAAATCTTGGATCTCACCTCAAGAGCTTGGCGCGTGCAACTCTGCTTGTTGGATTGAATTATGGCATAATGGTTAATCCTGTATCTGCATAGTTCGATCCGGAGTTTCTCTAGCAAAATATAAATTCTTTTCGCCTTCTATGAAGGGGGAACAATTGAAGGGTATCAGCAATCACATTAAATTATTGTCGTAAATGAGTATCTTAAACGGAAGCCAACATTTATAAGTAACTTTGGTAAAAGTAACATGTTAATCAAATTAGCTAGATGGTAAATGAGAATTTTTCTAATTTCAAACGTTCAAAGTTGATTAAGTTTAGATTATGAACTAATCGCATAAATCATATACTGTATTTTATTATTTATCACCTTGCTGCCGTTAATTGGTGAATGAGCAGATCATATTTCAATTTTGTAAGCAGTTAATTATCAAAGATATCACAAAATGTGATAGCCTTTGTCTTCCTGATTTGACTTCAACTCGCAAAGGCGCTTTCGAGATTTCTATTTTATTAATTCCTGGATTTGAGCGTTCAAATCAAGCCAAGAAGCGACCGCTTAGTTTTTATCAGAAGCAGCTCTTGAGAATTATTAATGCATCTAATAGCTACTCTTAGTTGAAAATGGACCAAAATTGAAGTTGAAATTGACATAGCTCGCTCAAATAAAGTTACAGTAATCTTATTCTCTTCAATATGTAATGAAGGCTCTACTAATATTATATTTAAGTGAATAAAACTTTCTTTATACATCAAAGACCCGTACAAATGACTTTATTATGGGAAAACTTCGTACAACACCAAATCAGCTTTAAAAAATTACCCAAAACTACCTGATACCTCATTCGCGCTGAGGAAAACCGAAAAATTTCTGGCAACTTTAGTCAATATTCACGACAACACTTCTATTCTCTGATGGAATTGAGCCCTCGCTGCTAACTACCTCGTTTGCCGCCCTTTGCATAGTGTTAGTTGGACTTCTTTGTCTGATAACTTTTTCATAGTATTCACTCCCAAGGAATTTTTTCTGTGGCCTTGGGACTCTTTTTCCTTTCGTAGGCTTCTTTTTGATGCAACAACAGCAAACACAAGTGAAGAAGAAGGAGACCAGATTTGCGAAAAGGTACAGTAGGAAGAATATGATGGTGAACGGTAATAACAAAAGTCCAGCCATGATGAGAAGAAAGTATGTGAATCCTGAACCGTGGTGTTCGTTAGTTTGGTTCTTCTCTTCTTGGTAGTTTTGATAGATAACTGAAGGTACAAGGGTCAAAGCTCCAATAAGAATTAGAGGGGAGAAAACTATCAGAAGCAATATAATTAAAAACTGAACGAATCGCCAAGTCGTTCGTTTCCACCAAGGCCATTCATTTTTGGTGTGAATCCCTGCTTGTAGTCCAGGACATCCAAATGGGTTCAGCATCGAATAATGATGCTTTGTATATTTTGAGCCACAGAGCCAGCACCACTCGGTCCCGCAAACACTAGACGAGAAGATTAATTAATCGTTCATTCAAAAAGATTTTATTTTTTACCAACATCTCATATGATTACATCCTGCATTATCTTTTTCAACATACGATTTGCAGTTAGGACAAAATTGAATATCAACTTTTTTTGCGTATTCCTTGTACACTATATCGATCATCTCAGCGCAGGTTTTCCCATTATGATATTCGTTGGAACAATTGAAGCACATTTCCATCCCACATTCGCACCGAAGATATGGTTTATCAGGTTCTCCTATGATAAATTTTTCACAACCTGGACGAATACACCATCGTATATTGGGGTTCTGATTAAGCATCGCTGTATTTTTGAACCTTAGATACTTTTTGAAGTAATTATCCTCGAGGATCATTTTGATATCTTCGTCCTGATAAACATTTTCACACCCTTCATGAGGACATTTAATCGTAAGAACCTGCAGCATGAACCGTTATTTTTGCTTGTAATTTTCTTAGAGATTTTACTTTGAAAGACATGACACAGTTCTCTAAATAGGCCTTCGTGCAAGAATTGCAGAAATAATGTTGGCATGACAGCATTGAGATCATCTTCTCGGATTTTGTAGGGACGAAACAAATTTCGCAAGCTTTGGTATCTCCACCAGGCTCAGAAACCTCAGGCTCATAGTGTTCGCTGTCAATTTCAAATGCGCTTTTCGTTTCAATCAGTATTTCTGTCCGAAATAAAATTAGAAAATTTTGTTTCTGAAAGGACATTATGTACCTTTTTTGCTCGCTTCGATCATGGCACGGCGAGCTTTGTCATTATTCGGATTTCTCTTTGGCTTGATAGATTTTGCGAATTCAGATTCAATGTGCTCAAGAACTTTATGTAAGATAGTTTCTTTTGAAGCGTCTAGCTTCAAAGTGTCCAAATATCTGAAGGCATTCATCAGCATGGAGTCCGATAATCCTTTTATTATTTTTGTTAAGAGCAAGACTAGAGGAAGATGTTACCCAAACGGCATATTTTACAAAACACCCATTTTTTCTTCGGAAATGGGGCATCCTTAGAATCGGTTTTAATTTGTGTGCCACCATCTTGGAGTTCTTCGACTTTCTCGGCTCTTGAAACAACAACTGTCTTAGAACGTGGGTTTTCAATCTGGCGACCACGAACTCCAAATGATTTTGTATAAAACTGAGTTAAATTCTTGATAAGGTTTTTCCTCTTCATCTTATGACTATCCAAGTTTAGACTCATGGGCTGCTGAGAAGCGGCCTTATGCTCTTTTCTCATTTCAAACTGCTGATGATTATGTTGCGAGCTCAATGGACTTCGTTTAGACGAGTTTTTCTCATCGTCCATGATCTCAGGCTCCGTTTCGAGATTCATTTCAATAGTCACAACAGCTCGAATGACTGATTTTTTGAGTTCTTCAATGTGAATATTCGTATTTTCCTCTGCAACCTCTCCCAATTGACTACCACTTAGATCCAGAACAATCGGTTTATTCTGATAGTTTTTTGATAGGTCATTATCGGAACTCCCGTGGACCGAGTCCTCAGGAATTCCTTTTGAGGGTAGTTTGTGAGTGACTCTGGTTTGCATTTAATTTATGAACCTTCTCTCTCAATATATTTTATTAAAAACAAAAACCTAATACCGCAATTTTTTACGAACACAATGACGCACTTCTGCTATGAAATCGAAATTTTTCTAAAGACGAGTAATATGCTTCGGAAAACGTCTAACACTTTTATCTAGACTCCAATTCTTCAGCAATGACTTAAAAGAGTGATCGAAAAAGTTATCCAAGAGCTCAAGCTTGATCCTTTTTCTTCCCCTTTTGCTTTGCTTAATGTGTTGATGTGCTGGTATTAATTGAAAATAATTATTAATAATTCAAATTTGAGAGAACCCCTCAATTTGGAGGAAAAAACCACTAAAATAAATTATTTTTGAAGTTGGGCGGAAACAATCAATGAGTGAGCTTGACATCAATATCCCAGAATTATCGTCATATTAGGGTAGAACATGCGAAGTTATCTTAGTACTGAAAGCTAAATTTTTCTTCAGTTTTAGTGTTTCAAGCTATTGCAAATAATTAAAGAACATTTGACATTGACAGGCAATCCATGAATACTTGCAGATTTAAGGTTAAAAAACAATTGCAAAGTAGTTATAGTTTAGATTGCTATTGCGAATTTTAGTTTCATGACCCTTTTCCTCTACATTGGCGTTCTCAGAACCAATAATCAGTTAAATCCATTCAAGTACAAATGCTAAGAAATGCAATTTAGCCATCGGCTGGCTCTGTGACCCTACTAGCTCAACTAAAGCTGAGCATTCCTTACAATGGCAAAATTATTCATTTGATTCAAGCAATTAATTATGGAAACAGCTATCTGATAGGAAAATATTTCATTCCCTTGTTCCTGAGCTATCAAATCTCATTATTGGGAAAGTGTTTGAACAAGTCTGCGTTAAGGAAAATTAACCCAAAAAACGAAAAAAAGAAAGCAAGAAAAATTGGCAAGTTGATTTTCAAGTATATTTGTCTTTGCAATTACATCCATAGAAATCTTAATTGATAATTCAATAGCTCAAAACCAACCTTCTGCAGGCTCGTTGAGAGCAATACTAAGATTATAAAGTCTTCCTTTAATTATCTCGAAGACTCCTTATCTAACAAAGCTTGGCGTTGGTTGTTCTTATGACAGTGAATGCTATCTTTCGGATGGTAATGCTGATATTAAATATCTTTAATCAAAAGCTTCAAAGTTTTATGAATGGTATGGTATATACAAATCATTTCAAAATTCCTTCAAGGAATTATTTTATACTTTACCGGAGTCAGTATCCTTATTTTTCTCCACATATTCGGCTTCAAGTTTCTGATTAATTTCCTCATAAGTTAGTGGGTGGCTTTTTGATTTCTCTCCATGCTTCGATTTTTCTTTACTTTTCATTTTTTTATCATGACTTTCCTTCTCTTTATGTTTGGACTTTTCTTCGTGCTTTGATTTATCTTTCTCCTTGTCTTTATGTTCGTGTTTAGGCCTCTCTCTATGCTTGTCCTTTTCCTTTTCTTTGCCCTCTTTTTCTTTTTTCTTCTTGTCCTTTTCTCCATGCTCAACCTCTTCTTCGTGTTTGCTGCTACATTAATGTATACTTAGTCCACATGTTAAACTGATTAGATTACTGCGCAAATAGTATTTTCTGGTACGAAGCTAGGTTAAGCTGCCTTTTAAGCCAACTGAATTGGCCTTGCTCTTCCTTTTCATATAACTGTGAAGGGGTGGGACTGACAAATTCGACCTAAGTAAAGAAAAAATGTTGCATTTTTTCAACATTCAACACTATCATTGTATTGATACTATTCTTTTCGTCGGGTATCCTTTAGGACTGTAGCATTGATAAAATTTATTGCCATATTTATCTTGTCCTAGATACTCTCGGCAAAGTCTTCGATCGTTCAAATTGGAAATCAAGTGCTTCAACCTATTCACGACTCTCTTCATTCTGGGTCACCGAGTTTGAATTACGAATGAACTTTTTTTATGTCAATTATTCGAACTATCAGCGTATTGGACATTTCTCCAAAATTACTGAAATGAATTACAATCTTTTCTGACAAAAGAAGGGTTCTTGAATTTACTGGACATTTTTCTGAAGATCAAGTTCCAACCGATGGAAGAGTCTTTTGAATCGTTTCATGAGTCTTCTGAATCGTTTCGTCTAGTGGGAGCAAGTCACAAAATCTCTCAGCACTTTATTCTAAACAGTTTGAAAGAGCTCTTTCACTTAACTCGAAATATCGGTGAATAAACGAACTGATTCAATTATTCTGCTGTATTTAAAATCAGTAAATTCGATTGTATCTTTCCAGACCTAGTCCATATAACTTTTCAGAGAGTTGGGTGACAAAATCCACACGATATCAAAAGGGATATCATCTATTCTGTTGAGAAAGCAACCTCTTCTAGCTTAGATTAGTGTGGCTCTAAAATTTTTCGTGGCTGTACATCCATGCAAGTCCGGAGTTTATAGACAGATAAGTGGATAGAATCACATGCGCAATACCAGAAGAGAGCAAGATGACTCTTCGATTATTGGAATATTAACTCATATTTATTCCGAGTCGAAAATTTTTCTCTTCGAAGATACTGTATCTGTTCGATTTGGATAATTGAAAATTTAATTGTCATAAAATTACTCTAAATTCTTTCATGTAGGTCTCATTCCATCTCCTCAGTCGACAACAATTCCGAATGTTCTCTCAAAATTTCTCTTTTTTTCAGTCAGAGATAAGCATATTAGATCCACAACTTAGGCAAGAAAGATTCGATAAATGTTGTTAGTCGCGAAAACTAAATAGCCCTTATACTCTGCTAGCGAGGAAGCTGTCGATTCCTCCTCTTTTTTATCAGATAGTTGCACTTCATTCGAGTTAGCGAAACTTAAAAGAGTAATCTCAATTGACTTGATTAATTTCTGGAAATGATGACCTCGTAAGCCCAAGCGAAAAGATAGTACCAATCAAAGAGGGTTACATTGATTTTATTGATTTGTCGAATTTTGTAATGTTATGTCCAGAAAACGTTCCTTTATCCAATTTCGATTTGTGAGAAATAGGTAGTCTTTTTAAAGAAACATAGAACAGATATATGAGCTCGATTTGTCCCTTAACTATTTATTCCAGGTGAGCTTAATTATGAGTATTAATTTGATTTAGTGCATGTGAATTCAAACTTCTTTTGTTTTCATCAACTCTAATTGAACTATGCTTGTATTTTTAGTTCACGGATTAGCCACATTTGAAAACTCGTTTACAAATTCATACAAAATTTGCAGTTTAGATTTTAAAAGCAATATATTTCACTTCTTGAAAAACATTTAGAAAGAGCAGAGATTGCCACATTATTGAGAAAAATAAATGAAAAACATTTGATCTCTTATAATTCAAATAATTTCTTAGACATAACTCATAGCTAAGCACGATATCCAGTTTAATCCCACGATGGTAGCTTCAAGAAGCAATGATAATATCAGTTCGATGAAACATTGTTTTGCATAAAGCAAAGAAAATTCCGTATCCTTGAGAGAGGAGAATTGCTTGTTTTCAAACTGCAGTACTCTCACAAGAAATTTCGATGGTACTTTTTGATAAAAATTGAAAGATTTTGAATATTACTGCTTGAGACCTTCTGCTCTTTCTGAGAATTATACGTCATAAAATCTTAAAGAAAGTTTTCCCATTCTTCTGTATATTGGCTTCCATGACCATGCTAATATTACTTCTTTATTTAGATAGAATTATGGTCAGTTCAATTTTGGTTAGATTCAAAATTGTTTCATATCGATATTTTTCTGATACGTGATTTAGAAGGATGCTTGTGATAAATTCTTTGGCTTGCCTGTTGAGGGCTTTTTTCAAAATGACAACCAACGATAATTCTTGAGAATTGATAGCATCTAATCTTAAATCCAAGTGAAATGAACATAAAACTTAGAGAAGGTCAAAAACGAAAGTAAAAAGAAATAAATAAGAAAAAAGCTGCTGATTCGATGTGGAAGGTTAAACTTTGAAGAACTATTTGTGTTGTCTTAGCTCCTAGAGAGAAGATCACCAATTTCATTAATTTATTCACTTGGAAAGAAAATATCCACTGACAGACACGCTTTTTTTGCTTCACAGACGACAATAATCAATTTATAGAAACAATGCAATTAATCGTCGACACCGGTAAGGAGTCCGTTTTCGCTTTAATTGCCTTAAGATAGGAACATTTGATTTTTTCTGAATCACTGCTCGACTTAAAAAATTTTTATTACCAGGATAATTTTAGCTTTCTTGCCTTGTTGCCTGTTGAAGCAAGCCTTGAAAGCAATACTACTTTAGGAAATTCTTTGTTTCAACTTTACAACTTTTAAGACAATTGAAGAAGACTAGATGAGA
>ENA-UOTX01001805-UOTX01001805.1-compost-metagenome-genome-assembly--contig:-NODE-1805-length-13233-cov-11.009577_pt1 | contig 13233 bp, 9 predicted proteins | sample MGYA00238143_ERZ746982 | MGnify/ENA primary metagenome ERZ746982 (study PRJEB28758, sample SAMN06268862) | compost metagenome | isolation source: single cell | place: USA: California, Emeryville, Joint... | reverse complement strand
ACCTGTGAGCTCCAAATCACTAGTGCTCAAACCCTCGATACGACACTTCAATCCATGTTGAATGATGCTATTTCTTCCAATCTCACTACTGAAGGAAAAGGTGATTATCTCAACACCCTTTCGACAACAATCGAAAATTTCTATTCTGATAACTATGGAATGAATAATGACACTTCCTCTTCTGCTGCGTGCTCCATGTGTAGTGGAAATGGAGAATCCCAGTACGACTCTGTCTATCTCACAAAGAAATGCCACTGCAGCGACAGGTGGACTGGAGAATGCTGTTCTATCTCGAACACTGATGCTGCCTCCATTCAGAATCTTAAAACTCAAATCATAAATCAGATAGCACAGACTCCTCTTAGTCTCACAGTCGCTTCAAACTGGACTCAACCATATCTGGACACACTCTTATCTCTCATAAATCCATCCTATTGCTCTCTTTCTGATGTGCAGTCATCTATGAAGATTGTCGCAAATATCATTAACACAGATTTCGCCCAAAAAAAAGCAAATGATATTTTTGACAAGGATAAAATGGAAGTTACAGTTCAAATTATTGATTCTTGCTTGATCTGTGTGTACAAAACGGACTGTCTTCTATCTTCGATTTCCTCTCAAGAAGTCTACAATAGCTCTATCGATCTTCTGGCGAAGCTCTCAGTATTACAACTATGGCAGAAGGCTCCCGATTCCGGTACCTATACCCTTGATTCAACTAATGTACTCGTTTTGTCTGAACGTGTGAGTCTCAGCAACCTCAATGGGCATACTATTTCTCCTCCCGGCTACCCGAAGATTGTATTTCAACAAAAAACTGCTGCTACTTCTTCTTCTGGTGCTGCTGACATTCAACTGATCATTTGGAAGACCAATTTGCTGGCATGTCCGAACATACAGAAAGAGAACAATTCACCACCTCCTGTCTCTGTGTCCCTCAATGAGCCTGATACCACAACCCCATCGAGTGCGCAAAATCAGCTCTCTGCACAAATCTCATTTCCCATAACTTCAGGCCAGACCTATTCTAACTGCTCCACAGGGTGCAAAGCCTCAGTTTCGGGAGGCTACTTGAATTGTGATTGCCAATCATTATCAAGCTTATCAAGTTCAACACAAATGAAAGGGTTTTTCGAGCAATCAAATATATACAAGCTCACAATGGCGTCTGCATTGGCAACGTTTGACTATCTTCATGCTTGGCCCTTCTGGATACTATGGGGTTTATTAGCTTGGATTGTGCTAACGTTTGTATGCCTCAAATTTCGGATCATTCGACCGTTACGATATAATGTGAGGTTTGACAAATCATCAGGAAGAGCAATAATGCCCAAGTTTAGTGAATTGAAAATGGGTTTCTTTCGAGCATTTTGTAATGGACTAAAGGTAATAATGATTCCATTCCACTCGCCACTAATACTTATTTCTTTATTCTAAATAGTATGGGCATATTGTTACCTCTATCTATCGGTATGAGGATGGAACTTTCCCAAGAACTACTCGAGCGATATTGCTATATTGCAGAATATTAAGTTTGATGGCTTTCTCCTCAATATTCAGTAAGATGGCAACAGGAGTAAGACTTTATCACTCCCTAATGCATGTTCTCATTTTTTTTATTATTGATAGGGAAACCGGCCATTGGTAATGCTTCTCTCTGTTGGCACTGTGACTCCAATAAATATCCTCCTCAAATTATTACTAGTCACCAAATTGTAAGAGTTTTCTTAATCTTATTTAACAGCTTTCAACACTGACTAGCCGAAACGAAAAAATGATTATTTATCTTACAGCCAACAACTCTCAACAGAGACAAGAGCAGCTTAAGAAACGAAACAGACTGAAAAAAATCGCAAAAATTAAGACGATAATCGCCTATTTCTTAATTTTATGCATTGTAGTCGCAAGTCATTATATGATTCTAGTTATTTCTGCGAATCCTGATCCTGAAAAAGAGGATGAAGTTCAAGACTGGGCAATCAATTACTTGTTCTCGCTGGCTCAAGACATGGGAGCAAGTCAAGTATTCAAGGTACTATTAACAGTCATATGCTTGCGGATGTTGGTAGGGGCCAGAAATCAAACATTTAAGAAGGTATTGAAACTCTTGGTTGATCCTGTGACTGTTCGTGCACTGGCAATGTCAATAATGACGAAACATTAAATGCTTTTATCAATATTATTGGAAAACAATAACAGTAACCCAAAGATTGCATATGTCATTATAATCCGCAATTTTGCAATAGTTGTCTAAATGAATGAGAAAATTTTATATTATCACCTAAGTAAGCTCAAATCCAATAAAAAACATGATCTCACATGTAATCATCTTGTACGTTGGCTTGCAAGAAACAAATCGAAATTGAAATCTCATCTTTAATCATTAGCCCAAGAAAATTGTTAATATTTTACTCGTTTCGCATCTATTCAGAGCAAATAAAAAAAAATATATAAAAATATATATTTTACTCGAATAAATTTGATATTACAACGTCTTGTTATCACAAGGTTGCAAGCCACTAAGATAACACCTAACAACAAACGATAACTCATTCTAATAAAAGAGATTTCCACTCGATAGCTTTGTTACAGAAAATCGCATCTTCTATTACTTCGTTGGTCATGTTGAAAAACTGATTTTTTAATTGCTTTGTAAGAGGAATGGCATTCTAATTTCTAGAGGTACTAGGTTTTTAAGCATAACCAATAGTTATATGATACATTACTAAATAGCATAGCTCTTGCTAAATCAGCAGGGTTCGCATTGTCGCGATGAAGCAAACTTAAGAAAATATTATTTTCTTTTTTTTTGTAAATCTTCAGTTTTCCTTAACTAATCTGTTTTGTTTTTCAGAGAGGAAGAATGCTGCGAAAGTAAGAAGAATAGTAGTATATAATCGCTGGCATCTGCAGTTCTAACACACTATTATTCATTGTTGTCGATAATTATTCTCCCAAATTTCTTCTTCTTCTCGTGGCTACTTTATTACAAACTTTAATTTTTTCTTAAATGAAACAGACTGACATAGCAGGCCCTAAGAAGAAATCGGAATAATCTTATTAATCAAACAATGAAAATTTACTCCCCTCTGAGGTGTTTCCTGTATAAAGTTTTTTTCCAGTCTTGAAGTCCAGCAATGCAACTGTGTTATCCCATGAAGCACTCCCAAGCATATCACCGCTTGAACTCCATCGCACACAATTGATTTGGTCTATCCAAAAACAAGTAGAAGTTAGAAATAATTTGTTAACTCAATTTCGACGAACCTTGTCAGTTATGAGGAAGCTGATGAGTATGTAAAAATTCCACAAAGAAGATGCAACAATCATCAACCACTAATGAGGATGCACCTAGTTACGTTGGACCATGACGCCGCCCTCAGCTGGGATAGCAAGTTCAGGAATAATGTCATCGTATCTCTTGAGGCATCCACAGCTGCCGACTCGGATAAAAGCCAATGATTCATCCCTGATGGCAACGGCTTCTCTAAACATGAGATCCAGGTTGGGGTAGCCCATTCCAATCATGACGATTGAAACAGGTATAGGTAAATTTAGGAGTATCGGCATCTAACTTCTCAGCCATGATTTTAGCTCTGGTTTCGTCACCTACAGTGATGATTCTTGGAGCGAGCTCTCCAGCCTTGAGGCCGAGATGGTAGATACGGCCGTCAGCGCCAATAGGTAAGTCAGCGTCGATTAATTTATCCATAGGAGTAACTTAAGATTTGTAGTAACTTAGCCGACGTGGAATTAAAACAGACAAATTAATTTTATGCGAGGTAGTCCTGAATATATATCCAGTTAATAGATACCATATTAGAACGGATAACTGATCGTAATCCAAGCGGACTGAGATCGTCGGAGACATGGGAATCACTTTGTGAGGAAAAATATGTCAAGTAACGTTGATGGTAGTCGCTAATTTTGAGGATCAGCTTAAGAACTTATCAAACGAAAGCGATGAAGGCATATTTTATACTAATTTACCTCCGAATGCAAAGAAGGATTCATACAGTCAACCAAAGTCCACTCTTCTTCTCGCAAATGCCAACAATGAAAAATCATCAGGAAGAATTGAGACAAAATATTCTTAATTCAAGTAGCCATCGCTATTTATTATGGACTCCGATGTGCGACCAACTCTCTTTATGAATTATTTCTCATAGAGGCTATTGCACTGTTTTTTTGTTCTTGAAAATTGTATTTTTATGATTGAGAGCATGCATAATATAGGATATGTAATTTTGATTCCAGAGAGCATCTTCTCTTTTGGGAGAACTAGCCTTGGTAACTTAGTTTGCTAGTATTAACAAAGCAAATCAGCTAGCTCTCTCGTAATCCAGACCTTTAAAACTAACTTCTTATTCTGGTATCAGAATAATCCTTTAATAAAAGTCCCGCGGAAAAGATCCCACGAAAATAATTTGACTCATAGACAGTAAGAATGGAAACACAATTTGGGAGCAAGTATAAAGAAGGAAAGTTGGTTGAAGGCTGGTAGTTCCATTGATTTTTTTTCAATGAAATGAAGAAATATTCGCCTGCTTCTGCCAGCCATAGAATAGAGTCACATCTGATTTCGATGGTTGTTTTACGTCTATCTTATATTGCAGGAAACCCACATCTTGGATGTACGTTTAGGTCGCCAAATTCAGCATCATTGATTCTTCGGAGATTTAAATGCAAAGATGGATTTTTATGATAAATTCGCATTTTGTAAGATAGTCACGATCAAGCAGGCTGTCCACTTCTATTCTTTCAAGTTTTTCTCATGTACTCACCCTCATTTATATTGAAAATTCAAGCATTCACAATTTTGTTAACAGAAGGCTGCTTTCCATACTCGGATGAATTATTAGTTCAAGTTCAGGGAAGCAGTTATGGAGTTATCTTTTCATTACCCCCAAAATTTCATCATTACCTGCCCGTATCAATTGTTGCAAATAGATTCATTTTTTGAATTTTAAAGTTTATTTTTTCTCAGCCCATTAGCACTTTTTGCTGTTGGTTGACTCAAATAAATAAGTTGGTTGTTAAATCCGCCCGAAAACAAAAATCAGCTGTTTTCTCGGCTCCAAGTCATCCAAACCAGAAGATACTCGCTATTAGCTCCAGCATAATAACAAAACTTGCATCACTTTTCTGCTCAACACTCAGAGGAGATTTTGAGCATTTTTCTTCCATTAGAAACTGAATTTCGCCTTATAATATCAGCAGAAATGGCAAGATGTATTATTCAGAAGAGAAAATGAAGGATATAAATGTAGATTTTGAATTTGAATGGTGAACATGTAACGTACAAGGATTGCTTTAGTCTAATGAGGCAGAATACAAGAAAATAAATGTTCCTCTGATACTGTTATCCATCTATTTTAATACAAGAACTATGTTATGACCTCCTTTACGCTTCAGCTATAAAAGTATACAAATGAATTCATTAAGGGACTGAGCTGAGATGTAGACAAATTACAACAAAGATTATGTTAGATTTATCATGAAGATAGAGGCTACAAACTTCAAATTATTCATCACATTTAGACACCTATCATACTATTTTTCAAAGTGCTGGTTCAAGTCTTATGAATATGTGAATTCCAGCCTCCTTACTCGATAGAAACCTCATAAATATTTTATTATGGAAAATAATACATTGAAAACACCTTTAATTGGAAGGGTGGTGCTGTCTACTTCGCAGAAAACTGATAGCTCACGTAGTGATTATAACTTTTGATTAGAATATCAGTCAAAACATGTGTTGCTCTTCCCGATTTTATTGAGAAAAATTTAATTTGACTCAAGCCTCATCTCTATAAAAATAGAGCCTATGACATATTCCCACGATAACATGGAAAGCATGATCTTGCTCACTTATTGCATAACAATTGTATGGAGGACTTCATAAAGAAATTTTTCATCAGCAAAAAAGCATTATTTGAATTCATATGATTTCCATCATTGTGCTAGATCGAGATATTTCTCATGATACAAGGCTTGAACAGTCAGAAACCCGTAATAGTTACCTTCGAAACGGAATATATCTTCTATATATCTAAAGCAGGTAGCTCGAGTTTTGAAGTATCGCAGGAAATAATTTAATCAAGGTTTAAACGATTAATTAAGAAGCTTTCACTGTAAAAGGAACACAAATTAATTTTTTCGCTGGCCAGTTTCGAAGTCTGTAAAATCCTCATTCGCGATTACTTAGCTTCTATAAGCATGTATCATTGAGTATTTCCCTTTACCAGCATTAAACAAACCAGCGAAAGAGATGCTAGCGATACAAATGCGTTTTTATCTGACAATTTTTTCTACTCGCTGTATGAATTTTCTCAAATGTTTTATAGGCTCGAGCCAGCCTCTTCGTCAGAGTGAAATTACCGAAAAGTACAAACAGCAGGCCTTATTTTACTAACGAGAAGCTGCTTTTTCTACATTTCTTAGGAAAATTGTAATGTACTCCGTAAATTTATAAAAATCGAATCCATTTTAAATTAAATAACGAGCTCGAAACAAAGAGTGAGTCCCGAGCTTCGATAATTAAATTAATTAATTTTCAAAATCTTATAACATGCCGATCCAAAACTCATTCAACCCTCAACTCAGCAAAGCTGTTTTGAGCTTAATTCTGCTTCTAGCCTTGGCGCTCCGCTCTGGAATGGGTATCTCTAAACCTTCTTCTCTTCAGTTGACCTATATTCATTAGCGCAACCCGTATTTTATATCCAAGACCCCCAAAAGACTTATAATCCTGGGACTGCTGATGCATACTATTTAAAAAACTTGGTGTCTGGATGGACTAGCTCTTCTAAGTATGCGATCAGCTTGTGGCTGAGGAAAATAAGTTGGAGGCATACCCTTGCCGAATGGGACATGATAGCAACGATGACTCAGGGTCTCGGGTATACAACTATTTGAAGCATTAATAAGCTCATGATAAAATGCATTCATAGTGGAAATACTCAAAGGTCCTTATTAATTCAGTTGCATCCCGATATTGGAATGGTTTTTGCCTCTGCTTCACCAGATAATTGGGCTGGTGATCTATTACCTTGGGAAGCAGTAAGCGTTTTGAACTTGATTCCTAATAAAATGCATAGATCGATGGCATTGCAATGGCCCCAACAACGCAATGGGTATTTTTTGCTACAGCCGTTGATGCTTCCATAGGAAGGAATTGCGGAGTTCGATACTATATCAGCGGTACTTCGACGGTCTTCTATAAGCATGCTTGTCGAGACGATGAATTCTACTCTCTAACTGATTCGGATACAATATTGAACGTCGGAGGCATTGCTGATTCGAGATATCCTGCTTCAGAACGCCCAATCTTTGCGACTGCCTATGGCCGTTTGCAGTATGTCCGACTCTGTCTGGACTATGTTCCAACAACCCAAGATGAATTTCTTGATCTTGCAACTATGGAATCTGCAAGTAAAACCATCGAGATTCGCATGCCTAATAATTTTAATTAGCGAGAATATATCCAATGTTCTTTGCGTCGAATCCTGGAACAAATAACAACCAAACCTTATTTATGCAACGTATCGATATCTCATCTACCTCTAGTTCCGTTGTTGGCTACAAAGGTATGAACGCTCTCTTTCAGCACCAAGTCTAAATAATCACCTTCGCTATGAAATTAGGATTTGATACGTCAGTGTCATCGCAAGACGTGGTCTTTGGCCCTTATAACATACTGGAGTGTCGCCCAGATCAGATCATGTCTTTTCCCATGAATACCCAAATCATGAGGAAAGGAATGGTGATGGCTACGCACATCTATCCTTATTCTGGTGGGGCAGCCGCTCAAACCATCTTTAGCCTTAGAAATGCAGTCACAAACTACGTTTCTATGCAAATTTATTTCACGAACACTGGGTATCTTAATATATGGATGAATCCGACGAGTGGTTCGTATTCTGCGTTCTCTCCGAATGCTCCCACGCCTCTCAATTTAGGTGACCGAAACACAATAATTGTTGTTTTAAACTGTAAATCTAGACAGCTGGAATCGACTTATCGTTGAAATCATCCAATCACACCCATTAGAAATTGGCTCAGGGTTTTTCTCCGTAAGAGTCTGGGTGAACACAGCTGTAACTACAAGGAGGTACAAGGGTAATTTTCCAGATGATGCTCCTATCTCTGATGGGGGCAATAATGTTGTTGAACTGTGCGGTGCCTGGGATGGTTCTACTCTATGGAATACTGGGAAATTTGATCTCATCAACTTCGTGTGGATTCAAGGAGCGCAAGTCCTTTACCAAGACTCATCAGGTGATAGTTGCATTTTCAGTTTGAATAACGTATCTCAAGACGCAACCTGCTTATGGAAAGCGTTTCTCAATCCATACCAAGAGAGCTGCCTCATGTGCCGATCCGGTTATTACCTGAAAGATAACCGGAAATGCGTCGCTTCTAATTCGGATAGCAACTACTTCTTGCATACTCCGACCTCGTCTTATCAAAGTAAATGAACTTTATTTGCCTTGGTCTCATGAGATATATAGAATGCTATCACGGCCAATACTATGTAAATGATTTTAAAACTCATCTCTCCGCCAGCAGAAGGCCCTCATATGGAGCCGGAGTCTCTTTGACACTTTTCTTAATTTTTTACTTCATTTATTCATTTGATTAACTTTTTTTTAAAACGATAGTTCCCATCTTCAGGCACTTGCACACCATGCACTTATGACGGACAATTTATCGTGGCTCCGTATTGCTACCTCTGTCACACGACCTGCAGAAAGTGCTCTGGCGTTACAGCGACTCAATGCACTTCGTGCTATAGTGGCATGTTCCTCTCCTCAGGTACCTGCGTTAGCACTTGTCCTCCAGGAAAATGGGGCGATACTGCCACAAACACTTGCATAAATTGCTATAGCAGCGGATCAAGCCCATATACTTGCGCAACGTGCATCGGTCCGGCAAATAACGAATGCGTCTCCTGTAACACTGGATACCTTTACTCTGGCCAATGTCTCGCCTCTTGTCCTACCGGATACTTTCCACAAACATCACCATCCAGGGTTTGTCAGCCTTGCCATACCAGCGCTACTAGCCCCTTCAGCTGCCGAACTTGCAATGGGGGAGAATCAAACAACTGTCAGTCATGCACTGAGAATACTTTTCTCTATCCAACGTCTTACGGACAGTGTATTGATGTATGCCCTGCTGGCTACTGGGGTGATACCACGAGCTGGAAATGTCAACCATGCTATAATCCAGGTGGTAGTCCAGATCGAAAGGCTTGTGCTACTTGTTTCGGAGGAGGAGCTACGAGCTGCCTTACTTGCGCTACAGGCACCTACTACTTCAGTGTTGATAAATCATGTCTCTCGACCTGTCCTCCTGGCTACTATGCGAATGGACTCCCAAATCCGAACAATCTCTGCGTGCAATGCTACCAAAATAACCCTCCTGCCTCACCTGATGGAACTTGTCTCACTTGTAATGGACCGTACTCGAATAACTGCCTCTCTTGTGGTAATTTCCAGTATCTGGATTCAACAACAGGAAAATGTGTGAATACTTGTCCAATCGGATGGTATGCTAATCCCTCCACAAATAAGTGCGAGAAATGTTACGAAGCTCCTTCTACAGCGTCCACTTATCAGAATTGTTATACTTGCACAGGAGGAACCTATAAAGACTGCACTGCCTGCTTGTCAGGGACATACCTCTATCAAGAGGATCAAACCTGCTTGTACACTTGCCCACCGGGCTGGTGGGCTGATCTCCCTTCACGAACCTGTAAAATCTGCTACCAGTACAATGCGGCTTTTCCAGCAGTCTTCACTTGTGCTACTTGCACTGCTGAGAACTCCAATAACTGTCAATCATGTAATTCGCCTTATTTCTTGGATTCTACCACCGGTACTTGTGTCCAGACCTGTCCGGATGGTTATTGGGGAGATCCAGGATCAAAGACCTGTAAACCTTGCTTTAGCACAGCAGTCCCCACAGATATTATGAAAACTTGCAAAACGTGCTCAGGAGGAGACAATAACCAGTGCACGAGCTGTAATAGTGGAAATTATCTCTATACAAACAGCAACACCTGCCTTGGCGGGTGTCCAGGAGGGTGGTATCCAGATACTCTTACACTCTCTTGCAAGCTCTGTTTCCAGAGCAGTACTTCTTCGAGTGTTCCGAACACCTGTGCGACCTGCACCGGACCAAATAGCAATCAATGTGTGACTTGTCTGAGCGGCTTCTACTGGGATCCACTCACAAGTACCTGTATCAATCCTTGCTCTGACGGTTATTATTCTGATGCGTCTCAACAATGTAAGCAATGTTTTCAAGCAGCCTCTCCCACCTCTTCTCCTCGATCCTGCCTAACTTGTTCAGGAGCTCTTTCGACCAACTGCTTGACTTGCGACTCAGGAGAATACTTACTTCCTTCGACTTCTAGCTGTCTGAGCTATTGTCCAGCAGGAACTTACCCAAGAACAGACATCAATTGGTGCGGAAACTGCTATCAAGCTCCTTCAGATGACGTTATAGAGAAATCTTGCGCGACATGCGATGGTTGGAAATCTACGAACTGCTTGACTTGTCCATCCCAAACCTACTATTACCCTCAAAATAGCACTTGCTTAAGTAGCTGCCCTAGCGGCACTTATTACGATACAAACTCTCAATCCTGTCAGTCATGCTACCAAACAGACTCGAGCTACTTTGGCTGTCTTACCTGCACCGGCCCGATGTACACTCAATGTACCAGCTGTGCAGACGGACTATTTTACTTCGCGTTTAATAACACTTGTGGAAACAGCTGCCCTTGTGGAAGTGGGTATTTCTACAACTCTACAACGAAGCAATGCGGAACGTGCTCCTCAGGGTGCGAGTACTGCACTAGCTCGAGCTCTGAAGATTGCTACTACACAGACAAATACGATTATGAGTGTTTACTCGGAGACTTCGATGGTAAAGCCCAGACCCAATCAATTTCAGAGTTTGTTCAAGTTGCTGAAGACTCAGCATCCATTCTCTCAATAGCCACTGTGATTCTCTCAGAGGCCTCTACGATGAGTGCACCAATTGTTTTCACATATATTGGACTTCTCGGCTTGTACCAGTTCCTCAACGTCGACTATGGCTCAAATGTCCTTCTGTTCTTCCAGAAGGAGTTTTCCTTGAACGGAGGTCTTGACTTTCCTAACTACTTTGCATCTTCTGATTCGAACTATTGGAATTTTGACACGAGAATACAAGGAAACAATAAATTTCACCTCTATCGAATCAGCATCCTAGATATAGTAAGGCAACGTCATCGGCGTAGGCGAAGCGAATCCAAGGACATTGGAGTTCTCATTGCACTCCCATGTATCGGCTCGTGGCAAGGAATATGCCATGCTGGTTTTCAAATCCAAAATTAAAAAAAGATCTCGGGTTCTATTTTTCTGGTTTTTTTAATTTTTTGTCATTAATGAGAAAAAATCTGCTTGGGAATTATGTTATTTCAAAATTCGTCAACTTTTGAACGAAAGCGACTAAGTTAACAATGCTTAACAACTTGATATTCTTTTCCGACTCTCTACAAAATTATAAACCCAAGCATGCTTGTTGCGTTGGCATCATGCTTAGGGCCCAGATTTCTCTTCTAATCGAGCGTTACTACAAGAATTCCTTCAGAAACTTTCAAAAAGTGGCCCTTAGACCGCAATCTTTCTTTCTAACTTCCTCTCGATGAGTCTAACAAAATTGAGCTGTGAGTCTGCGAAACTCTCTTCACTTCTATGAAACAACGGCTGGAGGTGTGAAGAACTCATCCCAAGGATCCATGACTGACAATTTCGATTAATTCATTTAAGATTTTATCAACTCAAGCATTTTTTTATAACTTTTTTTCAATAAAACCAAGTACCTTCGTTTAATTAAGTAATCCAAAATAAGGTTTTATAACGTTCTCATCGCAATCTGAAAAATATATTTTTACATCTGCTTTGCTGTAGCTTTGGATTAATGAAGTGCATAATTCGATTTATTCGATCGCTGACTACTTATTAGCCATACTACCGAAGAATATGCCATTACAAATTTTGAGAAAGGTTATAATTTCTCCACCAACTCTCAAAGGTTCTCGTTCCTCTTCAGAGAAGCTTCGCATTTCGATAAATTCAGGAGGTATTTTCTTTTCCAATTAGCCCACCTACCATTTGGCCTTCCCGAATTTATCAGAAAGTAAATTTTTCTGATAAATGAAATAAAAGCAAAATCTGAATACAGATTTCCAAGGAAATCTTCTCATGAGATCTTCGCCTTGTTAGATTTCAAATCTTTTTTCTCTGAGCGTTTTACCGGGCTCAAAAATTGGAAAATAACCGACTCGCTATCTGTAAACCTGATTCTTCTCAAAATCCCTTTTTGTTAGCTGTTATGGCCAATCGGTCTCGAAGAACAAGCGTTTTTAATAAATTTTATCCTTGATTTGTCTGAGCTCCGAAAATTACCAAAATTAAGAGAATAAATTTCCGCTAGCTGGTAACGGAGTATTTATGAAATCTACCAGTGAAGCATATATTTGCAGAGAACATGGTCTTCATTAAGAAAGAACCATTTTGACTAAAAAGAGAAACTCACACATACATACCTTAGATGTTTGCGACTAAAATTAAACTCCGCACTGTGATGGATGGGAACAAATTGAGAAGAAGTATTTCACAGGATTGGACATTTGAAGTTAAATTAAAGCGCTGTGTTAAAAACCAGCACTTGTTTGATTTAATTTTTTTTAACTATGAGTTGGTAATACCGGCTCATTAAGTTAATCATTTAATTTCTAACTCTGTAAACTGTTATGATTTGCAAATCACTCCAAATGAAACTAAACAGAATTGTTTTAAGCTTTGTTTTGCTTAGCACTGTGGCTCTCAGCCCTACCATTGGTAACATTGTGAATTGTGGCCTTTAATTGATGTTTATACATTAGCGCAATCCGTATTTTATATTCAAGACCCTCAAGCGACTTATGATCCAGGAGCCTCCGTACCCTACAAAATAGCAGCTGTCAGTCCTGGGTGGACAAGTTCCACGAAGTATGCAGTGAGTTTATGGTTGTTGAAGATAAAGTGGTCTGGAAAATTCGACATTCCGGCAACTATTACTCAAACCGGGTATCAAACTACATTCATTTCAGATCTAATTTTTTTTCATAGCGAAAATAGATCAAGGAGTCTTCTAATTCAGTTGCATCCTAATAATCAAATGATCTTTACTGCC
>ENA-UOTX01001804-UOTX01001804.1-compost-metagenome-genome-assembly--contig:-NODE-1804-length-13250-cov-10.554316_pt1 | contig 13250 bp, 3 predicted proteins | sample MGYA00238143_ERZ746982 | MGnify/ENA primary metagenome ERZ746982 (study PRJEB28758, sample SAMN06268862) | compost metagenome | isolation source: single cell | place: USA: California, Emeryville, Joint... | reverse complement strand
GTCGGAGTGTGGAGAAAATGAGTACTCGGGCATGAAGTTTGACATTCTCTATCGACTAGAACAAATCCAGGTTTGCAAAGCAGGCAAACCGGCTGTAGGTGACTAATGAAACCTTTCAATGTACAAGTAAGATCTAAATAAAGAGGATCGGGTTAATTTTCTCATAAACTGCTGCATACCTAAGGGGTCTGTGAAAAGATATTCAGCTCCTTTAAACCACATAAAATTGACAACATCTGCCTTCGAATATCTCGAAGAGTCCAAGCTTGTTGCTGAGCCAAGTTCTTTTTTCGTACAAAGTTCGAGTTGTGCATTGGTCATGTCCGCGAAGAGAAATTTATTATTTTGGAAATCACAGAAAAGAGTTCTGGTTGTGCTCACTCCATTTATCCAGACTCTGACTGAGCACTTCCCAACTCCAAATTCTCTGGGTTGTATTTGAACAAGTTCAAATATTAGTCTGTACCAAGTATCTAAAGAAAGATTATTAAATTATTAGATGTTTCTCTTTATTATCATATTACCATAGGAAACTGGAGGCGTTGCGAGGACTTGACTCCAACTGTAATCAGAAAATTGTTGGTATATTTCGATCTGACTAGTAGCAGTGCTCAGCTCTGCAACAAGGGATACAAAATTTGTTGTGCTGCTTCTTATTGAGAATATAGTTTCTATTCCTGAGAAACCAGAATAAAACTTAATGTTCATCGCAATCACCAAGCCGTTGGTGGGTGATTCTCCTGTATAAAAGCTCAAATATTTCCCCGTACGACATTCAAGGACGTTATATGGCCCAATATCTGGATCCCAGGTCGTGTCAGCTGTGGATTTTCCTTATTGAATTCAAAATCAGAAACCTAAAATAAAAAGTCAAGATACCTTTGATAGCTGTCAGAGTGCCTTGAGTCGTGTTGGTAGAATACTCTACCACTGTGGTTTGGTTGCTGTTCGCAGTCGAATCACTTTGGAAATGCAGGTAATACAGCTTGTCTTTAATTCGAAAACAAAGTTCAGATCTTGATAACAGTGAGAGAATAAGAATGTACTTGCAGGGTTCATAAGCGCCAGGTTTTTCATCTCATCCTGTGAGCTTGCTGCATAATCAATATAGAATCGAGCATATTGAGTAACACAATTGCAAATTTTATTGCTGGTGTCTCCTCCCCAATAAATTTTCGTTGTAGGAGAAATAGAATAGAGACTTCCAGAAGAAGGGACGTTCGATGCATATTTCTGAGTTTCCACTCCTCCATTATACATATTCCTGAATCCATACTGAGTATTCAGAGCATTATCAATTGAGAGACTCAAAAACACCCAGACATTTGTCGGAAACATAGAGGTTCCTGATAACTAACAACCAAATAAGTGAAATCAGTCCCAGATATATTATTCTTTTTACATTTTCCCAAGGAGTCCAAGTGATGGAACTAATTGTTGTGGAAGCAGAATAAAAGAATGCAGTGGCATTATTCACCAAGGAAGCCAACATTATCCGACCATCATTATAGTAATTACTAGAAAATGAAATCATTTTTCCAAATTTCAACTCAGATCTTACGCAATATTGTTGGAAACCTGAAAGAAGCTATTCGGAGTGGGATAGGTGCTCCAAGCCGTCCTCTTGATCCAGACACTCATTCCAAACCTGTCAGTACTAGTAAAAGTTGGATCAATCGCAGAAACTGTCGTGCTCCTCGGCGTCGAACTCGCACCAAAAGTGACACTGCCTTCTTCCAAATAAAATATCTTCAGTGCGTCTTGATACCATTGAATTATTAGAGAAGAGAAAACTTTGGGTTTACTGCAAGCGAGGAGGAACGTAAGTATCAAAGCTGATGTTAAATATACCGCCATGGAAATTCAATTTTTATAATTTCGGGTTCAAACGATTTTAATTATTGTCTTTTATTTCCATTCAATCAATAGTGGCCTAAGTTCTCTGCTATTTAACTCGTAAATATTCATTTTTATTAATTTATTCTTATAGTTTACATACACTCTTTTTCTGCAACTTCTTCTGATGAGTTCGATGCAAAATATTTTCTCATTCTTCGATAATGCAAAGCATTCGTTGAGTACTGCGAAAAACTGCGAAGTCCTGCCAAATCTATTGAATACAAATAAAACATAATATGAAGGATTAAAAGTGGCAGCCATCCCATTTGCGCAGTCGGTTTCGGGCAGGTCAAAGCTTGATTAATTAAGAAAGTCTTTTTTGTTTTTATCTGTAGTATAGAAAATAACATCTATTTCTTTTCAAATTAAATAGAAAGCTCTTGAATTGTCGAGATGCGCACCGAGCAGCAATACCAATTCTTTTTCCAGGAAAAGTTCTTGGAGACTCGTCGGGCAGAGAAGATTTTAGATGTGTGCAAATAAAAACCATGAGGTAGCTATGCGAAGAAAATTATTCAAAATTGCAAAACAGAACCCAAGCTTTTTCGAAAAGTGAGCCTTGTAGAAGCAGAAATCAGAAATAATTTCAAAATATTTGATTTCATGCTCTTTTGTAAGTTTCTTCTTCAGATTTTCCTTTGCCAAACTTAAAATTACCACGCTGAATGACCAAATTAGTGAAGAAAACGAAGGAGCTTCTTTATTTTCATTTTCTTGCAGGCTATCAGCATGAATAAATTATTTCAACGCTTTAATTAGGTTATCTCTCAGAATCAATTAAAGGTTCGCAGTTAATATATTCTCCCAAGATCCAGATTTTCGTGCGTGGTTTTAAATTATTGAAAATTTTTCAGAATTATGATCCGTTATTGTCCGATATTCGATCAAAACTTCTATTCTTTAGCTAAATCTCAACCATTAATAACTATTAATAGGAGTTATTCGAAAATGTCGTTCACGAAGATGTCTCTTGCTTTGGATCGACTGGTTAACTCATTTCTTCCAGCAGCTAAAATTGCTTTGAAAAGAATGTGAAAACATTAGGTCTCGCTCCGAGTAGTATAATGCTTCTTGTGATCAATCCTTTGATATTTGCATTTGTGAATTCACACTTTGATTGATGTATTTAGCATCAATCTGTTCCGTAGCATCTCTAGTTGGTAATATTCCATCCCAACTAATGAGAATTTACGATGAGCGCAATCTTTAAATGTAATATCAGCCACTAAATTGAACCAAAAAATTTTTTTGGTTGATTCGAATGACTTTTTCAATTCTTTCGATAAACTGTTGCAGAGGGTGACATTGGAAGATACACTACTTAATTCTATATGAAAAGTTTAGTGAGGATTGTATTGAGCTTCAGCCCTCTGCAGGCATGCAGATGAGAAAAATTTATTAAACGCAAATAAATTTTAAGCAGTCATCCTAAGAAGGTAAGTATTTAATTATTATGTTCTGAGGTTCCAAAACGCTTGAGAGCGTTGGAGATCTGATTATAAATAAATTCCTTCAAGAATCACTCTTCAAATACTAATTTCTTCGAAATTGAATCAGAAAATCACTCAATGCATGCTTTGTCGACTCAATATATGCTTGTTGGAGAAGGTTTCATATCCAGAATTCTATAATTATAACACAATATTTGCCCGCACTTAACTAAAAATAGTTGATTTCATTATAATTAACCTTTCTTATAATAACTGACACCGCCATTAAGTTTCATGATTCTTTGCTAGGAAGTATTCTCTTTCGAAAGATATACAACTTATCCATATTGGAAATTTTTATTTCTATGATATTCGACACCGAGATGTGGTATAAGTTAAAGTAGATTATCATCAGTTATGGTTACGGACATTTACAATTTTTTGGGGGTCATTATCCCTATTCTAATTCGATACTGGATTAGAGTAGGCTCGAAATCATAGCTCTAGTATATAAATCTTAGACTTAAATACAGGATTTCGATCCTAGCTGCCTATTGAAACAGGTATTATGTATTTTATGCTCCAGTTCTTCAAAATGAACTTTATTTCGAATTAATTTATCAAACTTTCGAGAGTCATTAGGCTTTATTAGAGAGTTATCAAATCCGATTTTCAAAAAAACTGAACTTTGGCTCCCTTTATCATAATCATATATAATTAGTGCAGACGGCAATCAGAATGCCTGGGTTATCATAAACAGTCTAATCATATAAAACTGAAGTTAACCCCAATAAAAGTTTTTTTGTTATTTGCAACTAGGATGCATATAGATTAGATAACACTAGGCTCTGAATGTTCGAACTTTATTATCCACTTCAATACGAAGTGTGAGTGGAATTTACAGGAAATAACATGAATTTTTATGACAAGATAGTTAAAAAGGCTTTCTCCTGCAATTAATTTACTCATTAGCTGCTTCGTCAAAATTAAACCGAATTATCTTTGTTCCGTTGACAAGTGTTTGCCTAGAACGACTCTTAATGAAGGCGGGGGTATACTGCGACTCAAAGGAATTGCATTCTTCTCTGTCATTCATTGAAGTATCATGGTTCCTATTATCAATTGCTTTCGAGAAATCTTGGTGTCTAACTTTGAATTGAGAGGAGTTAGTCATTTCACCGCTCTCATTAGCATCTATATTCAGACTTATCATTCTTGTGCTAAGCAGACCTCTTTTTCGTTGAGTTCTTCCGCTGGATGCCAAAATTGTAACAGTTGGTGTTTCGCTTCCTGTACCAGAATAAGGTGTGCCCATAATTGATTTAAATTCTTGAGAAAATAGTGAAAATGGATCTTTTGAAGAGGCTTCCAAGCTTTCGGTTTTCAAAGGAGAGAGTTTAACAATATTTGTAGGGCTCTCGACAATCTCCAGAGGGAGTACTTGCGATTTCTTTTTTAGTCGTGCCCGACACGTCTGAACCATGCTGGAAAAGAGAATTCCGACGACAATAACAGCATTGCATGAGATTGCAGTGACAGTGACTCCGATCAATGCCCATCCAATAGAATTCGACATATCTTCTGATGTCTCTGTTTGAGTGAGACCGATGTATATTGCGAGAATTCCCAGAACCAACTTCATGCTGTAATTTAACCCAAAGATCATATTCTGGAGTTTCGAGGTATAGGGACGATAAATCAGCCCTAACATTAGAAATACCAAGGTGATGCCTGTGTAGATGACAGCTTGAAAGGTGCCGTAGTTTTGAAAGAGAAGATAGTGAAGGTTATTGAGAAGATGTTCTATTAGCGTCACCAGCAGAAAATTCCGCTTTATCCAATGGTCTTTTTTAAAATCAGTGGAAATCATGTTGACGCTCAGAGGAACCTCTCTCCAGAGGCTCGGTTGCTTTTCTAGCTTAACTTCGTCGCTGACTTTGGGAGCTGCTTTACGATTTAGAAGATAGATAAAATAGCTAGTCAGTAATGGATACGAAGCGAGAAATGCAATAGATATAAAGTATCCATACCAAGCGTACCAGGAGCGAGATCTGTCTTCTTTAAGTTGAAGCATGCTGAAGAGGTACAGCTCTCCAAAGTCTCCTATGAAGAAGGTAAGGAAGAAATTCCATTTATGATTGTCTCTCCAGGTCTTGAAAGCAGAATTCACTCTTGGGAATTTCTTGGTCACCCATGCCATGAAAATTAGAGTGAAAATCAGCAAAAGGGAGATAAATTCACGATCTAGAGTATTTCCGCAGTTACCGAATATCACAGTGGACATTTCAAACTCTCCAAACTTCCCCGAACCATCAGGAATATCGTATTCATCTTCGAATCTGAGGTAAATGTTGGGAAGGAAATTGACGTAGAGATTCTTGCAAAACTCAACAAAGTTTATTGGAAAACGAACGTTGATAAATCGGAATAAGAGAACATCGGAAACGAAATTGACCATGAGTACTGCTGTTGTAGACGCTCCTCGAATGAGAATAGGAAGCAGACTTGTGGTGGCGCTTTGCATTTGAAGAGTCACTTGAGCAACTGCAGCTGTATTGTTCAATAAATCTGTGAGATGAGTGGACTCTTTTGGAGCACTGGAAGTTTTATTTACACATGAATTCGATTGATTCAGTTGCTTTCCTGAATAGCAAGAAAGACAATTCGTGGGGTTAGGGCCATTGCAAGTTTTGCAACTTGCATCACAGGTTTTGCAGGTCTGGGTACTAGTATCTTGATAATATCCATCGACGTCGCAACTCACACAACTATTATCGAGAAAATATTTCCCTGAGTAGCAAGAGAGACAGCTCGTAGCACTCGACCCGCTACAAGTTTGGCAACTTGCATCACAGAGTTTGCAGGTTTGAGTACCGGAATCGAGATAAACTCCGTCCCCAGTGCAACTTACGCAGCTATTATTTGCGGTGAGCAAATATTCCCCTGCGTAGCAAGAAAGGCAACTTGTGGCTGCTGCACCGTTACAAGTTTGACAACTCGCATCACAGGCTTTGCAGGTTTGGGTATCAGTGTCTTGGTAATATCCATCCACATCGCAACTCACACAGCTATTATTTGAAGCAAGCAAATATTTCCCTGTGTAGCAAGAGAGACAATTCGTACCACTGGATCCGCTACAAGTTTGGCAACTTGCATCACAGGTGTTGCAAGTCTGGGTCGAGGTATCTTGATAATATCCATTGACATTGCAACTTACACAGCTATTATTCGCTGTCAGCAAATATTTTCCTGTATGGCAGGAAAGGCAATTCGTAGCACTTGGGCCACTACAGGTTTCGCAATCAGGATCACAGGTGTTGCACGTTTGAGTAGCAGAATCGAGATAATAGCCATTTTCAGTGCAGCTCACACAGCTATGAATTGCGACGATCAGATATTTTCCTGTGAAACAAGAAAGGCAATTCGTAGCACTTGAGCCGTTGCAAGTTTGGCAATCAGGATCACAGACGTTGCATGTCTGAGTGAGAGTATCTTGATAGTATCCATCGACGTCGCAACTCACACAACTGTTATTTGTGGCAAGCAAATACTTTCCTGTATCACAGGAAAGACAGTTTATGGCAGCTGTGCCGTTACAAGTCTCACAGCTTGAGTCACAAGTATTGCAAGTTTGAGCAACGGTATCCTGATAATATCCATCGACGTCGCAACTCACACAACTGTTATTCGAGGCAAGCAAATATTTTCCTGTGGGACAAGAAACACAGCTTGTGGCTGCTGATCCGCTACAAGTTTGGCAACTTGTATCACAGGCTTCGCAGGTCTGAGCAAGAGTATCTTGATAGTATCCATCGACGTCGCATGCTACACAGCTGTTATTGGCTGCGAGCAAATATTTTCCTGTATTACAGGTAAGACAGTTCGTGGCAGCTGCGCCGTTACACGTCTGGCAACTTAAATCACAGGTGTTGCAGGTTTGAGCGATGGTATCCTGGTAATATCCATTAACATTGCAACTCACGCAACTATTATTCACGGCGAGCATATATTTTCCTGAGGAACAGGAAAGACAACTCGTAGCGCCCGATCCGCTACAAGTTTGGCAGCTCGTATCACAGGCTTTGCAAGTTTGAGCAAGAGTATCTTGATAGTATCCATCGACGTCACAACTCACACAGCTGTTATTTGAGGCAAGCAAATATTTTCCTGTGGGACAAGAAAGACATTTTGTTGCCGATTCGCTACAAGTATTGCAACTTGTATCGCATTCGTTGCAGGTCTGAGCAAGAGCATCTTGATAGTATCCATCGACGTCGCAACTTACACAGCTGTTATTCGCTGAGAGCAAATATTGCCCTGTATAGCAAGAGAGACAGTCAGTATCTCCCGATCCGGTACAAGATTTGCAACTTGCATCACAAGGTTCACATGTTTGTGTTGCGCTTACAACGTAATAGCCTGGAGAGGTGCAAGCAGTGCAGCTATTGTCATCTAATTTCAGGTATTTGCCTGAATAACAGCCGCTGCATTCGTTTGATGAAGGCCCTGTACATCCATTACAACTTGGATCACAAGTGGTGCAAGCGTTTCCGCTGATCATTTGTCCAGGTGAATTGCAAGCTGTGCATACACCGCTGGTGGCATTCTAAAGATGAAATTTTATTTTGATTATTGCTAGGGTATAAAAAGTTGAGTTTACGTAGAACGTGTTATATTGGCATCCTATTATTCAAGTTAGAATTAAGTTAAGATGGATTGAAATTTACTTTGGCAAGAATTTGTAGGACTATGAAGAAAATGAGTATCTGGACATGAAGCTTGACATTCATTATCAACTAGAACGTATCCGGAATTGCACTGCAGGCAAGCTGTTTCCAGATGACTAATGAAACCTTTCAATGCACAAGTGGGATCTAAATAAAAAGGATTAGACTTATTTTCTCATAAACTGCTGCATACCTGAGGGGTCTGTGTATAGATACTCAGCTCCTTTGAACCACATAAAATTAACAATATCAGCGTTTGCATCTTTTCCGCTTTCTAAGGTGGTTGATGAGCCACTAGTTTTTCTGTTACATAGTTCCAGTTGTGCATTGGTCATGTCCGCGAAGAGAAACCTATTCTGATCGAAATCACAGAAAAGGGTTCTGGTTGTGCTGACTCCATTTATCCAAACTCTGGCTGAACACTTACCAACTCCAAATTCTCTTGGTTGTATTTGGACAAATTCAAATATCAATCTGTACCAAGTATCTAGTGAAAGATTATAAAATTGTCAGTTTTCTTGATAATTCTATTACTAAAGTTTATTGCGGGAGTTGTCATTGCTGTATTCCAAGCACTAGCAGCAATCTGTTGAAGTATTACAATCTTCTTAGTAGAAGTATCCAGCTCTGCAACAAAGGATAAAAAATTTGTTGAGCTGCTCCTTATTGCGAATACAGTTTCTGATCCTGAGTAACCGGAATAAAATTTGATGTTCATCGCAATCACCAAGCCATTGGCATTCGATTCTCCTGTCGAAAAACTAAAATACTTCCCAGTACGACATTCAAGAACGTTATATGGTCCAATATTTGGATCCCAGTTCGTGTCAGCTGTGGATTGTCCTTGTTAGGGTGCAAATTAGGATCGGAAAATAGTGAGTCAAAATACCTTTGATGGCTGTCAGAGTGCCTTGAGTCGTGTTGGTAAAATACTCTACCACTGTGGTTTGGTTGTTGCTCACTGTAGGGTCACTTTGAAAATGTAGGTAATACACCTTGTCTTTAATTAAGAAATAGGTCAGACTCTATTAAAAGTGAGAATAATAATTTACTTTGAGGATTCATAAGCGCAAGGTTTAGCATCTCAGCCTGTGAGCTTGCTGCATAATCAATATAGAATCGAACATATTGAGTAACACAATTGCATTTTTTATTGTTGATGTCTCCTCCCCAATAAATTTTCGTTGTTGGAGAAAGAGAATAGAAACTCCCAGACGACGGTACTCTTGATGCATATTTCTCATATTCCAGTCCTCCATTATAATTATGCCGGAATCCATACTGAGTATTCAGGGCATTATTAATTGAGAGACTCACAAACGACCAGGCATTCGTCGGAAACATAGTAGATGTTTGTATCTAGCGATCAAATAAGTAAATTAAAAGGACTGGTATATATTATTCTTTTTACACTTTCCCAAGGAGTCCAATAAATGGAATTAATTGTTGTAGAAGCAGAATAAAATAACGCAGTGTCATTATTAGCCAAGGAAGCCAGCATTATTCTGCCTTCATTATAGTAATCACTAGGAAATGAAATCATTTTTCCAAATTTCAACTCAGATCTTACGCAATGTTGTTAGAAACCTGAAAGAAGCTATCCAGAGTAGGATAATTGCTCCAAGCCGTTTTCTTAATCCAGATACTCATTCCAAACTTTTCGGTACTCGTAAAACTTGGATCCATCGCAGAAACCGTCGTGCTCTTCGGAGATGAGCTTGAACCAAAAGTGGAGCTGCTTTCTTCCAAGTAAAATATCTTCAAAGCGCCTTGATACCATAGAATTATTCGAGAAAAGGTTGTTTTTGAGCTTACTGCAAGAGAAGAGGAGCGCTAGTATCAGAGCTGATGGTAAAAGTACTGTCATGAAAATTTAATTTTTATAATTGTGGGTACAAAGGATTTAGGTGTTATATTCTGGTTAAAGAAATTAAGAAATATTCTGCGATTGTTTTCGTGAATACTTAATTTTATTTATTGACTTTTATAAATTACAATCTTTGCTAATCCTCTCTGTTGCTGCTTCTAACGAAATAAATGTAAAGCGTTATTCTATTTTTCGATAAAGCAAATTCTTCGTTTAATACTGTGAAAAAGTGCTAACTCCTGACTAATAGCCTGAATACCAACAAAATAAAAAAATAATGTGGAGGATTAGAAGTGGCGTCCATTTCATTTGCTCGAGATGGTCTCGAAACACGCCAAAACCTGATTAATCAAAACTCTCCTTTGTTTTTGACCTATGATATCGAAACTCACAGCTATTTCTTTTGAATTAAACGTTTCTTCATAGCAAAGAATCCCTGAAATTGTAAAAAGATCCCATTTCAATGAAATAACTATGAGGCATCTACCCAACAAAAAATTATTCAAACTATTATGAATTACAACGCAGGATCCAATATTTTCGAAAAGTGAGCTCCTGTGAAATTATCATCATAAACCCAATTTTAAAACCTTTGATTCCATGACTCTATTGAACGTCCCTCCAAAATTCCTTTCATGAAAAATTGCTTGCTGGCTGACCAAACAAATATGATGCTCATAAATAAATAAGGAGATCTAAGAAATTTCTTGTTTCATTTTTCGCATGCATTCAACTTGTCTAACTATCAGCATATTTCAACGCTTTAATTGGACTATTTCTCAGAATCAGTTATAGGTTCGCAGATAATAAATTTCCATTAGTTTCCGAAATTTTTGATCCGTTTTAGCCCCATAAACTTTTAAAACTTGTCCCGTTAAATCCTAACTATTGATAAGAATTATTCTCTAACCTTATTCTCGAAGATGTCTTGTTTTGAAGCGACATGGCCAGATAACATCTTCTAGCAACTAAAATTGTTTTTGAAGAAAGTGAAAATATAAGGTTTCGCTAAGAGTAGTGCAAGGCTCCTAGTCATCAATCCTTTGATCTCTGTATCTCTGAAATTGCGCCTTGGATGAGGTACTTCGCATAATTCCTCCCTGTTGTACCTCTAATTATCAATAACCCATCTCAATTAATGAGAGTTTTTGGCGAATGGTATCTTTACTTGTAATTTGAGCCAATAAATTGAACCAAAAATTTTTTGAGAATTGATTCGGATGATACTTTCAATTCTTTTAGATAAACAGCTGCAGATCATTACAGCCGAAGATGTACTACAAATTCGATATGAAAAGCTGAGTGAGTTGTATTGACCCTCGGTTCTCAGCAGGGGTTCGGAGTCCAGATGAGAAAAATTAAATAAACGCAAATAAATTTTAAGCAGTCATCCTAAGAGGGTAAGGATTTAATTATTATGTTCCGAGGTTCCAGAACGTTTCGGAGAATCGGAGTTCTGATTATAAAAAACATCTTTGCAAAGTCATTCCTCAAGCATTAATTTCTTTGAAATTTGATCAGAAAAACAGTCAATGTACACTGTATAAGATGAATATATATCTATGAATGCTCCCATGTGAGAGAATGCCTTTCGTTCGGTTCTGTAATTCCAGCATAAGATTCTCAGGATTTCATTACCAAAAAAGTTCAAAAATGATACTTGTCCTCCCTTACATTAACTGACACCATCACTAGATCTCATATTTCTTTGCAGATAGTTTGTTTCCTCTTTCAAAAGAAATGTAAATCAATCCACGTCCTAAATTGTCTATTTCTATCATTTCGACACAAAACCAGTTGTCCAAGAATAAATTCAATTTGATTATCAGCTTTGATGGTCTCTGCTTTTTCTTTGTTTTCGAGGGCTATTAGGTTTTCTTAGAAAGTCATCAAATCTGAATTTCCAAAGCATACGAGTATCTCACTCCATTGGGAATAATAATCAGTGTAGACAGCAATCAGGGTATCTTGGCTATCTTAGACAGCCAGATCATATGAAACCGAATTAACACAAAAAAACTTTTTTTTTCAATCATGATGTCTATAGATAAGACTAGACTCTAAACATTCTAACAATATTATTCACTTCCATACGAAATTTGCAACCAATTTACAAAAAATGCCACGATCGTTTATTAACATTATAGTTAAAAGGAATTTCTTCTGCAAGTCATAAAAATACTCAAATTACTCATGAATAGCTTGATTATTCGTCAAAATCATACCGAATTATCTTTGATCCAGGAAGTTGCTGCCTAGAACGAATCTTAATGGAGGTGGGTTTATACTGCGACTCAAAGGATTCTTCTTTCTCATTTATTGAAGTATCATTGTTCCTTTGTAAATTTTCAGTTGCCTTAGAGAAATCTTGATTTCCAACTCTGAATCGAGAGCAGTTGGTCATTTCACCGCTTTCATTAAAATCTAAATTCATACTTATCAATCTTGTGCTACTCTGGCCTTTTTTTCGTTGAGTTCTGCCGCTAGATGCCAAAATTGTCATAGTCGGTGTTTCGCCTCCTGTACCAGAATAAGGTGTGCCCACAATTGATTTAAATTCTTGAGAAAACAATTGAAATGGATCTGTCGAGGGAGCTTCCAAGTTGTCGATTTTCAAAGGAGAGAGCTTGACGATATTCGTTGGGCTCTCGATAATCTTCAGAGGAAGCACTTGCGATTTCTTTTTTAGTCGTCCCCGACACGTCTGAAGGATGCTGGAGAGCAGAATTCCTACTACAATAATAGCATTGCAAGAGATTGCAGTGACAATGACTACGATCAATGCCAATCCAAGAGAATCTGACTTATTGTCTGATGCTGTTGTTTGAGTGAGACCAATGTATATTGCGAGAATTCCCAGAACGAACTTGAAGGTGTAATTTAATCCGAAGAGCATATTCTGGAGTTTCGAGGTATAGGGACGATAAATTAACCCTAATAGTAGAAACACTAAGGTGGTGCCTGTGTAGAGGACGGCCTGGAACGAACCGTAGTTTTGCAGAAAAAGATAGTGCAGATCGTTGAAAAAATTTTCAACAAGCAACACCAAGAGAAAATTTCGTGTAAGCCAATGGTCTTTTTTGAAATCAGTGGAAATCATGTTGACACTTTTTGGAACCTCTCTCCAGAGGGTCGGCTGCTTTTCTAGTTTAACTTCGTCACTGACTTTGGAAGCTGCCTTACGATTTAGCAGGTAGATGAAATAGCCAATCAGTAATGGATACGAAGCGAGGAATGCAATAGATATAAAGTATCCATACCAAGCGTACCAGGCCTGAGATCTGTCTTCTTTAATTTGAAGCATGCTGAAAAGATACAGCTCTCCGA
>ENA-UOTX01001803-UOTX01001803.1-compost-metagenome-genome-assembly--contig:-NODE-1803-length-13251-cov-18.724002_pt1 | contig 13251 bp, 9 predicted proteins | sample MGYA00238143_ERZ746982 | MGnify/ENA primary metagenome ERZ746982 (study PRJEB28758, sample SAMN06268862) | compost metagenome | isolation source: single cell | place: USA: California, Emeryville, Joint... | reverse complement strand
TCTATATTTTAGCTGCTAATCCAATCATTTACTCAATCCTAAGTTTGGGGTTTTGTAAAAGAAATTCCAAATACAAAGTTACTCGTCTCGCTCTATCACGTTCCAATAAATCTTCAAATATGACAATATTTGATATTTCAAGGAAAGCTCAAAAGATGATATACACTAAGGAAGAAGCTTTAGAAGGTAAAATTGGTTTAAGTGTATTTATTCAAACCACAAAGATTTTTTTCTTTTAATATTGTGAAACCATTTCTCATACTCGTCACTTATAAGTGCTTTTTTCTCTAGAGGTTGCGCAAGGATATGTGACATTTAGTGAGAGAAGAAATATTCTCGGTTCAATCTGTGGTGGAAACAAAGTTGGTTATCGTCTGCACAAGATTGAATCTTCTGGGCAGAAAGGTAGGCATAGCGTTCAATTGTTAAGAAAATCCATATGGCCTGCACAATATTTCATTCCACAAAGATATTTCGAGCATACAAACTATATTACAGGTTTGGATTTCAATCCGTCTGGAGAGTTGGTAGCTGTGACCGACACTTGTGACAAGTACTTGATAGTAGATGTGAACACTGAAAGTCACATCTATTATTTAGATATGGGACACACGACTTGTAAATTAGATATAGCAACTATATCCTGGATCGATGTCTCTCCAAGAGATGGAAATTTGCTTGCAGCAGTTGGTCCTGATAAGAATCTCAAGATATTTGATAAACGAGAATCGAAGATTGTTCAAACCATTGACAACATTCATAAAGGTAAGGTTCTTTCATTTGTTTTATGAATTCTCTCAATTATCTATTTCTTATTTTTAGACCAAACCTGGTGTGTCCGATGGAGTCCAAGAGGTGATATGCTTGCAACTGCATCTTTTGATAAGAGTGTAAAACTTGTAGACATAATGACTATGAAGGTGCTTTATACTAAAAGTCCTTAGAAGAAAGTAACTTCTTAATAGCTAATAAATAAAAACTACCCCTTATTCAATTTATTAGATGACTGCTTTCTGTAAACAAGAATCATAGTTGACCATCATATGAAAAAGAAAGATGCAACAACAGTATTTGAGAGAACAAAATTTATTACGACGATAGTTATTAAGGATCACTAAAACAAAACTATTAATTTAACAAATCGAGCACTCTTCCAAAAAAACCAAAAAAATACAAAAATTATTCTTAATAAAATTGCTCTCCAGCTGGCTTAGCTGCAAAAATACAGAGTCCGTTTTTCAATTTTGAGATCAATTATGAATTATCTCAAAGCCTTACGTACGTACCTGACAATCTTTTTTCGAGTATCAAAGCGATAGGCTGAGAGAAGCAAACAACAAATTCCTTTTCGTTTGGATTTTTGATACTTTCGAAGGAAAAGCACAGCTCACAAAAATCGTTAACCTTGTAGGAAGTGGTGAGAGTAAGATTAGTTGAAGCAGCTTTCACTCAAAGCACTTTTCAATAAGAACACATGATGAAGAGACTAAGTACGGAAAAATTTTAATGCTCAAAATTATTCACTATTTTGGTGATATTGTTTATTTCTTTCGGTTTGATCTTTTTTTTTTTTCTTCAGCAACCGATGATGAAACATGAATATTAAGAATATCAGAGAAAACATCCAAATCAAACATTCATTAATTTTCATCGAAGTAGTCGCTCAATGATGATCATTTCTCGATCTCTGTTGACCAATTTTCTTTCTCTTCGTTATTTGTGCTTTGGCTTGATCTAAATGAAGCATATTGAGGATGCATATTCTAATGATTTGAGAAAAATAGTTGTTAATATTTAAATGCCATCATACTTCCATCTGAGGTGATCCCAGTGTAATACGGCTTTCTGGTCTTGAGGTCTAACAAACGAATGAACGTGGAAGTTGCCGCAGTTGCAATCATTTCACCACTTGGACTCCATCGTACACAATTGATTCCGCCTAAAAAAAAAAATTATCAGATTTCACAAATAATTCATTAAATAATTTCAAGATCTTACCTGGGTTAATAATGCATTCCATGGAATTGGATCTCTTGTCGAATATTTTGACATCTCCTTGAGAACCTCCTATTAAAAGCAAATTTCCGTCGCTTGGATGAACATCAATCCAATGCCTTTGCGCTAGAAGGAACACAGTTAGCTTTAACTAAGAGAATTAAATATCATAAAGTGAAATTAAAAGTTAGCATAGTGATTTCCTTTCCGGGAAAAGAAATGCATTTCTCTCTAAACTATGTGAAATGAATTATCCATTTTGATGAAGAGTCAGAAGATGGGATAGAAGAGAAAACAAAAATTGGTAGAAGTTACCACGAATAAGTATGATGGATTCCTTTAAAATCGGAGCTTTCTTCTCAGCGTCTAGAATATTGAGGACGTTCATACCATCTTTCACGAATAGACTGAATAGAAAGGGTTCGCCAGTATTGGTACTCCATCGACAGGGGCCTTCAAAGGATCGCCGAGGAAGTGCATCTCGTATCTCAAGATTTAGGGAACAAATTTCTTTCAAGTTCACCCAAAGCCTGCAATCGTCAGTATTTATATCTGATACCACGCACATGCCACGACGGTCAATAGTCGCTACTATTTCACCAGAAGGACTGAAATCAAAACTTGAAATTGTGTTGTCTTTATGTGAAGGTGATTATTGAATGCAAAATAGGAACGTTAAGAGACCACTTACCTTCTCCAGGCTCATATTGTCCATGCCATTTTGATTTTCTTAGCAGCTGTACACTATAGCTACCTTTCTGTCCAGAATATTCTATACTGTGTAGATGGTAGGCGATTTCCCCTCCGACTGGGAGTAAACCAAGAATATTCCTTCGCACATTAAATGTTACGTCTCCAAGACCAACCACTAGAAGGAAGAAACAAATAATGTTGAGAGGTTAGTACAAGAATTAGCTATTTCAATATTAAGAAAAAAGAGAACTCTTTTAGTTGCTATTCACTCAGGCTGAATCAATTTTACCTCCTGAAACTTCTTCAAAAGTGTAAACTTTCTTCGCCACATTCCTTGAGATATCAAACAGTGCCATATTCGCTGATTGGACGCCATGATTCAGCGAGACAAGCAATTTCGAGTTTGGGATTTCTTTTACATGAGTCCACCCACCTGAATTGAGAAATTTGGGTTAGTGTCAAGAAATAGGATATATCCACCATCTTTTATTTGAACTCCTTTAAAGATTGCATAATTCTGTTTATTTTCGAGTTCTATGACGCTAATGTTGTTGAGAAAACCTGAAGACCAGGCGAGCATTGTTGGAGCTGTGGGAGTTATCTCTTCTATTCCAGTATAAGAAGCAGTATCATTAAAATTTTGGAGATAATGATATTCATGAGATTACCCTTGATATTTTTTGGAGTTTGTCGTTTTGGTTCTTCTCCATCCGACGTAGAGGGAACTTGATATTTGACAGCTTTGATTTTAATAGGTTCAGTGATTCTTTTGGAATCTTTATTGGATTTTCGCAAACACGAACAGCCACTTCCCATTTTGGCCGATCAATAAATTTCTGTATTGAAAATAAATTTATTCATGCAATGCCAAACTAATTTCAGTTTCATGTTGTGCAATAGGCAATAAAAGTTAATGATCTCATTTAATATCTTCGAAAATAAAGATTGGGTTGTCAATTTAGCCTGGAAATATTATTATACATCTCAATGGGAAAAATTGTTGTCCAGTTTCATATAAGTTGGTAAATACTCTTTTATCATGGCATTATTCATGCTTAGATATGAACATTTGATGATTCAATTATTTTTATTGAAGTAACGTCGAGAAACTTTAATGATCAGATGATGCTCTATCTTCTTGACATCACTTTTTCCTCCTTTCTGCTTCTTAAATCTGTTTCTTGCTGTTTATCATGCATCCAGAAGATCGCATTAAAAATTTAGAATTTTTTTCTAAATTCCAATATCTTCTATTAAGAAATCGAGCGAAGAAATGATTCGGCTAACCAAATAGTCTGAGATTTCTTCCAAGTAACTCAAGAATGAGTCTAAAAATGATTAGTTACATTGCTTTTGAAGACATTCAAAATCGTTGTTTTCTGTGAACTCTTTACAAGTTTAGATGCTTGTTTTGCCTTGAGCTCGCTGATCCTGACAATGTTTTTCATGAATAATATCATAACGATATTAATAAGATGAAAACCCCTTGTCATTGAAATACTCAAAGAGAAAAATCTTCTAAAGAAAAAGACCAGGCGGCGAATTACCAAACAGATTCCCTCTTGAAAAGCATTTGCATGCAATCAAATCATCAAATTTCCATTTTTATCTGTAGGTTAAGTCGAAACTACGCTGGCGATTTTCATTCTCAATGTATGAATGCAGCATTTTCGATACAAACCTATTTTTCAACGCAAAATTAAAACTATTACATCAGAAACTCTATCTTTTGATGCGAATTTCTATGAAAATCTCATCTTAACTCAGAAAAAAGCTTTGTTAATCCTCAATAACTAAATATCTATAGAAATTCTAATAGCATTTAGAGTTCTGGGCTGATTCTAGAGTCAATTTCACAGCTTCTTGTTGTTTTGCATCCTGTTTTTTTATTAGTTTGTTCACCAGCTCCCATACCAATTCTTTGAGCCCTTCACCAGTCTTCGCAGAGGTTTCATAAAACTCAGCATCGTACATTTTTGCTAAAGCCAATCCCTTTTCTGTATCAATGACTCTTTTCTCAGCAAGATCTATCTTATTTCCTAGCAACAAAATGGGAGTCAATGGAGGAGGATTTTTTCTTGTTTCCGCGATCCATTTTGTTGCAAAATCAAAGGAGTCTTGATTAGTGATGTCATACACCATCAATATGGCATCTGCTCGACGCAAACGATCTTCCTTAAACTCTATGTACTTATCACCAAGGAAGAATTCCCACATTTGCAACCGAACACTTTTATCATCAATGTAAATGGATTTGAACCTGAAGTCCATATTACGGAATACTGAGACATCTCCTAGAAACACCCCATCAGTGATCTGGTGCAGAAGACAAGTTCTTCCAGAGAAGGGGGCACCAAAAGTATGAATTCGGAATTGGTAATCGAATTGCTGAGCCGCCTGCATAAATTTGCAAAGCGTGAATTAAATTGACAAATTAGATATTACTAAGCAGAGCAACGGAAAAGCACTTTATTGGTAAATAATACGATATTGGAAAAGGATCTTTTCATAAAAATACGATATTGAAAAAGCGCCTATTAGCTTTATTAGTAAATAATGCGATATAGAGAGGAAAAAACAGAGAGCAAATATCAATCAGTATTTTGTAATACTTAGCCACATTGGTTTTCAAGGAGTCTTCTTACTAACTTTGCTTGAATTAGAAAGAAGAATTCAAGTATGTACTCTAATCTAAAATTTACAGTGTTTCAGGTTCTTACCTTGAAGCTGATAAGAACAACACTATTAAAGTTCCAAGTAATGATGCGATATTAAATTTGCATAGCAGATCAGAAACTGAAGAAAGTCAAAAATTTCAATCAAAAGGATCAAAGATTTTATGATTTTCTTGCTGACGGCACAGTAAGGAAATCAAATCTGAATGATATCGTTTAGTTGTGATGTAAAAAATATTGAAAGCATTGCTTCGATTGCTTTGTGAAAGAGTCCAAGGCGCTCAAAAAGCACTCAATGTACGCTCTAACCGGTTGATTTGTCTTTTAGACGGAACAATTTACTCCAAAGGAAATCCTGGAGAACTATCAATTCATCTCGAAAAATAAATCTCAATAAATCAAATCAAAAGAATTTTCCAATATATCATGCATTCTAAATCTCGATCTATCGTCATAACCGGGGCAAACAGAGGCATTGGATTTGGCCTAGCTAAGCTTCTGCTCAAAAAATCAAGCAAACCCAAAGTTATCATCACCTCCAGAGACGAGACTCGCGGAAAAGCCGCAGTAAACGAGATTCTTGACGAATATCCTTCTTCTAAGGAGTCTCTTTACTATCATGTCCTTGATATCACGAATAAAGATTCCTACTCTCCTTTCGCAGATTGGATCAAGTCAACCTTTGGAAAAATCGACGTTCTCGTCAATAATGCAGGAGTTTTGCCTAAGGGAGATGGTACTTTCTCCCGAAGGTACCAAGCGACTCTGGAAGATGCTACAAAAGTTATTGGAACGAATTATTTTGGCACTCGAGCTTTCACAGAGTATATGCTTCCTTTGTTGGCTTCTGATGGCAAAATTATTAATGTCTCTGGTACAAGAGGATTACCCGATTGGCAAGGAGAAAAGTTATCCAAGAAGTTCGCTAATCCTGAACTCCAGCCAGGTGACCTGGAGGAAATCCTCGAGATCTTCATGGAAGCTGTAAAGAAGCAAAACTTTGAAGAAGCTGGAGTTACCAAGTCCAGTTATAATGTCGCCAAGGCCTTGCAGATTGCGTGGACAAACCATATTCTCAAAAAAAATCTCACTGGAGACCAGCAAGTTTTTAGTATGTGTCCTGGGTGGTGTCGGACGGGTATGGGAGGGGATAAAGCTCCAAAGAGTGCTGAAGAAGGGGCGGAGACAATAGAATATTTAATCGATTTGCCTTATAAATTGAATCAGGACCTCAACGGGAAGTTCTTTAGAGACAAAAAAGTAATTCCGTTTGATGAACCAAGAAGCGAGCTTTTCTTGAAGAATTCCCGCAACTAATGAAAAGGAGCAGCTAAAAGGGCAAAGAGTCAAGAAAAACTATACATAGTTAGAGCCTGTAATATCTTATTATTAATGTTAAGTCCTACTCAATGCATATTACTCGATTATTAAGTAGAAAGAACTGTAATGCTGGTGTAAATTTTCGTTATCAACTTACTCACACTAATGAAAAAATACTGATAGAAAAAGTGATTTATCGTATAATACTTCTTCTTAGTTTTCTGCAAAGAGGAGAATCTAATGATCAAGAAGAGATTTTCGAAACGCTGGAGTACGCCTTCTTTGATTTTGGTTTTGTAAATGAATATCGCTCAGAAAATAAATTACATTGGGCTCAAAAACGAATATTTCTAACGCTTTTAATACAGCCAACAAAACATAAAACAATTAATTCACGAGATATCTATCTAACACTCTCCCATGTTTTCTCAATCACGAGTCATAGCCATCACAGGCGCAAACAGAGGACTCTATTGGTGATAAAGGAGCTATTGCATTGAGTCACAATACAACTTGGATTAACCTACAAACACTTGATTTTGGAAATAACTCTATTGGTGTGGAAGGAGCTACTGCATTGAGTCATAATACAACTTGGATTAACCTACGAACACTTCATTTGACATCCAACTCGATTGGTGATAAAGGAGCTACTGCATTGAGTCAGAATACAACTTGGAATAACCTGCGAACACTTGATTTGACATCCAACTGGATTGGTGAGGAAGGAGCTGCAAGTTTAGAGAAGAGTCAGGCTTAGCCAAAAAAACTTCAAATATACTACGACTAGTTCTTATTCTCGTGCTTCAGCTTCCATCTTTCGAGAGTATTGAAAATGCATTCTACCTTCCAACATTTATAGCAGTCTTCCAACTAAAACAGAATCAATTCATATTTCCGAAGTAAAGCTCATTTATGCTTCCCTTCATATATCTAATGATTTATCAGAAAACATTAATGTTAATGTAATCTCTCTCTAAAAGGTTCCAATTTCAATAGATTTTTCACAATTATCAAGAACATGAAATAATGAAATCCACATAAAGCGATTATTTTATCATGAGAATCTTGCAAAGTGTGAAATTTCCAAGGAACTCAATCATCTCGTTTTTCAGGATGAATTTCACGATATCTCTCCAAATCTTTTGTTCGAATTCCAATATCCTATTAGATTACATACAATTTAAAACTGATAAATACACATACAAACCTGAATTTCTCATTCGGAAAAACAAATTATTTACACTTTAAACTTCGAAAACTCTTCCTCCTAATGAAATTCAATAATACTAATCCCATTATCCCACTATGAAGACCAGACAAGCAAGGTTGGACACTCTGGAGGCATCTCCTCTATTCCAAGTTAGATCATAGGCAGAGTTTGGTAGCGCAGAAAATACGATTCTCTTCTCATTAAATAAGTAGATCAAAACACTAGTAATACAGTTTTCCTTCTATAAAAACTATTCAATCTTCTTTTTCTTCTTGACATATCCTCTTTATTTTAATTCTTTAACATGGGTAATGAAGCATACGAAATTGGCAGCCGAGTATTCTTAATGCGAATCGTTCATATTCAAACAAGCGTAATTCGCTACAATCTTAGTTGTTTTAGTATGGAGTACGAACCAAATTACTTTCACTTCGAGATTCATTAGTTTTTTTCAAGCACAGAGGTCCGATTCTTAATTTTTGAGATCAATTTTGTGTTTTCTGGTATGAATTTCTCCCTTCTCCTGGTTTTTAATTTTTGAAACAAAGGAATGCATAATGAAATCCTGAAATAGAAGGAAGGATACAAATATAATCTCAATGATGAGTGGTTTAACACACTATTTTGGCTTCTTTTAGCCATCTTTCACTTCGGGTGATTATTAGCTTGGACTCTTTCTCAAATGAAGCAGACAGACAATGCACCATCTAATAAGAAATAGTAATAGTCTTTATTAATTCAACAGTGAAATTTTACTTCCATCCGATGTCTTTCCAGTATAAAGCACTGTTCCAGCCTTGAAGTCCAATAGTGCTACTGCCTTAGCGGTATCGGTTGTAGCAATTGCGAGCATCTCACCGCTTGGACTCCATCTTACACAATTCGTTATCCCTATAAAATAACAATTAGATTTAATGAATGTTTTATTACTCGAATCAAAAATATTACCATTGCAAATGTCAGAAAAAGTTTGGACAATCTTTGATTCTCGTTTGTCAAATATCCTCACGCTCTCGCCGTAACCACCTACAGCCAACAAGTTTCCGTTGCTCTGGCAAACATCAATCCAGAGTGTCCACCCTAGTGCAAAGCAGGTAAAATGATTGCCAAATGATTCAGGCGCAGTGCAAAAAAATTAAAAAGCCACTCCTGAAAGAAAAAGAGAAATCATGGTTTTCTTTTCAATTGATTGGAAATTAAACATATGAGAAGCGAGAAGATACGCAAAGTCTCAAGCAATATTTAGCTGCATTTACCTTTCAATTGAAACGGACTCTTCATAGTGAGAGTTTGTGTCTCAACATCGAGAACATTCAAGTTGTTAGCGCCATCCTTCACAAATAATAATGGCTCTTCAGCGATAGTGCTCCATCGACAACAGCAATTAGTAACTAAAATCGTGAGAAAATATAAGTATACGAGAAGTTTTAATGTTGCAAGTATAGGTTAATATGAGAAGTACAAATGTATTTGGTCAAAGTGGAAAAGAGGGATGAAGTTAAAGGTTTTACTTCCGAAGCCTGCTCCCGCTAGGTTCAGATGGAAACGATACTCATCAGCGTTTACATCCGATATTAAGCATGTTCCTCTGCGGCCAATTGTCGCTGCGGTCTCTCCACTAGGGTTGAAATCAAGGTTAGTTATGATATCTCTTGCATGCAAATATATTAAATGAACAGCAAGAGATTTTAACTACACTTCGCTCATTTTGAATTCAGAGTGCCATTTGGATTTTCGGATGAGTTTGACTATATGTCCACCTTTCGAAATGGAGAAATCGTAAAGGTGGTATGCTATCTTTCCTCCAACAGGAATTGCACCAAGAATGTTTCTTCGTGGGTTATAGGCCACATCTCCCCAGCCAGTCACTAAAGGAAGATATAATTATGAAATAGAGTTTAACAAATGATTTTACTGCCAGAAACTTCCTCAAAGGAATATATTTTCTCCGGACACCCTTTCCGTGAGACATCGAATACTTCAAGGTTAGCAGACTTGTCGTCACAGTGGTGAATAGAAACTAAGAGTCCTGTGTTTGCAATCTCTTTCACGTGATCCCAAGCTTAATAGTCATTTATCTGTTCAAAATGAACAAATTTATTCAATACTTCCTGCTCTTGTGAGCTTAGCTCCGTCAAAGTTAGCATACTCTTGCTTCGTTTCGAGCTCAACAATGCTAATCTTATTATTAATGTTTGAGCACCAGGCAAGTAGGGTTGGAGAGCTGGAAGATGCCTCTTCTAAGTTATTTCAAATTAGAAAGATTGCAAATTGAGAATCTCATTAAATAAGCGATAAAGATAAGTACCTTTTGGTATCGAAGCTTTCATCAAATCATCGCTTGGTGAGTCTCTCTGAGCTTTTGACTCCTCAAGGACTGTGTGAGTCGATTCTTGAGCGTCATTTGACTCGGTTTTTGAGAACATTGCTTTTTTTTATTTGGTAATAATAGAGCGGGAATAAAATTATTCATTATCAAAGCTAATCTTCAACTTATAAGTGAGGAAATGATTATCTGATTAGATAAAAAAAAAAACAAAAAAGAGGGAAAGGCGAGCGATTGAACCAAAAATTCTATCAAAAGGATGATACCTTAGCTAAAATCACTTGAAATAATGATATCTCGCGAATGACTCTCAACTTTTCTTGTCTTAAAAACAAAAATATGAATTCTTTCGTGTCTCTTCAGCAGTATGCAAGAGATGGTCCGTTGAGACCAACCTTCAGAAAGATATTCAGCATAATTAGAATGAGCAACATTGTGAATTATTGCTCACTGTGTTATTAAGAACAACAAGTCTTTTTTTTTAAACAACAATTTCCCTTGGGTTTAGTTTAGGCTACAAAGTGATCAATTCTCAGCTTAAATTGAAGCAGTAATAATTCTCAAAATGAGTTTTATCAGGTAGAATCAGTGCGGCTATATTAATCCAAAAGGTGCTAACAAAAATATAATAAAACAATAGCGCAAGGATTTCGCAACTCAACAAGGAATTCAAAACGTCCGAATTTCAGAAAATGGAAAAAAATGGATTTGTCAAGAAAGAAAAATATTTAACGGAACACGAATTGAACACAAATTAGTATAATTTTCTCCAGGATAATCTCCATCAAAGTTGCTCTCTTTAAGAATGGTGAATGCTTCGATAACACCTTAGTCGATTTCTCGCTCAGCCACATTGAATTAACTTGCCTCTCCTCTTTCTTTCGCGAAACGGGGATTATTTTTTTCAGCCTATTACCTTCATAATCCCTTGCATTTGCTAATCTTTTCAAAGTAGTTTGGGCTGGGCTAAGTTATTCATCTCGAACATTCATGGGGTTTTTTTTTCTCTCTCTCATTAGAACCAGGTTCCTTCTTCTTCCGTCTTCAATCTGCTTTTTCGCTTAATCGATTGTGGTAACTCTACTGCCTTTTTCGCCTGCTGAGTTTAAGTTTTTCATTCATGTTTCACAATTATACTGCCGTTAGTTGTTCAAACCTCTTCCGTTTTACTTCTTGGATCCTCTTTCAATATTCTATTAGTTAATGTCTTCTAATCTCACGAGTTCAGCAATTTACGATGCTTCCTTAACAAGCAAAGCCACACACCAAGAGTCCCTTTTTCTTTGATGCAATCAATTTGTAGTGTTACGGTCTTCGAGCTTCTGTGAACTTTGGCCATCGAGTACTTCTCTAAACATTTGCCTCAGCTAGATTTGATAGAGAATTATATTTAAAGGAGTATTTTTCCTGAATGCCTCTTGGTTAGTACCGGTTTATGACGAATGCACTCAGAAAAGAAACTAGGTGCTTTTTCATCTACCGAGATCAAGCTGTTTGGGATTTCCTTTACATAAATACAAAATCCTCAAAACGGAGAAAATTGGATTAACATGAAAATATTGAATATATGTCTTTTTTATTTGAACTCCTTCAAGGTTTGCATAATTCTGTTTTTTCTTGAGTTTTATGACGCGAATATTGTCGAGAGTTTGTGAACACCAGGCTAGCAGTGTGGCAAGCTTCGGAGCATTCACTTTTGTTCAAAATCATTAAATATGAAATTCGATATGCATTGATATTGATGAGAGTACCCATGAGATTTTTGGAAGTTCGTGCCATGGATTCTTCTACATCTGTGTTTTTTTAGCACAAACAATCCAGAAATGGTCTCTTTAAATCTACTAAAATATAAATAGTGCGTTTTTACTTCCTATCAAAAGTTTCTCTTTTAGTTTTAAATTAACTTTCTGTAAATTTTCTGCTATTACTTATCTATCTAAAGAGCAGATGATGAAAGATAATCAAGTGAGATGAAAAAATTTTAATGCTTGAATTATTCAGTGGTTTGGAGATATCATTTATGTGCTTACTTTAGTTTGGTCCTTTTTCGTATTCTAGCAATCAATGATGAAGCATGAAAGAATTAAGGATGCAGAGAAATCACGTACTAATTTAATTCTTAGGAATACTTTTCGATTTGTTTATTCGATAATGACCATTCAATGCTCATTTTAAAACAATATACTTTTTGTCTTCGTGTTCTTTGTGATTTTTAACTTTTCTTTAGATGAAGCATACTGAGCATACACCACCTAACGATTTGATAAAAATATTTGTTAACATTAAATATCATAATTTACATTCATCTGGAACATCTGGAATGCTTCAAATCAAGAGCGTCTTCCCGGTCTTGAAGTCCAACACTTTTACGATCCCACTATAAGAACCGCTTGCAGTCATATTGCCACTCGGACTCCATCGGACACAGGAGATGTGCTCTTGAAAATTAGAGTTACGCCAGAAATAATTCATTAAACAATTCGAGATCTTACCTGTGTGAATTTTTTGAAAAATCTTGACTAATTTCGATTTCCGCTTGTCAAATATTTTTATATCCTTATCACTTCCTAATGCAAGCAAATTTCCGTTGCTTGGACAAACATCAATCCAAAAACAAGGCACTAGATGGAACAAAATTATTTTCAAGGAAATAGTCAAATATTATAAATGAAATAATTGATTCAGTATCCTCCTCTTCGGGAAACAAGAAATGCTTTTCCAATTAAGAGAAACAGAAGACGAAGAGAAAATAAAGCAAAGAGTCTTTATCCAAGACATTGATTTTTGTCGCTAGCCACTAAAGAAAAATAAATATAAGTCGTGAATATGGAAATAGTTTCTTCAATATTAAGAGAGAACCCATAAGATTGTAATCACTATCCATTAATTAAATTATACATCCTGAGACTTCTTCAAAAGAGTATATCTTCTTTGGTACTTTCCGTGAGATCCATCAAATATTGCCATATTTGCTGAAGAGTAACCGTTGTGATTGAGGGAGACAAGTAATTTCGAATTTGGAATTTCCT
>ENA-UOTX01001802-UOTX01001802.1-compost-metagenome-genome-assembly--contig:-NODE-1802-length-13254-cov-24.048342_pt1 | contig 13254 bp, 7 predicted proteins | sample MGYA00238143_ERZ746982 | MGnify/ENA primary metagenome ERZ746982 (study PRJEB28758, sample SAMN06268862) | compost metagenome | isolation source: single cell | place: USA: California, Emeryville, Joint... | reverse complement strand
GAGGAGATTATTGCAAAAGCAGCGTATAAGCAGAGTCTTGATGAAATCCTCATTCAAGCTGGGCTTTATAATGAACGCTCGACCGAGAGCGAGCGGCGTGCGAAACTGGTATAAACGCCCCTTTACTTACAAGCATGTGCGAATAATAATCGCTTATTAGGAGGATCTGCTGAAACGTAAAGCTGACGACGATGAAGCAGATGAAGGCATCCCTGATGACGAGCAGATCAACGAGATGCTTGCGAGAACTGAGGTATATTGTGTGTGTCTTCGTTAAAATTCATGAGAATTTAATTACAGGAAGAAATGACGTTTTATGAAAAAATGGACTCGGAGAGGTACGAGAGAGAGGCGCAGATATACAAACATTTCCAATATCCCCAGAAGGGAGAAGGGAAATTCTTTAACTATCGTCTGTTGCAGCCTGATGAGGTTCCTTCTTGGCTCATGACAACTGTAACACCCTTTTATATTTTGCTGATCTAAGTTTCTAAAAGGGGTTCAAAGCGACAGCTTCTACTCAAAATACATTTTCAAAAGAGTTCACATCCTCAAATATTAAATCAGGCCTGAATCTTGAAATAAGATTGTCTGTACTTTAGAATTACAGCAAGAGAATCAATGTTGCTGAAGCAACAGAATTTCATATTCGAGAGTTGCTGATAATTTTTTAAGAGGGATAAAAATATTTGGAAAGTTTATTGAATATATAATTATTGGAGAAAGATGCTGTGTATTGCTCATGTTGAACGGGTTACTCCTCAAATAAAAAATAGTATCTCGATAATCAGTCAAATTTAGTAACTTTTTGAATTTTTCAAGTCTTCATCTAACAAATTGGGAACTCAATACTTCAATTACATTAAATTTTGAAGAACTTGAAGGAATGAATTGATTAAACCATATTATTGATTTTGAATTTGTATGGCGTCAAATAATCAACATAAATAAAGCTCATAACAAAAGATCATTTTTTGCATCAAAAAAGAGAGGATTTTCTCAACCGTCCATAAAAGACACTATTTGGATATAAATCTCTTTCTCAGCTAAATTTTATAAAAATTGATACTTCAAATATACAGAAATATTTATACTCCGCAAAAATTCCGTTTTATGTTTATCTGTAGTGAACCAGCAGCCTTTCCAGAAATAAAATTGAGTAAATATCAATATCATTAATCACAGACATTTGAGTTTCCGAAATATTGGCCTATCACTTAGATCTTTAAGGAGAATATAGATTGGAACATAACTTTATCATTATAAAGTTCCTAAAATGAGGTGCTAAAGATTTTAAGGTATTTAGTCCTTCTTAGCTTTATTCGCATTGGTAAACCGAGGTGGTCCTCCCCCTTTAAACTTGAATTTATCCTGACTTTTTGTCTGGTCGCTTGCAGGATTAGAGCTCGAAGCTTTCTCAGGGGAATCTATTTTGATGGGTTCATTCTTCATGTTAGACCGTTCCTTTAGATAGTCATCATAATACCGACTATATTCCCTCAAGTCGATATTCGTGACAAGATATGAGCCACCACATCGAAAAATATTTGTTTTTGGATAACTCATATAGTTCCAGAAATTAGCTCCTTTATTCTTCTCCACAAACTCAGGAAAACGAGAGTGTTCTTCATTTGCTTGATACGTTGGCTTCGATGAGGCGTTTAGCCAGTAATAGATTTTTTGTCTTGTCCATGGTCCTTGATTAGCATTATCGGCCTGCTCTTTATTCTCTTCTTTCGCATTTTGAGGGCTTGGATCAGATTTCTTCTCTTCTTCTGGTTGCGAATTTCCTTTGTCGCTTTCATTTGATTGAGAGACCTTCTTCTCATTTTCAAAATTGGAAGGTTTGGCAGGCGAACTCATCACTTTAGGATCTTCATTTGGTGTTTTAGCAGCACTGTAATTGTAAGTCACAGATTTGTCATAACCGTTTAACTCGTCGCACACCTTGCAATAGAAGTTGTCGCCGTAAATTGAATGTAGATGTTCTATCACAACTCGAAGATCAGATAAGTATGGAGGAGCGAAGTATTTGTAGATCCAAGTATAGGACGGAACTTTCAATTCTTTGAAATATTCAAGACTGTACACAATTCCATAGATGTAGGATAACATTATATCTGTCATCCCCTCAATAAGTTCCTCATCTGGAAGATTCTTAGCTTTTGGCAGCTCATCTACATCTGTTGATTTTGAAGCCAGCCAAATCAAGTATTTATAGTAGGCTCGATTTGTTCCGAAGGCTTCGCATTTCTTTAATAATGCTTTAATGTTATGAAGTATTGACTGGTCACTGCTCATTTCAGAAGAAATTTTCTTCTCTGGTGAAGAATCAGTTGGTTCTTTTTTGACGGTGTTGTCTCCATTGAGTTGACCTGTTTTCATTTCTGGAGAGTTGTTCTTCTCTTGCAAAGAATCAGTTTGTGCATGACTTAGCATTCTTAAGAAATTCGCAAACTTCTTCCAATCTAATTCCTGATTGCAAAATATCGAATCTTGGAAGTTGACAAGAGCAGTGTGAAGTCCCTGAAATTCAAATCTTCTTTTATCTTCTGAATTAAAGTCAGCACATTTTAATGTGTCCTGGAGCATTATCCGGCGCTTTTGACCGGGAATGACGTCAGTTCCAGTCAAAGCAGCTATCATCATGAGTTCTAACACTCTGTCTTCCTTAATATTTTTCTCCTCCGATTCTCGTGAGAATTTTTTGAACAGGAGGCCCATGTCTGCCTTAATCTCTATTTCAGTCGATAATATCGTTAAATTAGGATGAGTAATTCCCAATCTTAATCCATAGAGTAAGCTGTCAGAATCGCCTGAGACAACATAGTAAACTCCCTCAGATGGGCATTGTTGTAAGAATCTAAAGCATTTGGTTTCTGCTTCGCCTTCTTCATTACATCCACTAATCACAATATCTTCTGATGAGATTTGAGAATAAGCTTCTGGAATTAGCCGCTTTAGGTCAGTCTCCAAACGGGTAACAAAGGAATTTCCGCTCGAATAGTCTTGTGTATGATAGTAGTTGCCTCTTAAGTATTTCTCGTCTTCATCCTTAAGGAAATATTTCACATTCTTATTTCTCTTTTTGACTTGGGTAGCAAGTCCTGTGGGTCCTTCAAAACAGACATAGATTTTCTTTGGATTTGTCATTCTGCAAAGCACTTCAAAATCCTTTTTAATGCGGCCGCAAATACTCATGTATGCGTCCTCTTTGGATGTTGTCCCTGTTTTAATGAACTCTTTATCTACAAGTAGAGAATGCACTCCTTGTAAATAGTTCGGAAAGTCAATGAAAACTTCAGATTTGACAGTAATTTCCTCGTTCGCCTGCTCTTTAAGCCAGGCACCTAAACCGTCAACGCCCATTTTTTGTTTCAAACGAAAATAAATTTATATTTGAAATCCCGAATCGAGTTATTAAAGTCCTATTCTCTAGGGTTTGAGTTTGTGAAAAAACACATGCTTTATCAGAAATAGGTGACAATTCTCTCCAAAACCAGTACTGCGCCATTTACGCAATCCAAGGTTCGCCTTAGAAAGATCACTTTCCAAGATATTTAGATGAAAAAAACGGAATTTGCTATTTTGTGGAGGAAAAAGCTAAAACTATGAATTCTGTCTCTGGAGGTTAGCAAAATTTAACTTACTGAATGAGTCAAAGTGCCTGCAGAGCTTCCTTATATCTTAAGACATGTGCAAGTAAGATGAATATTTAACATCATGACCAAGCCGCCGATTTTCTGTACATATATTCGAGAAGGCAGCGAAACTTCGAGAGAGATACACTAAAAAATGTTTCCTAAACGCAAGAAGACATTCATTCCTCAAGAAACCAACTATTAGAATTCTCGAGTAGAATTAACCTGCTTATCGAAATTGGAAAATAAAGATTCTTGCAATTTCTCCAAGGTTTCAAGAAAACGAGTCGGTAATAGTATGAAAAGAAGATATTTAAACCGTTAATCGTGATGTTTCAACATTTGTATGAGACTTCTCTCTAATAGACACAAAAAGCAAGAAAATAAACTGTCAAAACTCTCTATTTCAATAACCACACTTCACAAATAATATTACTTTGTAATTCAAAAAAGCATACTAGTGTTGCAGCCATTTCTCTTGAAATCTTGTTAGAGAATAAACAGTACTGCCTTTAATATTCAGGTTGAAAACAAAAATATTTCACCGCGGGTGATCAATTTATCAAATTATTCAATTAGCCGGGATCTGTTGAGATAATTTATTGTTTATCTATTGCACCAAAATATCTATATCTTTCTTCAAAGCCAATCTAAATCCCTGTAATCATGTCAGCAGTCGACGATATCGCAAATTACGGACTCGATGCCGAAGAAGACCAGGTTTCCAAGCAAAGCAACGAGGAAGAGGTCCCAACATATTACGTTGAAAAAGTCATCGATAAAAAAACAGAAGATGGGAAATTATATTACAAAGTCGTATGGCAAGGGTACGACGAGAAAGAAGCCACTTGGGAACCCGAAGAAAACCTCTACAACGTCAGCGATTTGATTGACGACTACGAGGAGAAGCTCCAAAGAAAAAAGAAAAATTATCTTCAGGAAGATGACAGAAAGCAATCAGGGAATAAGAAAGTGAAAACAGGCGATAGAGAGGGCTATTTTGTTGAGAGTGAGCGAAAAGACCGTATGTCTACCTCTGAGGCCAGGAAGAACCTCCCAGAAACGGGACATCTGCGCTATAGGGATAGACCTAAAGAAATTGTTGCGGTCCGTGCGATGACTGAGCCCGGAATTTTCCTCTTTAGAGTTAAATGGGAGCCAAGACGCACAGGAGAAGTGCCATTGGAGAGTTACGTTAGCAGTGAGGATTTTATGAAGTATAACCCGAGATTTTTGCTCGCGTTTTACCACCAGAAGATCAGATTCAGAAATCTGGAGAAAGGAGATGATAAAAAGGCACCAGAGAAGAAAGATTCCGGCAAAAAATGGGATACCAGTCTCGAAGAGAATCTTGAGAAGGAAAAGACTGATAAAAAAGACGGAAGCGAGAAAAAGAAAGTGATCTTTGAGGAAGAGAAGAAAGGTGAGGAGAAGCCAGCGGAGGAGGATTTCCTGTGGTCGGGCGAGCCGGCGTCTAAAACAGGCGAAAAATCGTCTGAGGCGATACTTGTTGAGTCTGGAAATAAGGAGCAGGGTGGTGATTCGCCTTTGAAAAGTCCTGATGGAGAAGAAGAGGTTATTTCAGATTAAATAAACTGGGGTTTGCTTTGCTTTGATATGATTGATTGTTATGATCAGCATTTACTATGTGATATCCCGGTATGCAGAGTTTTCGCGTTGAATGAATTCGTGCTTTAGCATTTTCCTTGATAGTTGCGTTAATTGGCATCGACCATTTCAATGTATTAATAACTATCATCTCCCAATCGAAGAAAATTAGTGGTTGCTGCTTATTGCTTAGTAGAGTGCTGATGAAGCCTAGCTAATTAGATAGAGAGAGAGTTTGAAGGTATATATCATAAATCAATAAAAAAAGTGCATCCACCGGGAATCGAACCCGGGTCGCAACGATGGCAACGTTGCATTCTACCACTAAACCATGAATGCTTTTCGAGAGTTAATCGACCGAAAACACATACAACGATACGTATGTTTGCTCTTCTCCTTTCATAAAAAGACAATGACAGATCTTCCTACCTCTTCCATTGTCTCTCCCGACCTAATCGTACAGAATCACTGATACCAACGTCCCTTCGCTGAATACAAATCGAAGTTAAAGTGCGAATATTATTACTGTTAGAGAGCTGTCACGAATGACAAGAACATTTTCAAAATTTATTTAAAGCGTATTAAATCAACTTCAATTTGTTGTCTAATGCACACAGATATCCCACTCACGGAAAAGTAACATTTCTCTCACTTCATTTCCTTACTAGCGCATATCCCTCAGCAAAACTAAACCCCGTGAAGAAAATTACATTGATAAAAACAATCTCTCAAATATCAGCGAGGAAAAATCTGATGTTCACAACATTTCCTCTATCAGTACGGTTTAACTCAACTCCCATTCGCTTACCCATTGTGTAAAGAGTCTTCAAAGATGATTCATTACGTTAAGCCCAACCAACTTAAATGTTCGATCTGCAAACAACCACAAGCCGAGGAACACAACGAAGAAATCCCAGCAAAAAACCAAAATCTTCTTATTTACCCATGTCTCTGCAATAATCAAGCGCATCGGCTATGCTTAAAGCAATTAATCACATTCACAGGCGCGACTAATTGCCAGGTATGTAAAACGGACTATGCAGTTGGGAAAGCATCGGGATCGTTTCTGAGGAACGTAACGCATCAGCATCTAACGGAGTGTTTAAAGAAGTTTGCGATATTTTTCTTAGTGGAATCAGGGCTTGCCTTGCTTGCAGTCTATGTCTCTTCAGTGCCGGACAACAGCCAAGACACAATAACTTATTGGAAAGCGATATTGATCGCTATCTTCTCACTTTTGGTGTTTTTAGTGATAATGTACTCATTGGTAATGCTGGTGAATAACATGCGGGAGCTAAACGCGTACGACATTGAGGTTTATTGCAATCAGACCGAAATCGCTTATCATAGGCCGAATTCGAAGGAGGTGCTGAAAGGGTATCTAGAAAGGATTGCGGCGGCAGCGGAAGACCCTGATGAAAGCATAGAAATTGAAGTAAAAGGAAATAAGTATGATACTGATGCAGCGACGAATATCAGTCTCCTTGCAAGGAAAAGGAAGCTGAAGGAAGAGATCGACAACGCAGTTGGCGGCGGAATCGACGAGGAGAGGAACCAAACGGTTTCAAGGATATTAGGAAACGAAAGCGAGAATTATGAAGAAGAGAAGAAGATGGAGGTGAAGCCCAAGCAGAAAGGCGAATCGCTGAATTTTTCAAAGCCGAAAGGCTCGAAAGACGGGCCAAGCTCCATCCATTTCGTTAAAAATCCCATTACAACCAATAAAGAAGAGCCGAGAAATACGTCTAATTCAACGCCTATTCACAAATTGCAACCAAAAGGGAAAGACAATAAATCCTTATCGATTTCTTCGATACAGATGGGGGAGTTCAAAGGTAAATTTGATTGCAATAATGTCAGCTGAGCAAAGTTTTCCCCTCTTAGGTGAGCCGTCACATAGCGTTGCTTCGAAAAAAAGTTTCAAAGTGATAAATGTCCATAAGGAAGCTGCTGTTGAAATCCAGGAGAATAAGTCTCCGGTCCAGGCAGAGTTAAATATCGCGGATAAAGACACGGATGAAGAGAAATATGAGATAGAGATCGAGTTGCCCGATGCCAATCACTCCAAAGGCGGCGGCTCGAAAGAAAATCTTCAAACAAGCGAAAACCAAGACGCGAATCAAAAAGCGAGTGTCAAAGATAATTCCGGCGTCAAGCTGACGCTTAATATAAACGCAATGCCTGAACCCAAAAACAAAAACCCCAGCATCATTAAACCTTAATGCACCCACCATCTTTGTTAATACTTCTTCTCTAGTTATTACAAGCGAATTCATTATGTACTTTTCATAATTTTTCTGTAATTTTATACGTATTTTTGCTCATTTAAATCGATTTTTTCAACACTATGATTGTTTTGCCGTTTTTATGCACCGTTTTTTACGGCTCTCATTCTCTAGAAAATTACTCGAGCAATTCATCTTATTCCGCCTTAGCCAACCCGCTAGACTCTCTCAGATTCTGGAGGAAATAATGCATCGAGGCGTTAACCTCGTTTCGAAAAAAACCAGTGTAAAATTCTCCACTCAGGCAGTAAAATCAACGCCGATTGAATTTTATTTCAATATAATTTGTTGGAAACAATTGTTTAAGTCGGCAGGATTCCTTAAACTCAGCCTTCAAACCAATTATCTTCATCCACTGATGTCAGGCCTTCCAACATCCTACTTAACTCCCATATTAAACCTCATTACCTTGGTGCTGTTATATTCAAAAGTCGAAGGTGAACTGTTCTTCTGGTCTTGGACCGCAACTCTAAGCCCGACACTCTTCTCGCTGATACTGATCGGCGCGCGAAATCTATTCGCTCTGATTGCTTTCAACCCAAACGACCTAGCAACGACAAAAGAGTACAACAGCCTCAAATTACACTTCATAAGGTCGCTCTTTAACATCATATTCAGCGTAATTGGGTTCTTGACCGTGTATACAATCGGAGCTGTGAAGGATAAAATCAGCCCTCAGATCACCAATTCGCATGTGTTTGCCTTGGTTGGAGTTGCTCTTGTCGTGTATATTATTTATTCCGCCTGGGCGGACTCCGAGGCGAATAAACTGCTGCTTCCTGCCGCAATGCAGGAAGAACATTCCTCGTTGAAAAACCGCATCACGGCATGTTTTTCTGCTATTTTTGCTCCTTGTGTCAACTTCCTCGGCGCGTCGATGGTCATCTGCAGCGGAGGCGGTTGCACAACGATTTATGGAAGCACGATAAGCGCGATCTTCGGAGCTTTTGGAGTCTCAGCAACTGAATGGCTGCCTTTCCTTGACTGGCTGACGGGAATTCTCGTGCTTGTTTCAATCTATGTGATCTACACAGCCAAACATAGTGTGAAATACCCGCCCTTCATCATCTCTGCAATCGCCGGAGTACTCATCATCACCAATATGATATTCCTTGAGACACGATACCCTATCTACGCTGGAAATATCCTCATGATACTCGCGGCTTATCTCAACTATAAAATGAACGTTCCTAACCTCTTCAGAAGAAAGCCCAAAAGTATGGTTTAAATTCACACTTGATATCTATATCTTCAAATCGATATTTTCGTTTATTTAGAGCTTGACGTGCTGCCTCGTCGGCGAATCTCACCTTCAATTATTTTTGTATCATTACAAATATAGTAGCCAATCAATTCCATTCTATTCTAAGCATATACCGCACCAAACGAAAAAAGTGAGTAGCTAACTATTGAGGACCTTTTGGCTTGTTTTGATAGAGTGAGCAATGATAGTTTGGTCAGGGAATCTCGACCAAAAACTCGGAATTAAATGCGTTCGTAATTTATAATCTACTATTGTATATCGCATTATATAAAAAAAGTTACGGAGTTTTGCCAAGTTAATCATTTTAAATATCTTTTGAAATTAAAAGCATTCGTGTAAGAATGGTGGACAAGCGGAGTTTCTTTTTCGAAAAGATATCTAACCTAACCTACGAGCACCTCGACCTGCTGAATAAACTGAAGATCAACAAAAAATTATTCACGGGGCGGCCGATCTATATGAATGCTGCGAAAAAAACAATATTCATTGGAGAAATTGAGGACGACTTGCCCAACGATAAGGGACTTTTCATCATCGAGGACAAATTCACCGTCGTTATCAGCGTAGAGGCAAAGCAAGGCCGAAAACACGGCAGTGGGACTGTATATCACCAGGATGGCTCTTATTATCACGCGAAATTCAACAGCGACGACTGCGACGGCGTTAGCGATGTGTTCTCTGCGGACGGAGCAAAGATTCTCACCGCGAATTTCCTCACTGAGAACACGGCGGAAATTTACTATCATCAGACCGGTGAGCTCTATTGCGGGGAGAATTGGTACCTAAAACGCCACGGATTTGGCAAGCAGTATAAGGATAGAAGCCAGAATATGGAAGCGATTCTCCTTAACGGTCAGTTTGAGCACGATCTCTTCGTAAAAGGGTTCGCGAAACTCGATTTTTACGTGGGAGACGTGTCGAATATGATTTATAATGGACATGGCGTTGAGTATTATGATAAGCGACATACGAAGAAGCGACTGGAAGGGACTTTTAGGAATGGATTGCTCGAGGGCAACGGAATTGAGTATCACGAGGACGCTGCAAACACGATTAAATATGAAGGGCAGTTTCAGGAAGGGACTTATGAGGGAGAAGGGTACTATTGCGAGCTGCAGCCTCAGATTAAGTATTATAAAGGGAAATTCAAAAAGGGAGTTATTACCGGTCAAGGCGAGATATGGGACGCGAGCAAGCGGATAACAGAAAAAGTGGTCTTCAGAGACGGAAAGCCGTTCGAGACGCGAGAAATATTCTACTATGACCTCGTCATGCCGAGTCTCGTCGAGCTGACTGACGAGGAGATCATCTCAGGTACAATCACGACACAGGTTATCGAAAAAGTGTGCTATGTGATCGATTTAGCCTCCGTTCGGTTCTATAAGAAAGCGAGTGATAAAAATCCAATCTATATCATGCCTGTTGACCAGCGCATGTTCAACGTGAGGTATGAAAGCGTACTTAATGAGGGTGGAGCGATGATCTACAGCGGATTCTTTAAAGAAATTATGTTACAAGGGAAGGGTACGCTTCGATATAGTCTGAAAAATCAGCCGAGGAAGTACAATGGAGAGTTTAAAGGCTCTCTATTTGATGGTATGGGTGACCTGCATTATCCTACAGGGCAAGTGGTCTATTCTGGCATGTTCAAGGAGAATAAATTTAACGGCGAGGGCAAGCTGATCATCTCTTCGGTGCACATGGTGGACAATAAACAGATAACTGATCCCTTAGCCGGATATTTTGGTCGTGAGAAATTTAAAGTCGAAGTTGAGGGAATGTTTGATATGGGAACATTCGTTGAGGGTTTTTGGAATTACGTTGGGTCCTCGGACAAGGTGCTCGATAAGAAATACCTGATTAAGGTGAAGCAGCAGCAGAAGGACAAATCCGCGAGACTTTTTGGCAAAATGTTCGAGAAGAAGATTTTGGCTTATGAAGGAAGCTTCGATACATACACCTTCAATGGGAAAGGCACGCTTTACTACCAGGGACTGAATCAAGTGAAATACGCAGGAAACTTCCATGAGGGGTACTTCCATGGCGAAGGGACGCTGGCTGATACAGATGGTGCGATTATCTATGAGGGTACCTTTGATATGGGGTACTATCACGGAATGGGCCGGCTCTGCAAAGGGATTGAAGATAATATGTTCTATGAAGGAGAATTTGTCAAAGGTGTTATTCAAGGCAAGGGGAAGATGTTCGAAAGTGATGGGAAGACCCTCAGAAGCGAGGGGCACTACGAGAAGGGAGTGTTGGTTGAAGGATTTATAAGGATTTTTGATAAAAAGACTAATAAATTGGTCTATGAAGGAGGCATTAAACGCGGAAAATACGAGGGAGAGGGAACGCTGTACACACATACAGGTCAGGTGACAGAGAAAGGAATCTTCAAGGATGGTAAGCTGCTCAAAGGGCATAAGAGAGTGTTCTTTAATGACGGAATTAACATTGAAATCGAGGGAGGAGTAGAGAACGGCGAGTTTGAAGGGAAAGTAACGGAATACTATTTCAACGGAAACGTGCTATATGAAGGAAACTACTCCGCGGGTAAGAAGAACGGCGAAGGTATCGTTTATCACAGGAATGGGAAACTCAAACAAAAGGGAACCTTCAAAGACGATGTGTTTTTCGAAGGAGATGCTATCTATTACTGGGAAGACAACGTGACGCTCAAATTCAAGGGAAGAATCGCGAATATGTACTATAATGGCTATGGTGAGAAGTTCTATGACAATGGATACCTTGAATACGCAGGAAACTATAAGAATGGTCAGTCTGATGGAGAGGGTATCTACTACTATGAGGAAGTGAAAGACAAGATCAAATACAAGGGAACTTTCCAGGAAGGACGCCCTGACGGTCAGGGAGAGATCTACGAATTGAATGGAACGCTTACTTATAAAGGAGGAATCCATAATTGGTTCAAGCATGGAGAAGGCGTCCTCTACTACCCTACTGGCGAGGTGCACATGGAAGGACACTGGGAGGAGGACGTCCTCGTGAAAGGGCGAGGAAAGCTCTATCACGTCGCGACGAACGCTGTTAAATACGAGGGAGAGATGTCTGAAGGACTCGCGGATGGGCAAGGAAAAAGCTACCATAAGAACGGAAAACTGGAGTATGAAGGCACATGGAAAGGGAACTCGAAGGACGGCAAGGGTGTTCTCTACAGCGACACTGGGAAAGTCATATACGAAGGGTCATTCGTGAAGGGGAAGTATCACGGACACGGAAAATCCTATGAGGAGGACGGCTCGTATTACGAGGGGAATTTCGTCGCTGGCAAGAAGAACGGCGACGGCTTGCTGTATTATCCTGGAGCGAAGGAAATCAAATATGAAGGCAGATTCGAGAATGATGGATTTTCGAAAGGAAAGGCGAGGATTAAGGACAGCAACGGTAAACTCGTCTATGAAGGGCAGTATGCTGCGGAAAATTACGTCGGCACAGGCATATTGTACTATCCTAATGGAACGGTAAAGTACCAAGGCGATTTCAAAAAATCGCTCTATGCGGGCAATGGAAAGCTTTTCTCTGAGAACGGGGAGCTTATCTACGAGGGAGGGTTCACGGAAGGACTGTACCAGGGCCCAGGCACCCTCTATGGGCCAGGAAATCAAAAAATCTATGAAGGTGATTTCTCACGAGGCTCATACTCCGGGCCTGGTACCAAATACTATTCTGACGGCAAAACAGAATATCAAGGGCATTTCTTGAAGGGAGAAATGCATGGAGAGGGGATCTGGTACTATTCGAACGGATTCCCGAGAGCCAAGGGTACTTTCGAGAACGGGCTGCTCGTTGGGAAGTGCGAGGTGTATAATGAAAAGGTTTCTGGTGTGTTAAAGTACACTGGAGAGTTCCTGAATGGAAAACTCAATGGAATTGGTGAGAAATGGAGCAAAGAAGGCAAACTCAAATACAAAGGGTCTTTCAAAGACGGTATTCGCGATGGAGACGGTGAAGCTTACAATAAAGAGGGCAAATTGGTCTATAAAGGCATGTTCAAAGGAGGCAAGATGGAGGGAGAAGGCGTGCTGTATTACCCAAGCGGCAATAAGCAATATGAAGGAGAATTCCGCAACGGCGTTTTCCATGGGAAAGGAAAACAATTTGCTGATGAAGCTAAAGAGAAATTGCAGTTAGATGGACATTTTTATAACGGGAAATTCACAGGGAAGTAGAAAAAATATTAAAATGACAATTCAATTGATAACAAATATTTCGTTCTACACATTGAATAGATGAGACTATATTTTTTTGGTTTTTTTTTTTTACACATATTTTCATCACAAAACTGACCTGTTGAATTTCATGCCGTCTGATTCGAAGAATTCGATACGATAACATAAAACAAATCCTTTAGGCTACTGGCTGGGATACTCAAGCCGCCTAGGCTTAGAAAAGTTATTTTTTTAGTTATTTAATAGCGCATTGGGAAAATCTTTCC
>ENA-UOTX01001801-UOTX01001801.1-compost-metagenome-genome-assembly--contig:-NODE-1801-length-13260-cov-8.049154_pt1 | contig 13260 bp, 8 predicted proteins | sample MGYA00238143_ERZ746982 | MGnify/ENA primary metagenome ERZ746982 (study PRJEB28758, sample SAMN06268862) | compost metagenome | isolation source: single cell | place: USA: California, Emeryville, Joint... | reverse complement strand
TAATCGAGTTTGAAAGTCCCCTCTCTTTTTCTATACTGTTCGCGATAAGAATACTGGATTATTCGCACTCCTCAATCAGCCCCTTTGCGATTACTAACCATAAGTCAAAGATATTTTCATTCGAACTTATGCTTGGCATAGGCTTAACCATTTACAAAAATAGCAAAGAAATCAAGAATTAGTTTCCCTCCCAAAGTGTAACGAGTTCCCACACGCAACGTACATTTCCTGTTAAAGCGAAGTTAAATTCGATGAATGGCGGTCTTAATTTCTTATTGAGGAGAACAAAATATTATTTTAGTTTTCATTATTCACTTTTGCTTGCCTTTCCTTACTGTAAAAGCAAAACACATACCATGCCATCTATTAATTCTGTGCCAACTGTCACCCTTTACATCTTTTTGGCGCAATTATCACTCTCTACTAGTAAATGATTTAACGTTAGTACCAACTTTATTTAGATGAAGGTAAAGTAAAATATTTGAAATAGAGGAACAAAAAAATATAAGAGAATGGATTCTACGTAAACGAAGATTGAGATCCAGTTCAAAAGAACATCACAATAAAGCCATACTAGAGTCTAGTATTGGGCTCCTCTCCGGTGGATCATTTAAATTTTTTCCAGAAACCAACTGTGATTCAAGCAGAGCAACTGAAAAATTTACATTGTTCTGCTTTTCAAAAGTCCTTTAAACTTCTGGAAAGTTCAGTCAGAGTTTCAACAACAAATTCAACATTATATACGAACTGAATTCTTCTTCAAGAACAGCAAGAAAAGCAATGAAAAATATATTCATTCTTCAATCAAGTCTGTGCAGTCATTCTTGTGGGTTCGTGATTAGGGATGAAAATCGCTATAAGTTGGTTCCGAAATGCCAAGTAGTCCGATATGTGCAATTGCTTGATATGTAAAAAGATATGAATATAAGATGAGAAGATCCGGGAAATGATGGATTTCTTGTTTGCTCTTGCGAGTCTTCCGTAGAGAACAGCGAGTTGCATTTAATTTTCTCAGTTACAATGATTCACGAACATTGTAAAAAGGATAGTTGTGACCGTTGACAATCAGATTTAAGTAGACGTATTTTGTTTCAATGTCCCATTCTAACTCCATTAAGAACTGGAAATAGCAAACTGAAGATATATTTTTCAATATTAAATGTGATATTTACGCTTAACTTAATTGAATTTCAGAAAAGCTCCTTCTGTGTAATGCACATATCTTAGAGTTATTAAGCCTACCTCGATGATTCTGATTGCGTTCTTTCAATCTTAACTAAGGAATTAAGAAAGCATAAAGAAAAACCACTTTATTGTCGCTTGCGAGCATTCTAGACATCAAAAGAAATCAATTTTCACATCAGCAATAACAGTCCATGTTTATTTTGCACTTGAAAATGAAGGAGTTCATTAAAATATATATATCAAACACTTAGAAATAAATGAGTTTGTTGTCTAATACTTCGCTATCATTCAAATCCCACTGTTGCCTATTCATCTTGATAAAACATGCCTTGTTTATTTTTGCTTTTGCTTCATTGTTTACAGAGGTATCCTCTTTAGTTCTAGCAAGCTCATGCTGTTCAGCCATGATTTTCATTGGAAATTTTCGCCTGATGATGTGTTACTATTTTCTTGAAAGCTTGAATAGAAGATTTCATCAGCTAGCTTACTTTATGATACATGGCTGGCATTTCAAAATACTTACATTTACACTCATTTTTCCTCTGTATTACGAAGCAAATATACTTTTTCCATTCAATAGCAAAATACGAAAGTGCCAGCGTGTTAAGACACCTTCTTATTTGTATGGTCGATTAGGATTCTCATCCTCCTTTGTTAGTTGTTTGTAATTATTCAGGTAGAGTCTGAATAGGTTTGAATCCTATACAATAACGCGCATATCTCACTTCGAAGGTGATAGATTCGTACTTATCTTTGTTGTTCCTTGACAATTAGGTTCTCCCCTTCATTTGCAGTCACACCTCAAATCTCTTCTTCCTACTGTTGGTTGACTCAAATTCTTCAACTTCACGAAGCAGATGCGTGAAGTTTGGCTATGAATTATTTCAATTGATCCAATAGATAACAGCTTTTGTTCTACTTGCATGTAGTGTACCTTTTATTGTTATTACAATCAAAAGATAATTGAAGTTCTTCTTTATCTGATAGGCCAGATAAAAGGTGAAAACTCGACAAGCTCAAAGTGCTCTCATGGACTCTCACAATAGAGGCAAAAGTGCATAGATTACGGCTGATGAGTGGATGGATAGATCATTCAGAACGTCGTGAAACTCGAGATAATGGAAGTCAAGATTCTCAAAATGTCAGTTGAGAATGCTTCTGGGTTGTCATGAAGTTACTTGCTATTTTTAAAGCCGATGCTTGGAGGTTAAAGAATCAAGGCCCAACAGCAATATCAAGGAAAACAAATTCAATTTGAACTAAATAACTTTTTCTTTTACACGAGGTCTCTCAGATTCTCCCTTGCCATCTTTGCAGACTTTCTCAGCGCACCAAATACACTTTCCTGATTTTTTGGAAACCGTGATCGAAAAAGAAGAATAAGAAACGAACTTTTGTAACATAAACATTCACACAGATTTATGCAACATGTAGATTTTTTTTGTTTGGAAATTGTAGCTTCATAATTTCAATCACATGCAAATAAACACCATGCATACTTAAAAAGATTTGCCTGCTAATCAATTGATTCAGATATATGAGTAGAGATAATTTACAGGGGACTCAATTTTAGAGAGTCTGCTATGAGCCGAATTCTACACACTATTTCTAAACAATTTTCGTTTCTCATAGATACATTGGATCAATGACATTTATTAAATATTTATTGTTCTAATTCTGAATCAAATCCTGAAAATTTGATGCTTTCCTAGTTTTGAATGTTTCTCAAACCCATGTTGACAAATTTATTCCTTTGTGTCAACCAGCTGTGCTCAAAGATATTTGTTATGTAAATATATGAAACCGACTTACATTCGAGTTCTAATCTGTTTAGATCGGATCATTGCTGATAATACTAGTTTCTATTCTTATCTCCTTTTGATTCACAGATTCTAGTTTTCACTTGTCTTTGTAAATTCTAGACAGAAGATGGACTATCTGAATGTGAGGTTGCCTGAAATCGCCTTCATCATTATAAGAATTTAAAGTTCGGCAATAAGCATTTCCAGAAATTCTAAGAAGTCTTTGTGGCCATGGTGTTGAGCGACTGATCGAACAATTGTTAAGAAGTAAGTTGCTTTGTATTGTCTGATAGATGAATTTATCATGACGTCATTTCTTTATGAACTCTGATTTCTTTTACTTGTTAGTTTTCTACTGTATTCCAGTGTACTGAATGTTGTTAAATTGTGCATTTCATGATTATCTTAGAATCAGTGTTGTGGATAAATTTGAAAGCGACTTTAATAATGGGCTGAATCTAACTGAAATTATCTGACTAAATGAGACAGCTGATGTAAATAGACTTCTTATTTTGGATCTCTTCGCCAACGGCTATCGTCATTCGATTGCTGCCTCATATGATTCCTCATTACTTGAAGAGAGGGAAGAAAAATTAAATTCAGGAGTGTTGATCGACACATTTTCTAATAACTTATTGTTTTGCGTGAAAGCACATCGTGTGCTGATCTCATCTCAAATCTCAACAGCATTAAGCTTCCCAAAAGTACATGAAAAAAAATTTATTCTGGAACTCGTTTATTGTAACAACATTTTCAAAAAGAACAGATAGACTGATAGGGTTATGTGAGTATTGTTTAGATTGACTTTAACTAAAAGAATATATGAGAATAAAATTTAATGGTTTGTAAAATGTTTTTATTGCATACAAAGACCGTTGGGAGAAAAACTCTCAAGTGCTTCATGTTTTCGTTTCGGAACAAGCTCTCAAATTAATTCATAGTTCAAATTAATAAAAATGATGCTTTTTCAAATTATTATGAATTTTTCAATCCATTATCATTGTAACAAAGGTACTTTTCAGAGAAGTCTTGACTTCAATTTTTATATTAATAGCATTCGAATTGCATTATGGAGAGAATTTGGAGTCAAATTCTAACTATTTCATCATTTCAATCAAAATTCATCTCAATATAAGCCATTATATAATCACTATTTTTTCAGGAGAGTTCCATTTCAATAATATTCATAACAAATAAATGCGTGGGAGGCTGACTCTCAACTAGTCTTCAAACTCTGAACCAAAAGAAGATTAATAAACCAATATAATCATTATCCTTGCCAATAAATTCCTTAACGGAAAAAGCAAGTTTGAGTCGGGTTAATTGCTTTCAGTGATATATCATTGATTCATCCTTCAACTTTGCCTTCTAACCAATGTTGGCCATATTTTTCATCTAAGGGATGCAAGGAAGTTCAAAACTAGAACAACTTGCTTTGCCTGTAAGAAATAATAATTTTATCTAATGGATGGCCGCTTATTTTACCATTTGAACCCTCAAGATTTAGAATCCACATTTTATCTTCTATGAGTCACGTGGGTTAAGTTCATATATAAGTCGAGAGGCCCTTACTCATTCTTTCGTTTGAAAGTAATCGAGTCTTTGAAGAAATTCTCTTCTGTTATATCCTATTTGACCATAAGAACGCTGGATTTTATGCACTCCTGCAATCGATGCATTTGTAATCACTAACACGAGTCAAAAGATATTTTCATTAGAACTTCTTCTTGGTATATGTTTTATCATTTTTATTGTGATGAAGCTGTGAACGTCAACTGTCCCTAACATACTTGTTGGATACCAACAAAAATAACAAACTTGATGAAGCGTTACTTCTCCTTCGAATGTATCGAGGTCCTTCACACTCAACGTACATTTCTTGTTAATAATATTTGATGGCGAAGTTGAATCCGAGAAATGGCTGTCGTAATTTCTTATTGAGGAGGACAAAATGCTATTTTAGTCTTCATCATTCACTTTGCTTGCTATTCGTTGCTGTAAGAGTAAGCACTCAAGCAACATGCTTTCTTTTAATTCTGTGCTCATTGTAATCCTTTTCAATCTTTTTGATACGAATATCACTCTCTACTAGTAAATAATTTGACGTTAGTACCAACACGTATATCGATGAAGGTAAAGAAAAGCATACAAAACAGAGGAACAAAAAAATATAAGAGAATGAATTCTACGCAAAGAAATATAATATCTTTTAAACGAAGATGAGATTCGGTTCAAAAGAACATCACTATAAAACCATACTAGAGCCTGATAATAGGCTCCTCTTTGGTTGGATCACTTCAACTTTTTCCAGAAACCAACTGTAACTCAAGCAGAACAACTGAAAAATTTACATTGTTCTGCTCTTCAAAAATCCTTCAAACTTCTGAAATGTTCAGTCAGAGTTTCAACAACAAAATCAAAATTATATAAAATCTGAATTCTTCTTCAAGTACAACAAGAAAACAGGAAAAAGATATTTATTCTCCTTAATCAAGCCTTTGAGGTCGTACTTGTGGATTTGCAATAAAGGATGAAATTTCTAGCTGGTTGTTGGATTTTATTTAATTTTTTTTTTCTCCCTCTCTCTCTGTGAGTCTTTCGTAGAGAATAGATAGCTGAATTTAATTTTCTCACTTACAATGATTCACTATCATTGTTATAAGAATAGTTGTGACCGTTGATAATCAGATTTAAGTAGAAGTATTTTGTTCCAATGCCCCATCCTAATTCCATTTGAGAATTCATAAAAATCAAACTAGGGATTTTATCCAATATGAATTGCGGTGTGTTCATTAACCCTACCTTCAATGATCCTGTGTTGCGTTCTTTCAACCTTAGCTAGGCATTTGAGAAAGAATCAAGTAAAACCCGCTCTATTGTCACTTGTGAGCATTCTGGATATCAACAGAAATAAATTGTTAACATCAGCAATAAGAGATCATGCTTATATTTTGAAGGAGATCATTTTTACAATATATAAACCGCTTGGAAATATGAATGAGTTTGTTGCTGAATACTATCTTATCATTCAAATTCCATCATTGAATTTCATCCTCATACAGCCTCCTTTGACTGGTTTTGCATCCATGTTTACAGAGATATCCAATTTAGTTCTAGCAAGATGTGATTAGCTTATACAATTCAGCCATGATTCTCATTGGGAGTTTCTGAGTGACGCTGGCCTGCTATCTTCTTGAAAGTATGAATAAAAGAATTCGTCAGCTGACTTACTTTCTGATGGATAGCAATGGTATTTCCAAGGACCTTACGTTTAAATCCATTTTTCCTCTTTATAGCGTGTTGAGAGCGCCTTATTCTTTGTAGGGTTGAGTATCCTCCTTTCATATTTGTTGATAATTCCTCAGGTAGAGTCTGGATAGGCTTGAATCCTATACCATGACACTCATATCTCACTCCAGAGGTGATATGTGTACTTATCTTTTTAATTCCTAGAAAATGAGGTTCCTCCTTTTGTTAGCAGCCTAACTTTAAACTTCTTCTTCTTGCAGTTGGTTGTTTTCAGCTTCACGAAGCAGATGCGTGACGAAGTTTGGCTATGAATTATTTCAATTGATCCAATAGGTAACAGACTTTTTTCTACTTGCATGTAGTGTACCTTTTATTGTTACTACTATAATCAAAAGATAATTGAAGTTCTTCTTTATCTGATAGGCCCAAAAAATTTAGAATAATATCATTTCCTAGCTCGATAAAAGATGAAAACTTTACCGGCTCAAAGTGCTCTGTTTGACTCTCACAATGGAGGTGGAAATGCATAGATTACGTCTGATGAGTAGATGGATAGATCATTCAGAACGCCGGAAACTTGAGATAATGGAAGTCAAAGTTCTCAAAATGTCACTTCAGAATGCTTTTGGGTTGCCATGAAGTTTCTGGCTAAATTTACAGTCGATTTCTGAAGTTACAGAACCAAAGTCCAGGAAAAACAAATTTGAGTTCTGTAACTTTCCCCTTTACATAAGGTCTCTTGAAATACCCTTTTGCCATCTATCTAAACTTTCCTCATGTATGCCAAAAAACTAGGCTGATTTGTTACAAAATACGTTTGATAAAAGAGGAGATAAGTGAAGAACGTTGGGTTAATCTTCGGCACAGTTTTTTGAAAATTTTAGTTTCATAATTTCAATAGTAAACAAATAATGAAGATATAAGAGTCCAGAGAAATTGTTATTTGAAATGTAGAAGTTAATTCGACTCAATTTTAATTTTTGAGTCTCTTAATTGTAATATTCAATGATTTTTCAGCGGTTTTAAACAATTTTAGTTCTGATGAAATCAGTAGAATCAATGACGTAGATACGCATTTATAACTGCTTGCAAATAATCCTTTAAAGAAGGCGGAAAGCCTGAATCTGAAGCTGCTTGGGGATGGTAATTTGCACCTCATAAATTTCATTTCTTTGAGAATTTTTGTTTTAGAGGTAATGAAGGTGGTGACCGCTTTTTCATAATTGCTGGAGTTTAAGTTTAGAAGAAAGGGCCTTCAGAATGCTGGAATCACGAAATGGCTACATATTATATCCTTCATGGAATAATTTAACCAGCTGCATAATTATAGCGCCAATGTTTTGCATTGCACTTATTGTTTTTAAACTTTCGTTTCCTTTTTATTTCTTTTAACGGACTGCTTTCTACTGTATTCAAGTAAGTTTGATTGGTGGAATTATTTGAACATTTAAGAATTAACATTGTGGATAAAATCGAATCAGACTTGAATGAATTCATAAACCTGAAATTTTATAACGATTTAATTACTAGTCTTTATATTGAGTTTCTATGATCTAGGTATATCAGTCGTCCACCGGTTGCCTCAAGTTTCTTCACAATTTGAATAACTCAATGGTCAATTGATGAATCAAGGATTTTTTATTGACACTTCTTCTTCTAAATAGATTGCTATCTAACTCACTACAATATGACGGCCATCGCCACATTCAAACTTGACCCAGGACTCATCTTTCAATTCTCCATAGTATTCAGTTTAGAAGAGGACATGGGCGACCTTTTACATCGAAGCATTTTTATATTTATGGACCACAAAATAGTCTTTTATATTATACCCTTGTTTAGAGTAATGAGACAGATGAACCATTCAAAGAAGAGATTCTCATGCAAAGAGTGAAATCAAGCTATAGTCTGCTGCAAACGAGAAGAATAATGCATATTGCTGCGAGCATGACTGACTGAGGTTAAATTTCGTGATTGATGGACGGGCTTGAAAGCTTTCATCAAGACGAGCTAAGGTCAGAAGGGAATTCATTTTCAGAGTTTTTCGGCTGTGTATGGTTACTTCAGCAGTTTCTTCAATTCAAGTTTATATTTGGAGAGTCAAACAACCCCCTTTTTAGGTCCAGTATCTAAATGAGAGTTAGGAGTGATGAATGCAATCGCTAACAAAGTAATATTTTATCAAAGAAACACTCAAATATGAAATCTATTGCAAATTATTTGACACGATGACTGTTGGGAGAAAATTTTATCAATTACCTCGTTTTTTTTTCATCAGTGAGTCTTTAGATTGCCTATTATCTTGAAGTTCAAAAGAAGCTAGGAATTCTCTTTAATATTCAAATGACCAAATTCTGTTGCTTGAGAATATGTAATTGTGGAATTTATTAAAATTTAACGAATTTCTCAATCCTTGAACGTTGTAATCCGTGCCTTGCAGATCAGTTATGGCATGAATTTCTATATTAATAGCATTCGAATTCTGTTAAAAGAGTGTACAAAGTCAAGGTCTAACTCTCTCACCACCCTTTCTTGAAGAGAAATTAATCTACTTAGACATCATCATATTACAATTATTTTTCTTTAGAGCACCATTTTCAATAGGCCATCACTATAGATGTTGCTGACAATTGTAACGACACACTTTGCTTGAAAGGAATAACTCAATCTAATCTCCAAAACTTCGAATTTACATCTTCTCTTATATGAGCCATATGTAGTTATAGGGCCATATTAAGTTAAAGGGGCCTTGGCTCATGTTTCATGTAGAAATAATCGAATATTTGAAAGAGATTCCCTCCTTTGGATCCTATCACGTCATAAGAACACTGAAACTCAGCACTCTTGCAACCGGCGCATTTGCGATCATCAACTCACAAATCAAATATTTTTCCTTATTGACAAGGTTTAATCATTTCTCTTGTGGCAAAATTGCCAAGCCGAACGAATCCAACATCCGTGCTCAGTCCTTCGATTAGAGTTCAAAAATAGTTAACAAAAGAATGAGAAATTCGTTCTCCTCCAAAAGCCGAAAGAGTTGCTTCATAAGCAGTTTTTTATACATTCTCTGTGAACAACAACAATGAAAAGGTGAACCTGAGAAAGAGAGGTTATGATAATGTATAATTCTTATTGATATGTACATAAAATCATTATTGTCTTCTTTAATTCATTTTTATTTAGCCTTTCTTCAAGTTGAAGTAAGTCTCAACATCGACTAGTAATCAATTTGTCGTTAGCATCAACTTTAAATAGAGTTTAAGAAACAAATCGAGACAGAAGAACCGATTATAGAAAATATTAATGAAGGAAATAATATCATTTCGTATGAATATGAGGCCCGATTCAAAAGAACATATATGAAAACCATAATAGACTCTCCAGAGATGGCCAGCGATTCAAACAGAAACAAATGAAAAATGTACATAACTTTGCTTTTTCAAGAAGCTCATCAAACTGAAAAAATGTCCAGACAGAATTGCAACAGCTAAATCCAATTGTAGACAAACCATAAAGTCTTCTTCAAAGCTCAATTAATTATAAGAAGAAATACGGAAGAAGAGATGTTCAATTTCCTTAATAAATTAATATTGGGAAGACAATTTTTGTGGAATCGTGAATAGAGGATGAAGTTGTAGAGTATTGCATGAGTTGCATTAATAAGGATATGGACTAGGGATGGACAATGAGATAATGACATCAACTTGAAAAAGAAAGAAAAATATTTGGTCCAATATGACCTGATAAACCGTAATAGCATGCCGTGGAATGTTTATTTTCATAAGATTGAGCGCAGGGTTTCAGTCTGAACTGAATTTCATTTGAAAAATCCGATCTTCATTAAAACGGCTTTCATATCCTGATAAGAAGCCATAGAAATCTTTTTAATAAATCATCAAACCTAGAAATCTCAGATGGTTTTGATTGTGAATCTCATCGTTATAATTCTTTCAATTTTTTAACTAATCTTCGACAGCAATAGCAAAAAGAGGTATTTATGTGGCTATCAAAAAAGAAAATATAGAAGCAACTCGACATCTATGGTGGCTCGTGCATTAACAGTTGAGCAGTTATAATTACACCATTTCTATTGAAAGTGTTTTTTAAGGAACTAAGAACCTTTGCGAAATTCAATAATTAACATCCATGAAATCAAACTTTTGAACATAATTCAAATTCCATTGAAAGATCTCCCTCCAAATTACCGTAGCATAAAATACATAAGCAAGCAATATAATTTCAAAATTGTTCGAAGTTTTATTATGAATTGTAATTATATTGTTTCTTTCGTCAAAATCTCGATTATCGAGTTTAATACTAAAGGTAGAAACGTTTCAAGCTACACATTAACAGAGCGAATCTTTTACATTGTCAAATTAATAAGGATGATAGGTTTTACTAATAACATCTCCAACCTTAGGAGGACTCTTCTCAGAGTTTTAAGTCCTTAATTTATTATTATATATCTTTTATGAGAGCAGAGCTCTTTTCTTTCCAACAATCACAAACTTATTATTTCTTCACATTACGTTAGAGAACAAATTAGCATCCTTATGTAGATAGATTTAGTCTAATTTTTATCGTTAGGGCACTTAAAAACACGAAAAAATTATATATTTCCAAAACAAGAAGTATATATTCAAACTGATGATTTTAGTAGCGACGATTTTTATTTGTTTGTTTTATTTTTTATTGGGCCAATTCACTATTGACCCTATGACTCAAAGTTAATCATTTTTATGAAAAAGTAGAGACCATTGAGAATCTACTTTTAATGTGCAAGTGAAAATACGACTAAGATAGTATTGGATATTTCACATTCCTGTAATATCGAAGAAATTTACAAGATTAGGTATTCTACACGAAATCTATTCAGACCTTCATATTTTATTTTATTTGTTGGAAAGGTTTTTTATTTTTGCTCTGGAAGGTTCCTCAACATGAACGAAATTATCATTATTGTCTTCTAATTTAGATAAAGTATATACCATCATATCTATTCATTACATCACTCTCCTAATTCTGCTTTCAACCTGTAGATGAAAGCTAATAAACGAGCTATGGTTTAGATACGCATCCTTTTCCTAACTGAAAAATAGTACTAAATGCCACTAAAGTTTATTGAATGAAACATAATATATCTCAATTATTTAATTTTGGAGTCATTATCGCTCATATTTTTGCACAAAAGCTCTAAGTCTAATGGGATCATCGATCTGAAAAGAATTATTGCCCTTCCTACGTTCAATAATATATCGTGGATCATGCGAGTGCCGCAACTCCTCGATTAATGACTGAAGTCGAAGATAGTACGACAAGCCAAATTGGGAGATAGATTCTTTGTTGCCCGGATTTTGAAGCATTGCAGTGAAATGAAGGACAAAGCTACAATATAAGTTTTTGAAAATAGAAAGAAATATCAATATCTTTCGAGCATAAGGTCTCAACAATTTGGATTTCAACTTATTATTCAATTAAACTCGTGTTGTTTAAAGCCATTTTGAAAAAGCTAGAAACTTGCCACACACAAGGGATGTTTAATGAAATAAAGTTAATACTCAGTTGTTGCTAAAAATATATAGCTAATTTCCAGTTTAAAGGAAATACCAAAATCCCAAAAGTCCAATCTATCAATCCTTCAACTTGTTTTCTAACACGCAGTGTTGAGGATTTGCCCATCCATCAAATTTGTGCAAAAATATTCCTTAGTTAACCAATTAAGAAATTTCACCTGCTTCATAGTTTTTTTCTGTGGGAAGTCTTGAATATCTTCTTTCCTTATGAGATGCTTTTCAACCACAAAAAATTAATTATATGTCTAATGTCGTTACAGATTTAAACGAAAAACTCGGAAGCTGAAGAATATATTATGAAAATAATTACACAAGGATATATGTCTTAAGAGTATAGATCAAAAAGAGCATCTCGACGAAAACGACGGATCTTTCTGTGGTCTCCAATAGTTGATCTCATTTCTGAGTTGGAATAAAATATTTAACTAGAGAAGAACTGCAATTGATTCTTGAAAGGCATCTTTTAAGCTAATTGGGGTTTGCACTAGAAAATCATTTACTCCATCAAGAAAGCTTTGGTGAAAGTATGCTCCACCTCCTCAGTCTATATCAATCTTTTATTTTTCACTGCTCACTTTTTGTTACTTTGTGGATGGCCCTCTTTTGGAAAGATATTAGCAATTATCTTGAATTTGCATCGTTCTCTGTGAAGATAGACTGCTCTGGATGAAACAATACATTGCAAAACTCATTGCAAATTCTACACTTAACTCATTTAATTGAAACGTGAATATTCTATTACTAAGAAGATATTTATTAGTGTATATTCGGAGTTGAGAAACTTCAGTAGCAAAGATTGCAATTAGTATCATATTTTTCCGCCTCAATTTTCAATTCAAACGTTTTTAGAAATGCGCTACCGGTCAAAATTACACTTATTATTAGTGTAAGCTTAAGAAATGGATGCCTGGTAAGTAAGATCAGTCCAGTATTCAAATTTGAAGACTGAAGCACTGAATCTTTTAATCTATGAAATATAATTATCAAGGATGTCAGAAATTCTCACTGAGAAAATACTTTGACCATCCTCCCTTTTCGTGGATTCCTCAATAAAATATTGAAAATGAAAAGTTCGCTCTTGATACCAAATTGCACTAAGTCGTAATATGTTCAGAGCTTTTTCCTACAGCAGGAATTATCCAAGGAGATATGTGATTATAATTCTTTTATTTAATTATGCTATGGATGTGCAACTGACCCTTAGAACCAAAATAAAAAACCTTTATTGAGAGAAGTGAATGAAAGTTAATGTCACAGCTGCATAAGTGAATTGGAATATTTGTTTCAAGAGGAGAGACTGAGGAAATATCATAAACTAAAGGAAAAATTCTTAAACAGAGATGATTTATTTTGAGATATTAGAGTTATAACGAAAATCTTTCTCTCGTTCCATCAATCAAGTGAACACAAAAAATTCTTTATTAAATGGTTTGAACTCAAAAAAGCATTTT
>ENA-UOTX01001799-UOTX01001799.1-compost-metagenome-genome-assembly--contig:-NODE-1799-length-13298-cov-6.892898_pt1 | contig 13298 bp, 8 predicted proteins | sample MGYA00238143_ERZ746982 | MGnify/ENA primary metagenome ERZ746982 (study PRJEB28758, sample SAMN06268862) | compost metagenome | isolation source: single cell | place: USA: California, Emeryville, Joint... | reverse complement strand
CAATAATCGCAATTCCGGTCCCAATGCACTGGACACCTTCAAATCTGAACCAATAGTCGGCAATAAAGATCATCGTCCAGACTAACTGCGAGACTATGACGCAGTGGACTAATTTCGCGGTGAACTTGGGGTCTCCGAGCCAAAATAGACGCTCTTGACGATTTGGAGGATGTAGACTAAACCAAATAGGTTTAGAATCTCACAGCTGAGGTAACTATACCTATTCACGGAATGCTTTTTATGGTCTTCTTCGCCCGGAGTTTCCGAGGGTAAAAAACTTGGTATTTCTGTACGAGTTTCAGCACAGGCAAGAGAATCTCTTTTGTATGGTTTAAATCTTGCAAAGACTCCTTGCTGGTTGATAGCGCTGTCAACTGATAGCACCAGCTCGCCGTGAATTTTATTGAGTTTTGCAAGCACTGCTAAAAGTACGATCGTCAGAATTACGAACCAGGCAAACACTGCAGCAGTCTAAATAATATTAGTAAGCACAACAAAAGACTGGAATGAATTATTTACATTGCTAACGTAGGTAAGATGGTTAGTTATGGTCGCCCACACGCAAATATTGGCAAGCGCGGCAAGAATCGAGAGAGACGATAGATTGAAGACCGAACCCAGAACGATGTCAAGTCCATGAGTGAGATAGAGAGCGAAGTTAAAGTCGTCTCTGAGTATGGATTCAGAAATGATAGGGAAAAAGGCCGGAGCGATGAACTCTTGTCTAATCAACGCATATTCAATGACGTTTCGATTGCTTTTCATTTTTTTGTTTTCTAATCGAGTAAGAGCCTCATTGTTGAGCTTCTTCTGGTGAAGTTCTTTATATTCATCAAGCAAAATCTCTTCAAAATGGAAGTGTTAGATTTAAAATTTTCAATGAGTAAGATACCTTTTTGAGGGAGAACAGCCTCATGCTTTTCCCATGTTGAGCAATAAACTTGCATGATGAGTAGCACGACTGTGCTTATGGATAGCCATGAAAGAGCGTAAGCCAAGAATGCGAGGCCAATTCCATTGATATTCAAGCTCCAGTCAAAAGCGTCGATAAATTCGAAGTATAGAATCACTGTTAGCACCGTAATAATGATGATGACATCCTTCATGACGGAATTCAGTCTTGAGACTAAGATTTCGCTCAGACTTTTCTCAGTCAGTCTTCGGAATATGATAATCAACACGATCAAACCAAATAATCCAACCATGAACGCAATAATGAGATGCTCACGCTTCTCAAGTGCAATATGGTTGCCTTCATCCACGTAATCGCTATCACCGAAGAGGAGATTTTGCGGGTCTGGGTCTTCCTCAACAATTGTAACGGTAGCGTTCTGAGTAGTATTGCTATTCCCAGTAGTGCTATTGTCATCTTCTACCGTCGCGAAACTTCTAAACTCTCGGCTTTTTTCGGCATTCTTATGTAATTGTTTCCCTAAGCCTTGAAGAGAACGTTTTTGATCAGTTTTTTGGTCCTATTGGATATGAGACTAAAGCAAAACCATTTAGAAGTTACATCGTTCAATGTCAGTTCAGGTTGTGAATAATGTTGCTGAGTCTTATTTGATATTTCATGTGTAGGTTTTGTTTTTTTCGTTGATTTTATTCTTGTATGTCTGAGCCGGCCATCAGTCGTGTTTCCGTGGTCTTTTAGTTGCACCTAATCAAGAATGAATGAATAAATCAGTTTTCCAAATTATTTTACAAAAGCGAGTGGCTCTTCGGTTTGAATGGATGTGACCCCAACATCTTCATCGTTGGCGAGAAAAAGAGTGTCTTCGTCGTTTTTGATGTTGAATAGGATGTCTTTAGAAGTCAATGGAATATCAAGACCAGTTTTGATTATATTTCGAACGGAATAGCCTTCATTTGGTAAAATGAAGACTATTAACACGAAAATAAGGGTGTATGAGAACAGAAGGCGCATCTGAAAGAAATGCAGTCTTGATTATTTTGGTCTAACAAAAATATAATTCTCCTTAACCCGTTTTTTAGTATTTATTGCTTCAAGTCAATTTTTTATTCGTTTTTTTTATCGAGCTAATCATTTTAATTAAATCTGATAGCTGTTTCCGAGTGTTATTTGATAGGTGTTTTTTATGGTTTTATAGAAAAAGGCTCTCTTCCCAGCAACCCTTTCAGACCGAAACAAGCCAGATCAAGCAGCGAGAAGCAAACTTCGAAACCTTCGTAATAGTTGTTAGATCTGGAGAAATATCCTTTAAATTTCTACCTTAAGTAGCATTTTGGCCTTGCAAGAAGTCCTATATGATTATATGACTCAAACTGTACTGTGCATGGTTAAAGCTTCAGATGAAAAAGGGAAAAAGATCTCTTATTTGTTTCGCAATGGCTCTCATTTTATCAGAGAGTTAAGATTATTTTATTATTAGGAAACCACCTTTTTAGCCGTTGCATTAAAAAAAAATGAAGTTATTGGCAACTGAACTAAATATGAAACTAACAGAAAAACCGTAATCTCAATTGTCGTTTTTTTCGCGTAAGTGAGATAAAAGATATCTACTACAGATTCTTTTTGCCAGAAGAAGGCCACATCAGTTTTACATCAGTTTTTGCTAAAAACCGTTTCATGCGTTTTCGGGAAAATATGAGTTCACTTTAACATGAAGAAACTATAAATTTTGCTTGTTCTGTTCTGTTTTGTGTACAGCATAATTATCACATGCATTATTATTCAACTAATGTACCCGAGCATAATCTCAATCTCCATAGCAACAAGCTAATAAACGAAAAATTAAATTTCTCATTCAAAAAACCTGCTTTATTTCTCTTGCTCAGATCGCTAATTCAGACTCGTTCTGTTCAATATTCGTACGCGCTGATCCTATTTCTAATTCCTCCATTTCCAGCTGAAACCTTTGATAAATCCGAGGCAGCACCGCTAGCATGAAAAAACCTACAACAAACAACAGCAATGATCCTTTCAGCATATAAATCACATAAGGGTTATCTGCAACAGGAATCATATAACCAGCCAAACCAAACAGTCCCACTATGAAGAAAGCTATCATGATTTTGATTCCAATCTTTTTACAACTATAACTCTCAACGCTCCTTCGGCTTAACACGTTTCTTGTTCCAAACAGTATCCCAAATAGTATTCCAAAAGAAAGCGCTCCAAATGCTGTCGAGTACAGTGAATACGCAACGAGCATTTGGTTCTTGTCGGACACCCCGCATTTCGATTTTATTAGTTCTGCCCAAGGTTGCAAGTCTAAAGATCCGTCCTTCATCACGAAGATTCCTATCGGTAAGAGAAGACATACGAAAAATGTCAGCAGTAGAATCAACAAATGCCTTTTGAAATTTGTATCCCAGTTATCGTAATACGAGCTAAATAGCTTCTCCACAGGTTTTTCTAGATAGTAGACTGTTAAATGGAAGCATAAGATCCCATAGGACCATCCTAGTAGGACTTGATCGAAGCTATGAGCTCCTCTGTATACTCTAGAAGCACCCACAAGAATAACAGCAATGACGTACAAAATGAAAATAAACCTCTTCTTGTTGTCGCTAGCACCAAAGATGTCCTTGTTAGAAGTCCTAGGTGTTAAGGTGAATGCCTCTGCGTCGACCTCGGGTAGCAATTCTTCTTCGGATTTGTATATATAAGATCGATAGAACATTATGCCAACGTAAATGCTGAACATTGAGTGGCCAGATGGTCTTCCAAAATCAGTTTCCAAGCACTCCATAACCAAGACTTTCTCGTCTGCGTACCATGGGCGAGGAGAAGCGTAGAGTAGTTTAAGGACTCCATTCAAGAATCCAGAACTTACGCAGAAGAAAGTTATTTTATAGGCGAGAAATTTGTTGGGTTCGACGAAGGTGTAGATTGCGAGTACAATGACAAGAAATGGATATCCAAGGAATGAACAGAATGCCATAAAAAAGTCGAGGATTGAAGAACTGTGAGATTGCATCCATATTGCAAGGTGAATGCTTGCTTTGAACTGCTCCTTTTCGGTGAACAGGTTGACAATTATATAAAGCAAGGCAATGGAGGTGGTGAGGATACTGGCAGTTTTCAGCTGCATTTTGAGTTTGATTGAAAAGTTTCAAAAGATTGTTGATAATTTAAGTCACAGGTAAAAGCCTTACAGCTCAAATTAATCCAAAGTTGTTTTGAATTCTGTAAGTAATGTTTTTTTTTGAGTTTGCCACTGGAACACTGGCATTATTTTTTTTTTAGGAAATGCAAATTTGTAGATTGCGAAAGTTTGCACATTGCCTCTGTCTTGAGTGCATATTGAGAATAATAAGTCATTAGCCTTCAAAGCTTTGGTTGACGATGCCTGTGCAAAGAAAATTGTAGATGATAAAGGATGCATTGTCACAGAAATTATATTCAAATATCGCGCGTGTCTGCTCTTGAGGATAATTCTAACTTTCAATTTGATCTTGTAAATTCACATCATAATCTACGAGATTAACTGTTAGAGATCATTTTGCAGTTCTGCCTCCTTTGGATCTTGAATTCACTGAATTTAATCTTTTCCTCATTTTCATCTTTCTCATCGGAGATAAAGGGAGATACAGGAGCTCTGATAATTGTAAGCAAATAGATAGTGAAAATTTTAAGACTCGATTCAAAGGCTATTACCCTCATTGCCAATTTCTCACGAATTCCAGAACTGAAGCATCGTCTTTCACATGAAGTAGGAAGCGATGCTCTTATTGTAGAATTAGGACGAGATAATTTATTACTTGATCATCGCTTATGAATAATATATATGCTAAATATCTTTCAAATGACCAAATCTCTTTGTTATAAAGTTCTCTCTAGGTTGCTTTGAACTTTCAACCAGAGCACCGCAACAAAATAAGTTAATTCCATATTGAGCAACTATTGCTTCGCATTGTATTATATTCATTCCAAAATCTAATAGTTAAAAACCGAATAATTGCGCGAAAGAGGGATTTTTAATTTCAAACATTTTGGTACGAGCGGCGGATTTATAAGTGCGCAAATCATGACTCAAGCTTCTAATATAACGATTTTACGAAATTTGACACAACCCATTTCCGTTCGGTGACCATGAATCGGTGTGACGTCAAGTTGTTCGAATCGCCACAACCTGAATCATTCCTAACACCAGACTCTCGTTTGTTTAAGAGCAAACTTCCCTTAAGCACTCCTCAGTTATTCAAACGCGATTCTCCTCTCGACTTCTTCTCTCCTCAAAAAACTTTTAAAAGTCCGACCTCAAGTCTATCAACCCAATCATCTCAATCAACCCTTCTCAGTGATCGCTGCATCCCCTTTCGAATCACAACCTCCACAAAAAATCTCTTCGAACTCAACCAAAGAGACTCGCATAGCACCAAGCCTGAATCTGCTACAAACAGCGATTATAACTTCCTTCTCGGATCGCAGGTATTAGACATCAAGCAGCCTGATCTCTTTGACAAATTTATAACTCCCAAAATAAAGAATTCTCTTGTTAAAGCCTCATCTTCCACTCCAAGGAATGCCTCAAGCAACGGGACACCAAAGGCCAAAGTTTTGCAATATAAAACCCCAAAGAAAAGCAAGACTCATGTTAACACTGTGCCTATCAGTAATTTCATGGACATTGAAGATGAATCGGAGCCAATGAAATCGAAAAAAGCGGAATGGAATATCCCCAAAACACCTTCGAAAATTCTGGACGCTCCAAGTTTAATCGACGATTTCTACCTTACCCTCATCCATTGGTCCAGTCAGAACCAACTAGCAGTTTCTTTGAGTCAGAACGTGTGGATATGGGATGGCAACTGCGGAGAGGTTACAAAATTCAGTTACAGAGAGAACGCGCCTCTGGTTGACTATACAGCTGTGCAATGGAATCCTGAAGGAGACACTTTGGCAGCGGGATCAAGCGATGGAACTCTTGAGCTTTGGGATTATCCCAGCGGGAAATGCACTTACACAAGCAACTACACTACAAACCGTATAGACTGCATTGCTTGGACCCATCCATGCGTGTTCGCCACAGGAGGCAAAGATAAGGCGATCTTGACTTTTGACACTCGTGCCAAGCCATCACCTGTTGCAATATATCAAGGACATACTGATGAGGTCTGTGGGCTGAAGTGGTCGCCTTCAGGGTTCATGTTAGCGTCTGGTGGAAACGATAACCGCGTGTTTGTTTGGAATGCGAGGAAGCAGACACCTGAACTGATAATTACCCATCACCATTCAGCAGTAAAAGCGTTGACGTGGTCACCGCATCAACAACATCTTCTTCTTGCTGGAGGAGGTTATACAGATAAAAAGATTAGTGTTTGGAACACGATTTCAATGAGCATGGTCCACGAAGTAGATGCTGGCTCACAGGTCTGCAACCTGTTGTTTTCTCGTAACTCCAATGATTTTGTAAGCACACATGGACTGATGGGAAACGAGATAGTGGTCTGGAATTTTGATACGATGGAGAAAAAATGTGTGATAAGCGGGCCAGCAAGTCATTCCGAGAGAGTTTTGTACCTATCAGACTCACCTGATGGTCAAACTATTGTGACTGGAGCAAGTGATGAAACACTAAAATTCTGGAAAGTGTTTCCCGAAGAAAAGAAAAGCAAGCCGTCTTCGCTGCTACTTAATGCGACTGAGTTGAGATAAGGTTTTTTTGTTGAATATGAGAATGAATATGATGACAATTATTACTATGTAAAGTTTTTTGTATATAATTGATATATATCTTTTTTCGTTTGATGAATCACAAACTTACGAAATTTATAACTTTAAAAAGATAAGCTTACTCAAGTTTCTTTACGAGAACTAGAGGGAGACATAGGAAAACAGAATGAAAGAAGGAAAGAGGGAAAAAGAAAGAAATATATCCGAGAAAAAGGAAATTAATAACATGAGTTGCTTCGAAAATATTTTCAGAATATTAATAAACGTATCCTTGCATATTTGAAGCAATTTTCCTCCAACACTTAAACTAAATAATGACTAAACTTCAAATGTATTATAGAAATAAACCTCTCACTCTCTCTTACTTTGGCATAAGAGAAAAAAAAACAAAGGAATTGTTGTAAATAGCTCTCTTTCCTGAGTCAATTCTCTGATATGTTTTGATCTTTAAACTTATTAAAATTAAGGCTGGACAAATACCTCTTATCAGGCTGAACACTCCATTCAAATCATCGTAACTACACTTGCATCCTATGGGACAAAGCCCGTCAAATGCTAAAAAGACACCTGGTCCAGCCGACTTAACCAATGAAAAACATTGGAAGGCAGAAAACCTTCAAAACAAAAGAGAAGTCGGCAAAGGACCGAAAGGTTATGTCCTGGAAGCATTCAACACAAAAACCAAAACTCGCTGCGCCGTAAAGATCCTTGAATACGCCAACCGAGAGGACCCAGACTATCATTATGCATTTATCAAAGCGCGCAGAATGTGTAAAATGAATACATGGAACAACAAATGTGTTGTCCATACCTACCTATGTGAGTTCATTGAGGTTGAAAACAATTTCGCGTTGAAGCATAAATGCGCCATCGTCATGGAGTATATAGACAAAAATCTTGCCGTTCTTATTAATGAGAAAAAAGCTGCAAAAACTGGTTTGAATGAGAAACAACTGATGAAATTCATGTTTACTCTTCTCAATGGTCTTGCTTGCGCTCACAAAAACGGTGTTTTTCATTCTAACATCAAAGATGAAAATATTTTCTATTGCTCAAACTCAGACAGTCTGAAGTTAGGAGACTTCGAAGTTCATGGACATCATCCTCAGTGCATGAATATGAAAACTCTTGCCTATCTAGCCCCAGAATGCAGTCGTCAAGAAAACGGCAACCAAATCGACTGGTTGAAAGCAGACGTCTACGCTGCTGGTATCGCGCTCCTCAAACTGAGTCTCCTGAAGGATAGTTTCAGCGCAAATGAAAGGAAATCATTGCTCCCTTTGATCGCAGAAGTCGCAAAGACGAGTTCTACTCTAGCTTCTGTGTTAGAAGGCATGTTAAAAGTGATTCCCGAAGAACGCTGGTCCTCTGAAAAATGCTTAAAGTTGATCCAAGAAACTTTTATTCAATCATTTCCACCCAAAAAGGATAGCGAAGAGCCCTTAACCCAGGAACAGAAAGCTGCCAAATTATTGATAGAACAGGGACTTACTCACAAGAAGGAAGAGCGTCTACGCCCAGCGTTAGTGTGCTTCGAAAGAGCACTATATAAAATCATCGACACTGAAGTGATCAATTACTGTGACCGTTTAATGATCGCGAACTGTCTCAACTATACTGCGCAAACATACTTTGAGTTGAAAGATTATACGAATTCTTTGCGTTGTTTTCTGAAGTGCATGAATCTGAGAGAAAAGTTTTTGAGAAATATTCCCCATGTGCAGCATTCTCTGCTATCGAATACTGGAAGAGTCTACGTGAAACTCGGAGATTTTCAGAAAGGATTGTATTATCATTTAAGGGCGTACCAACTTCTCAAGAAAGAGAACGAACAGACATATAATATAAATGCGCTGAGGTATTTAGATTTCATAGCAACGACATATGAATATCTCGGTGATTATCACAACGCGCTAGAAAACCAAATGTTGCTGTTGGAAGTGAATAAGAAACAATTTGGGGCTGATAATGCAAGGGTGGGGAAGGTTTATCGAAATATTTCTCGACTTTTTAAATCGCTAGAAGACCATGAGAAAGGCAAAATTTTTGAAAATTTGGCTAAAAAAACTAAAATGTAATGGAAAATGAATTATTCCATTGCAAGAGGTTGTGTCAGTATTAATGAAACTCTTAATTGGTTCGTATTATAAGTAAATACACAGGATTAATTTTTTCGTGAAATTCTGGAACATGGAATGTTTATACATTTCTTTCGATGACTTCTCTCTTAACAAGAGTGTCAGACAGTCTTGAGAATTATTAAATGTGCCACGAACAGCAACTTAGTGCATGAAAAGAGGTGCTAAGCCGTATGTGCCGACTTGGAGTCGTGGAAGTTGTCGGCCGCCTTATTGAGCAATAAATATACAAACAGGTCTGGTGAACAGCACCACCACACCGTCAAAGGTGCCAGTAGAGAATGCTAAGTATAATTTTTAATCTTGAATGCCAACCACGCTAAATACGGAGGAAACGAATGCAACCACGGGATAGGCCTATACTGAGTAGCTCTAGCAAACGAAGTGCACTTTGCAAATAGGGTGCAACTAGAAAATGTGGCAGCGTGGATATTATGAGAGTGCCAGAAAAATGAGGGTGTCTACTAGTTTGCTTGCAGATGGGTCCCCATGATGAGCGCAATTAAAACTTGAATTTAGAGTTATATTTTGTTCTAAAAATCGAGAAAGCATGCCTGAAAAACAATTTTATGATTTGGCACCCACTCCCGGACGTGATACGCTTTATTTAGAACAATGCTCTCATAAATAAACCAGGGTTCATCAGGTGAATATTTGCGCCAATTTCGGGAATAATTGTTAAGTTTTCATCATCCTATGCTCTCTTATTCGCTTCAATTTCTTCTGTCTGTTTCAAACCATCATTAAATCATGCTGCTTTTATAAAGGTAAGAGGGGCAACTCTCTATATATCGCTTTTTCATGCCTATATTATTTTGCCACATCTTCATTCCTGGATATAGCAAAGTTAGCGTCTCATTACTCAAATTTAGTTAGAAAATATTACCTTTTTTTTCTTGAGGGAAGCTCATCTCAGTAGTATCAAAATTAAAAATAGTTTTTCTTTACTATGGTTAAGTATGGTGAAACACTATCATAATCTATAGAAAGAGTTTGCCAATCGATCTCCCTCGAGAGAACAGGTTATTGTGGGTCACTCTGATGAGAATTACTGCTGTAGAGTGTATTGATGCATGCAATTCTTTTGTGGAATTGAGATAGTAAATGAAACTAAGCAACCCTTAGCATCATTAAAGGTATATCCACATCGACAGTGAGATAATGTTAATTTATTTGCCTCTAAATTCTCTTAAGCATACCAATGAGAATGGTTTGGAGTTAATTCGATTTGTAGTTATATTTGGCAAAATTACCATTTTACAAAAAAGATGGAATCTGCAAGTAGAACGCACTACAGAAATAATTAAGTCAGAATCGGGATAGTTGGAGCCTTGAATGGCGTTGGAGCAATTAAGAACTCAAAAAATACAGCTCAGTTTTGCAAACTGAATTTGAATATTCTAATTGAAAAAATTTTTTTTTATTCATTTAATGAAAATTATACACATGTATCTTACGAGGATTACACAAACATTACTTAATCAATCAAGGAGGAAAATAGAAACTTATGAACGCAACGCAATTCTACAGCAAAAAAAAAAGACAATAATGATTCTAAAGTATGAAAGGAAGTTGGGTTTTAATTAGAAAATTTTCATTCGCAACCTGATGAAGTTCAGATATATTTTCCCTAATAATGCCATACTTGAAGAGGGATACTCTTCATTGTACTGTTTAAAGACTCAAGAGAAGGTCCTACTGGCCATAAAATCTCCTTTTAGAAGTCTCTTAGCAAAGTAAAATAAAAAGTGACCTGAACTCTTTAAAAAAAAAAAGGAATCCATGAGATAATGCCCTGTTATTTTTTCAAATAGCAAAACGTTTCCTCACTGACTTTGTGTCTATACGCTTTAAGATTCTTGATGATGACTTTTCATAACTTTTTCTACCATCATCATGAAAAGCATGAGTGACAAATATTCAACGATGCCAAATTGAAAAGATAGAAACAAAATAGAAGCTCCACACCAACTAACCGCAAGAGAACTCATGCTAAAACTCCCAACTATTCTTCTGATGAAGTTCAGAATTTTCTTAACTGGCTATCGAGTAACAGTCTTTTAAAATTCTGGAAAATTGGATCTTTCTGACCCAGAAATCGTAATTACGAATACTAACCTCTCTCAAGTTTCCTTACTGGATCTGATTGTTTACTCATCGGGAAAACTGAAAATTCCAATTTCCGTAAAGGCCAGTAGCGATGTTGCTCCTATATATATATCAAGCTCAAATTTGATATAATCATCACTAATTCAGTCCACTTTACTTCCTCTCAAGTTTTCATGGCATTGTTTCAGAAAGTCTTTATTATCCAGCTAGTTTTACTCTCTCTCTTCTTGTGTGCCTCGTACGGCATTAGAATCGATGACTCAAAACTGCCAGTCCAAACCGAATTTCAAAACGAAAAATCGGAGGATCCTTACCTTAAGGCAATTTGCACAGCTCAAGACAGATGCAAGAACAAAATGTGTACTAAACATCTCGCTCAAGGCTGTACATGCTACAATAATGGCACATGCATTGAAGGCATGGTAAATAGATGCATCGATTGCACAAATCCAGATATATTTGCTGTTGTTGAAGGGAACGGCTGCCCTAAACGCTATCCTAACCTATGTCCGCCTCTTGAAAAGAGTAAAACAAAATGCAGCTCGACTAAATACCCATCTTGTGTATGCAAAACTAATGGAGCTTGCAAAATGGAAAAGACTAATTTGTGTATAGGCTGCCGTAAAGCATCTGTCCTTGCTGTCTTCCAAGACCAAACTTGCCCGGCTAGTCGTTTGCAACTCAAAGATTCAACAGAATGCTAGAAGCAGGCAGCACTGAAAAGCAAGCCATAAACCAAAACCATTAGGGAAATGGCAGCTATATAGAAAAGCGCCTAAAATAAATCACCGAAAAATGACCCTCTCATATTTTATTGTGATTTGTGTAAACTTTTTTGTAAAAGATATAAAAAATGCATAAGCCTACCTGAAGAAAGAAAGAATTAATTACTATTCCCTGTGAACTCGATTTTCTCTTCCAAAAAGTGATCCAATCTGATGCCAGTAAATACCAAGTTGATCTCAAAATGCCAGCAAAATCATTGCAACAATTAGTTTTACATCTTTGAGACTATCGACAGATACCAATATCGACGAAATCTTGTGATTAAAGTTTTCAACGAAGCCATTCTTCAGCGAGACCCTACATCCTTTTTATTCAATGAGTCAGAGTGGGTAAATCAGATCGGATTTTCTCGCAACTATGGCTGCTATTTCTGGCATCTCTTGTTATTGCCATTAGAGATTATTTTCCAATTTCACAAACTCTTCAACGACTTATGACTTTCAATTCAACCTTGATTGAGCTGAAATATATCTCTACGAGTGATCATTTCAGATCTCATATAGCAAATGATCAAATAGAACAACAATCTTATGTATCTCTTATTAAGGTTTAATATATAGCTTACTTTTCGCTTTTGCTGAGTTCAGCTTTCATGGAGGTCATTTCTTGGCGCATGCCTTTCAATATATTTGTCATTTCAGTCTCCATTGCGGTCATTTTTGTCATTATCGAATTTGTATCCATTGAGAGCTGAGATTCTATGGCAGTCATTCGCTGCGCAAGATCTTCAATTGTCGTGGTGAGCGCTGTTTTTTCTTCTAATTCCTCTACCACAAGCAAGAAATTTCCTATTAGCTCAGTTTTCGATGCATTCACTTCTGCATCTGATGGGTATATCACTGGGCTTCTCCTCAAACAACATATTACTCTCTGAAGTGCTTTCCCGAGCATTTTGCGAGCTTTTTTAAGGAAGATTTCTTCATCAGCAAGTTCCAGCAGCATTTTCAGCTTCTCTCTCATTTCAATAAACTCATATTCATCTTTTATTCTCCCAAACGTGTCTCCCATGATTGATATTATCAAATTGAGGAGAATGAGACAAAGCAAAACTGTTGCTATGATATAAAAGGGAATCGCTACTGATGGATAGTCCGAATAACTGCCTCCAGTAAAGACCAAATAGAGCATTTCCATCAAATTCTTGCTAAAGCAGCCTTCATCGACAGAATCATCTTGTAATGCTCTTCTTGTTTGGTAGAAGATTATTAAGAAAGCGACTAGGTAGGCGATAATTACCACCATAAAACTCACCATATCCTTGAGAGCCTCAAATGATCATTCTAATAAGGTATCTCATCTGGTCAATGACTCGAAGAGCAAGCAGCATTTTGGTATAGAACATGATGACTCCGACTGAGACGAAAAAGGTTAGAGAGGTAACGTGTTCTTCTGGATCCCTCCAGAAAAGCGTTGAGATTATAATCAGTACCCAAACCAATGACATGTCAATATAATTCCAGACATCTCCCAAGTAATTCGAATAATCAGCTCCTATTTGCATGAGTTCACACGCAAACATTACTCCTACCAATACGTCGAGAGATATAAGTAATTTGCTGGGTACGTCGGTTTCTGTAAGGCTCCTTGTGACCGCAAAAGAGATGAACAACCCAAGCAAAATAGCA
>ENA-UOTX01001798-UOTX01001798.1-compost-metagenome-genome-assembly--contig:-NODE-1798-length-13315-cov-8.510122_pt1 | contig 13315 bp, 10 predicted proteins | sample MGYA00238143_ERZ746982 | MGnify/ENA primary metagenome ERZ746982 (study PRJEB28758, sample SAMN06268862) | compost metagenome | isolation source: single cell | place: USA: California, Emeryville, Joint... | reverse complement strand
ACTTGCGGATAAGCTTGACAATAGCTTCGGTCTTGGAGGCATTAGAATCAACGTTAAATAGGTGGTAAGAAATTTTTGTTTCAAGAGGGATTGCACCAAGGATGCCTCTACGTGAGTTATACGTAATATCTCCATGACCCGTGCCTAGAGAAAAAATACAATTATTCAAAAGATGAAGGTAAAAAAATAATTATACACTCTTCTAAGACTCTACCAAGAGAATAGATTTCCTTGATTTGATCTTTTTTTGATATATCAAATATCGACATATTGGCTGATCCAAAAAAGTCATGATGCAGAGATACAAGCAATTTTGTGTTTGGTATCTCCTTCACAAGTGTCCAACTCTCGTCTACAATTAATACAGCATCAGTCTCAAAATAATTTAAAAACTATGCTTTACCCGTGTTACTAATTTTAACTCCGTCAAAACTTGCATAACTTTGCTTCGTGTTGAGGTCAACAATCTCGATCCTGTTAGTTCTAACCGAACACCAAGCAAGTAAAGTTGGAGAGCTCGATGTTGTCTCTTCTACCGAAGGTTAGAAAATTTTGGTAAATGAGCTTGCTTAGCCTTGAAAATGAGTTTACCAGTAATGATGATACTCTTTTTCAGTGATGCGTCTTGCTTCCGTTGGCCCGGGGCTTGTTTCACTTTTTCAATCTTTGGTTGAGACGAAACTTGCGCTTCAGGCTCTTTAATTTGTTTCGATTCTTCAGCGACTACGTCCATTTTCTTATCTGGATTGTGCAGCATGGCTTTTTCAAATTTATTGAGAGCAGAGCAGAGATGCTAAATAAATTTTATTTGATTATCAAAATCGATCTTGATTAAAAAGCTCAGAATTTAATTAAAATAAAGAAGTTTTCCAAAATGATAAAAAGAATTTGGAATTAGATTTGGATTTAGTGCTGATAATTAATCTTGAATAATCACGCCGTCTCAAGTTTATAAATTTCTTCGCTCTCGGGATCACTCGTTGATAATTTGTTTAAAATAAATTTTTCTCTTCTGTGATTTCCAAAGAGCATCAGGATCGATTCGAAGCTTCAAATTAATTTGCTGATCTAAGTTTCTAAAATGAACTCAAAGTGAATTAATTTTCCAAATTACGATTAGTGCTACTCCTGACTGAAGAAACTCTCAGCTGCAAAGAAGCTTCTACTCTTAATACATTTCAACAGAGTACATATCCTCAAAAATAATGAATTAGGCATTAATCTTGAAAGAAGAATGTCTGTTCTTTAGAATTACAGCAAAAGAATCAATGCTGGTGAAACAACGTAAAATGATATTCGAGAGTTGCCGACAACTTTTTGAGAGGGCTAAAGTCTTTGGAAAATTATTGCATATATGATTATTGTCAAAGTATTACAATTTCATTTTTTAAAATTTTTCAAGAACGAACCAACAATTTATTTTCTATCAAGATACTTGAAGGCAAAAATTTTCCTTGAAGAAAAGACGAATTTAAACTATTTCAAATTTCCAATATACAATTACAAATCTTTTGAAATCGGAAACTACCTCTTTTTGTTTTTCTTTGTTAGAGAGAGAATCATTCTCTCTGTCGCATTTGCATTAAACTAAATATACTTCATGACGAAAACAATTGAAAGATAATGACCTAATTAGCATGCAAGTTGTCATTATTTATTCTAATTTTTTTTGTGAAACCGACCTATATTTGCTTCAAAATGATTCTTATTTATATAGAAAAAACTGATATGCGTCGACCTCTGTTAAATTCGTTTGGCCTGCTCTACTCCAGTGGATGGCGAAAATTTTCAATTATATTGAAGTTGTTTTTCACTGATTTCTATTATCTTTGAACGTATTCTCGAATCGGTTTCATTTTCACTCCTGTCCACTCTTTTATTGGAATAGTGATGTCACAAAAAAATGCGGATGAACTGAAAAATTTATTCCAAAATAAAAGTTTCTTTTTTGATGTCTGAGGGCATGAAATCTGATTGAAACTGAGTTTTGAAAGGCGTGTACTTCGCAGCAAAGAGTTCCAGATAGGAACCACCTTCTCTGATAATAGTTGGGAAATTAAATCACTTGAGTCCAATTAAAACGATTCGATCAAAAATTATTAAAGAAATGTACTTGAAATCGAAGAAAATTATATGTTTTAGGCAAGATAAATCATTCCAGATTAAATTATCTGTATCTTCATTCGAAATTCTTCAATATCTTTTAATAGATCCTTCTATAAATTTATGAAAGCTTCTATAATCTCATAATTTCTCAGCTATTTAATCAAGATCGATTTGATAACCAAATAAAATTTAAATTCGCGCTCTGTTCTTGAGGAGCTGAAGAAATCATGCTATGACAGGACGAAACCGTCAACTTAGAAGTTAACTTGGAATTGGTCATTCCTCTTACACTCAGAAGCGATTATAACAATTTCGAGCTCATACCAACAACATCTTCCTGTCGAGTGTTTGATACTGAAACTAGCGACTCAAAAGAGAAGCATAGAATCAGATTCATAAAAGAGTTCGTAAAGAAAGAGTGCGGTCTCTCTGCAACTCCTTTCGTGCAAGACCTCCAGTCCAGATTTCCTGGATCTATCTTGGCCAACGCATTCGAAATCAGTAATGATGGCCAACAGCTCGGCTGTGCAACTCTTCCATATCTTCCACTGAGCTGTCAACTTGACGAGAGTAGGGAGGTTTTCAATCCCAAAGATCCTCACCTAATTCAAAATTTGAGAAGTGATGCCCTACATGGCATCGAATTTCTGTGGAAGAACATGCAAATGAGGAACCCTTTGAGAATTGATTAACAACTAATAAATGAATATCGCTCCTACCACTACATCTTTACACGGGCAAAACCGACATCTCAAGAAATAGCTGAAGAAATTAAGGTGGTGGCTCCTGCTGCTCTAGACCGAGCTTAAAGAAATCGAAGATGTGAGAGAAATGAAAGATATAGTTTCCAAACTCTATACTGGCTCTATAAAATCAGCTCTACAAGCATGCTTTAGCGATTGAACTAAACTGCAGGTTCTGGTTGAGAAGATACTGAGTTCGGATCCCCAGAGCCTACCAAATCTGGAAGAACTTCGATTCAAAGATGTTGGGGGTCAAGCTCCGGCCAACCCAATCATTGAATAAGAAACCAATCGAAACGAAAAATGAGCCGATTCAAACGGCAACTCTGCGTGATTTCCCGATATATTGAAGATGCAGGCCAAGAAATCCATAAAGAGGAAGCCTTACATTTTCTTTGGAAAGCAAAACAACACCTCTCACTTCAATTTGAATTGACCGAGGTGTTCCTTGAGCATAATCTCTCATTCGATATTGCACCTAAACTGACAAAGTTGCTCAACACCTTAGCAAGGAAGTACTCTGCAGATGACTTAAAAATGATTGATATGAACGATTATTCAACCCAGCTTAAACCAAAGGAGAGCAATGAAATGAAAATGAAATTATTTAAATCACAAGGCAAATTTTAAATAAGCCTTTCGTTTTGCTCCCTAGATTCCAACAGGACCTCTGATTGGTCCAGAACCAGAAGCGAGTAACATAGTGGATGAAGCCTATATGGCTCTTCTCTCCTTTCCGCATCTGGCAAAATAAGTCTATGAATCGTAAAATATGTGAGCGCGAAGGAAGAAAACAATGCCGAGAAGAAACGCCTGGATTATTAATAATCAACTTCGAGCCATAGATTTATGGTGATAGTTCATGTCTATCAGCATGTCCTTGCCTCTGCTTTCTTCAGTAAAGTTTCAAAGTACTTAGTTCAGAACCATGAAAACTATAAGGCAAGCAATATAGCATTAGATAACATTTTTCTTCTTGAACGAGTTTGATGAACAAATAAGGGGTATTTCCAATCTTCCAACGAAACCTAGTCACTTTTATACTTTTATCATGCTATTATCCATATTAGAGACACTTAAAGAAAATTCTCTTAGAAAAATACGCTTGATCATTAAGATAATATGATTCTTCTTTATTTATTTCTGTTAGTAAAAGAGTCTCGAAGCAAATGTATATGAAGTCCTTCACATGCCTAGCTCAGTCTCCACACCTAATATCTCTTATTGACGGATTTTTCATTTCCATATCGATGATTTTTTTTAGTGCTTTAAACATACTTGTATTAAAGTCAAATAAATTTTTTATTTCATTGTTTCTCCTAACAATCCCACAATAATGATCTTACCAAAAAACAAAACAAACGAAGGTGGAAACATTATTTTACCTGCTTTTCAAGTATCAAAACAAGCCAAAGGAAGTTATTCAGGAGATAGCTTGTTAGCAACATCAATAAAAACTGGTAACAATTATTTTCCTTCAGAAATATACCCACTTCAAATGTTTCCAATCTTCTCCTTATAACTCCACGAATCTCACCTTGAATAGACGACACAATGTCCATACCTCCAGCCCTACTAGCATGGTCCTCGTACATTGATAACAACATCAATATTATTGAACTCGGAACAATGCGAAACTATGCTAACTTTCAAGGAGCGCAAATAATGGAGGGTACATTCTATTTGAAAGGAAATACAAATTAATCCTGCGTCAAGGCCGATCTACACTAGTGAAGGAAATTCCAAACACCAAATTACTTGTCTCACTCAACATTAACCCCTCAACTTCAGCCAAAATGGAAATATTTGATATTTCTCAGAGAACGGGGAAGAAAATTTATTCTTTCGGAGAAATCTTCGGAAGTAAAACTTCTATATTGATCTTTTCTCTTTATTATTATAATGTATGACCTTAAATAGCAAACGGTGACCCAGATACCACCTATAATTCAAGAAGAGGTATTCTTGGAGCAATTTCTTTGCGGGAAGAAGTTGCTTATCATTTATTCAAAATTGGCTATTCTGGAAAAAAGAGCAACCATTATGGTGGAAAGCTCTTAAAAAAATCGAAGCACAATAATTTGAGTGAAGGTAATTCATGAATTTTTCTCACGACTAAACCATTCTCATTTAGGGAGCTGGATTACTAGCTTAGATATTAACCCAACCGGAGAAACTATCGCGACTATCTACCGCGATGGAACGTGCTTAATGTCGGACTTAGACGCCAATAATCGCAGTTTTCAACTTCAACTGACTGAAAAAAGTAAATTAATTTGGATCAATAGGGATTTTCTTTCTTTCGTTTTCAAAATAGAGTGTGTTTATTTTTCTCAGCATTTCTTTGTATAGTATTTATCTCAATGGAAATTCCTCTTTTTCCTCTTACTTTCATCCTATAGTGTCGTCCTGTCTCTGCAGATGGACAACGAATGCTGAGGAGCCCTTATTATTCGTGAAGTATAGCTCAAACCTTCTCAATATTTTAGATGTTGAGAAAAAAACCTTGGTTTTGAAAAATCCCTTTCAAAGTAAGTCGAGCTAACTTTGTCTCAGCTTTACTTCTCGACTATCGTCTCTATAGTCAACAAAAAAAATTAAATGTCGTTTATTTTCTACTACTTCCTCTTTTTTAACTGTTTCCTTTGATTCGACTTCCGTGCTTTAAAAAGTCAGCACCAACTATATCGATGTTTGCCCGAATGATGGGAGTTTGCTGGCAACAGGAGATCGTGATCACCAAATCAAGATATTTGATAAGCGAGTGTTGCGGATTATCGACATGTTTCATGGCATTCATAGAGGTAATCCTTGTTATGATTTCATTCGCTTGAAAATATTTCAGAGACGATCTATTGTGTGCGGTGGAGTCCCCAGGGAGACATGTTTGCGAGCTCATCTGCAGACATGACAGTTAAATTGGTTGATTTCAAGACTGGAAAGATTCTTTACACAAAAACCTCTGTAGATGAAAGTAAATGATTAAATATGAGTTTTCGTTATAAGCACGTGGTCAATAGGGAGCGTGAGATCTGTATGCTTCATTTAAGAAAAGATAGCATGAAAATGAGAAGAGAGAAAGAGACAAAAGGCTCAGAGATTCGTTATTTTGGATTCTATGAATAGAAAATAGATGTTGACTTTAAACATCGATTTTATCTATTCATCGGTTGCTCATCTGTATTCTCTTTCGATCATAGCCTCTAAATTGCGATTCATTACAACTACAAAGTAAAATTGAGAGTTTATGCTGATCTTCTGGTTTCTTTCTGTGCAGAGTTAAGCAGATTTTAGATTCTAATGACTCGTAAAAATATATTGGTAATGAAGACCAATTTCTCACTTCTTACAATGGATATTCATTTTAATCTTCTCAATGTTCGGATTATTTTAATTGGTATCGAAGTCATTCTCAAATTCGTAATTAGGATAAATCAGTCCTGGTAATAAATCGAACCTTGGATTAATTTTGAATAAAATATATCTTGCGTGTGTTCTCCATAAGGTCAAAAAGCAATGCTCCCACAAAAAGAGCCAACAGAAAACCAGAAGTTGACTCCTGAAGACCTTGAAGAATCTAAACAAGCCAAAAATGACAAGCGACCAGATGATTGACTTAAATTGTCGATAAGAACTGGTATTTCTGTGATTTTCTACACACCGGTTCAATGACATTTTGAGTTTTTTCTGATTTCAGCATTAATTAAAAATCAGCTAATCTCTTTTTGAATATAAAACATAACTTCTATGCCTCAAACGCTGCTTGCTTGGTCCTCGTCCCGCGGTAACAACATTGAGATTATAGAAATTGAGACGAAAGCCAATTATGCAAATTTTGATGGAGTTCAAATACAAGAAGGTGAAGATACACACTGCATTCGAGGGTTATAAAGTTAATCCTGGTTGCTCATGTCTCTAGGCCAACAGTCTCAAGTGAAAGAAATCTCGAACACAAAATTATTAGTTTCACTCAACGATAACTGGAGGGAGTCAGCTAATATGGAAATATTTGATGTTTCAGCGAAAGAAAGGCCAAGGAAAATTTATTCTTTTGAGGAAGTTACCGGAAGTAATTTTTTCAACCCTATTCAACAGTTGAATACTCTTTTCTATTTAGTTTTGAAACTGTCTCTCATTTTCATTGCTCTTATAATTATAGTTACTGACGATGATGGGGATGTGACATATAACTCGAGAAGAAATATTCTGGGAGCAATCTCGGTTGGACAGAGAATTTCCTACCATTTGTTCGATGCTGGCTACTCTGCAATGAAGAATAATTAAGAAGTCAGACTTTTACGGAAATCGAGGTGGCATCCGCAATATAGTGATGAAGAGAGTGATCAATAAATCTTTTTGCTAATGACTCAATCAAATTTCTCATATAAATATAGTGAACGTCGTTTCTGGTTATGATTTCAATCCGACAGGCGAAACTGTGGCTACCAGTGACAATTTTGGGATATGCTTAATATCAGATGTGAACACCGACAATTATGGTTTTCATCTTACATTAGGCGGATTTGGTAATTGAAACTCCAAATTATTTTTTTTCTTGTCTCTCTTTTGTCCACACAATTCTCACATTTTAGGCTGTTCTTTGCTATTACACTTATTATAATTTTAATTCTAGATTCCCTTGCTCGATGTAAATGGAGTATAAATGCTGGCGAACCTTTATTATACGTGCATTATGATGATAACAAACTCAATATCCTCGATACTGAGAAGAAAGTACTTACTCTGAAGGAACCAATCTTCCTCGGTCCAAGCGGTAATCGACTTCTCATCGCCTTTGATTTTAATTTGGGAATCAGCAAGTTCTCTTGTTTCCTTGTTATATAGATTTTTTTCATGTTTTTCTTGTTTTGCCTGCTCTCTGATTCGATTTTTTTTTTTCCCGATGAGACTCCGAGTACTGCATCGACGTATGCCAAAGCAATGAAAACTTGCTGGCATCAGGTGATACTAAGGCAATCGAAATATTTGATAAGCGGCAATCAAAGGTCGTTAAAACTTTTGATAACCTCCATTCTAGTGAAGATCCATTGCTGCACTGCATTTATTCTCGATCTCAGGGAGAATCAACTCTGTACGCTGGAATTTGAATGGGGATATGCTTGCAAGTACCTCGTTGGATAAGATAACAAGACTGTCGGACTTTAAAACTGGAAAAGCTATCATTAGAAGAAAGATGCTATCAGATAACAGTGAAAGCTATTCCATTCATATCTATTGAATCTTTAAATTTATTAGAATGCCCATGTTCGGTCTGCTTCATCTAGGGAACTCTGAACTGCCAAGAACACCAAAAACCAATAGTTTGACGAAATATAAGAAAATAGCTTTGTTTGAGTGATTACAAATCTTGCTATTTTGTAATATATTTCCTATATTCTTATCGAAAACAACCATCTTAGCGTATGTTGTCCTCTCTGCACACCAACAATTCGTGAAGGAAACATGTAGTTTTCAGATTGAAACACCATTTTAGCCATTCCCAAACGGCTGAAATTATTAACCATCAATCATATGCTCTTCTTTGTGAAAAATCCTTTTTTAGGGTTTTCTTTTATTTGGGAGTAATTTGAGGTTTTAGCAAAAATGCTTGCAATTAGAAGTTTAATAATAATACTAATTCTTCATTTATTCTGTTAAGTTTTTCGGCAAGAATTCAATATATATGATTGACAAAGATACTGATGCCGATAATTGACAGGAGATATGAAAAATTTCATTCATATTGATTGTATTCTTCATGATATTTTCTTGATATTGACTTGTTTGCAGTTTTCCTTTCCGTTCACTTTCAACCTTTCTTTGCTCATATGAAACATACTGAACAAGCGCCTTCTAAAATTCATTTCAAAACTCGAAGTAACAACTGCTAAATTAGAACCGCCTCTCAGGGTTGCAGTACAGTCCTCAATGGAATTTGTGAAGCGAACTCTCTCGGCAAATGGCTAAATTACAAAGAGAGTAAGATTAATCATCAAAGAAGCTGATTGCGAATATGAATTATATCTATCGTATGTCATATCTAATGAAACTCCTTCTTCTTGAATAGAGGGGATAACTTCCACATCTCCAATAATGCTGGCCTGGTCTTCACGTGATTTAAATGTCAGCGTTTTGAAATTAGAGAGTAAGCAGCTTTATGCAAACTTTCAAGGAGTTCAAATAATATCAGGTACATGTGTTTTGGTTTTCCTTTTATTAGATTTTCTCTCAATTATCAGGTTTGAATACTCTTTTAAAAGAAATTCCAAATCCCAAATTGCTTGTCTCGCTCAATCATCAAATCCATAATGCAAATATGGAAATATTTGATCTCTCACAGAAAGCAGCAAAGAAAATCTACTCTTTTGAAGAAATGTTCGGAGGTAATGTTGATTCAAACCGCATTAATTACATCTGCAGTGATACTCTCATTTAAAATAGATAAAATCTGTTACTCATACTACTGCTTACATAATTTTGATTTTAGTGGTCGGATTTGGAGATGTCGCATTTAATGCAAGAAGAAAGATGCTTGGCTCAATCCCTATTCATGGGAAAGTTGCTTATCATATGCGTAGCGTTGAATATTCTGGAAAGAAAGGTAGCTATAGCGTACAACTGTTGAGAAAATCGAAATGGCCTAAGCAACATATAACCACAGAAAGTAAATTATCTTTGTATGTTCCTATTCTGAAATTCAATGATCTCTTTCACATCAAGACAACTATATTACTAGTTTTGATTTCAATCCTTCTGGAGAAACTGTAGCGACTTTCGATCGTCAGGGTGTGTGTGTGGTGTCTGATGTGAGCACAGGCAATTGTAACTACCAAGTGGACATGGGAGGATTTGGTAAATTAAACTTCCAGATGCTCTCTTTCTTTATCTTTTGATTTCATCCTTTATGTATTTTCTCATTTCCAATATATTTTTTCTTGTACTCATCTCCTTAGATTCTGAAGGCCGCTGTCGATGGAGCACCAATGCTGGCGAATCCCAACTCTGGGTGAAGCATAATTTAGACAGACTCAATATGCTGGACGCTGAGAAAAAAGTCCTGATCTGGAAGAAATCTATCAATATTAGCCATTTTTCCTTCCTTCGATAAATTCGCTTACTCTTCGATGTTTACTTTGGTACAGATAGAAAGCAAATCCTGGATTGATGTCTGCCAGAGAGATGGAAATTTGCTCGCAGTGGCGGATATTCATGTAATGACATTTGATAAGCGGGAATCAAATGGAATCAATTTTCTTATTTACTTTCATTCCAATTGTAAGATTCTTTAAATTGTTGAATGCATTATTTCTGAAAACTGACGCTTATTTTGAAGGCTCCCAGTGCGCACGATGGAGTCCCAGTGGTGATATGATTGCATGTGCTGGCACGGAAGGCGCGAAGCTATTGGACTCTAAGAACGTGAATGCGCTTTATGCTGAAAGAACTTCAGATGGAAGTATTTATGATCTCTTAACAAAGTTATATCGATTGATCAGAGGCTGCAAATGCAGTGTGCTTTATTTAGTCACATATAGCACACAGAGAAAGAGGATTGATCAAAAAAGTAATGGACAGCGATATTCAATAAACAAATCAAATAATGGGACCCAAACTCTTCTTAATTTTCTCTGTCCTCTTCAGTTATTTCCTATTTCAGCACCCGTTGTTGGTTGTATACAAAAACAGATATTGCACAAAAATCAAGAAGATCATTAAATTTGGCAGTGAATCTACAGTAATCTGAAAAATGAAGGTCATGCAGTTAATTCGCAGGTTTTAGAGAGGTTAAATTTGAAATTTAAGATATTTTGCTTCATCACAGATTGGCTTGAACTTACTCATAGCCATTAGCACACGTATACTTTTTAATCCTGTTACAATCATTGAAATGGCACTAACAATCTCTTTAATTAAACGAAAGGGAATCTCTTTTTCAGAGGAGAAAAACAAACCAAAAAAAAAAAAGAAAATTTATGATAATCTGCGTGTACTTAAGGTAATAGAACGAAATTAGAAATCAGAGAACTTTATAAGAAGAGGTGGTGTGGTAGTTAGCTCTTCCATTCGAGAAGAATCTGTCTGTTGAGATCAAGTATTTTCCATTTTGATTGAGGAATAAATAAATTTTTGTCTCCAAATAAATTATTCATTCACATAACTAGCTTAACAAGTAGTTAGCATTTGATCAGAATATGGAAGAAATCGGGAAGGAAATCGCGAGACAAACCTGTGTAGATAGTAAACAAAAACAAAATAAAATAAGGAAAACGGAATCGAAAGCCATTTTCTCCCTCTAAAAACTGGTTGCTAACGACTACCTGCCTTCTTTCATTGATACTGACATAATTTATCAATTTTCTGGAGTGAAAAAATCAAATATTTTGGGAATTCCTTAACTATTTTCAGAAATTGACTTCTAATTTTCGAATTATATATGGAATAAGCGCGCAATTTATCAATATCCTCAAAAGCTATCAATGACGCAATTTTCACTCCTGAGACTATTGCTTAACAAATAACAGAAAACTAATGCTAAAATTTTTAGATGTCATTTCGGGAAATTTTGCGATAAAAAAAGATCAGCTCCTTCATCTGTTGGAACTCCCTCCCTGAAGATAAGAGCCATACTTTTCTTGCAAGTATTTCAATCCAGTTCTGGATCTTTCTTTGACATTATTCTCCGCATTTATTGTTGGAAGCAAACCATCTATGGATGTAATTGATGATGGCTGCTGATTTAGAACTAATATTGAGTTATTTGCGAAGTCAGTAACATCATTTGCATTCAAGGTCTGCGAACTCGCAATAACATTTTCCAAATAAGTTTTTCTCTTCGACGAAGAACGTTGCTGAATTGAATACTTTTGTGGAGATTCACTTTCGACTGGAGTCGTGAGGACTGTCTTTGATGCTGCTTGCTGCTTCAGTTCTATTTCAGATTCGTCAACCTCTTTGGTTTGAACAGTTTTTGAAGCTGAAGTCGATTTCTTTCTGGGTTTTGTCATCCATGAGTCCAGACCAGTCACATAATAAGCAAACTTCTTCAGTAGATTCCAAACTGTTTGGAATAAAGCTGTCAGTGAGTACCAACTATCAATCATTTGAAAGGCTACAGTGAGCGAAAGTGTGAGGGAGATCAATACGATGATTGCCCATCCAATTCCATCTTTGGCATGTTGAGAGAGAAGTACTTTATTGTTTTCTGCGATCATATCATTGATGGCATACATCAAGAAGAAGATAGGTATGATAGCATGCAACCCTTCTGAAATTCTGACGAGGTTTCTTTTCACTCTGAGATCGAAGAATCTCCAGACGAGAGTTGCGACGAAGAATCCAATGTTTATGACGAGAGACATTATGCATTGGACAAGTGAGTAATCAGATAAATTTGCAATGAAAAGTACGAGCAGCAGGTTTCGTGAACAAAGAGCGAGAGCCCAGTAGTTATTCTTCGGTTTAACCTTAGAAAGCTTGCTGCTTTTGGTGTAGTCGAGTCCATTAGCCAACACTCTTGTACTGTTATAGAGGAGAGGTCTTGTGCTGGGAGACAAATTTTTGAATCTTGTGTAGAAATAGAAGAAGACGAGGCCGCCTAAAATCACTGGAGTTGCCAAACCACAGATCACATATGAGTAGATCTCAAATGCACCAAGGCTCGCGTTGCCATAATGGAACTGAAGTGTCATGGTGAGCACGATCTGAACGAAACTGGACACGAAGATACTAATGGGAAGATTCCATTGAACGATATTTCGAGCTGTTTCAGCAGCGTTCCTCCACTTCTCACTCGCTTTGAATTGTTTCATCAGGAAAGTAATGCCCCACATGATGGGAACAGTTGCCAGAACACATAATTGCAGAGAGAGCCAGCCTCCAAAATTATTCAAGAACAAATGACTTGTCCGATAAACATGAAACTTGTTTGAACCTGTAATCACCGAATCATGATAGATCATTTTAGGACCTGGATCAGTGGTTGCCAAAAAGATGTTGGGAAACAACTGGAAATTGCTTGAAAAGAGGTATTTGAAGAAATAGACAACGTTATTTGCATATCCAACATTCAAGTACTGGTATAATCCCAACACTCCCAATGAGGACAATGTGGTTGCAGCACCCATGGAAAGTGCTCCTGAACCAATAAGAGTCACAACTGCCAAACCTGCAACAAGGTAGGATTCACTCAAGGCTATTGCACCTACCACATCGACACTAGATTTACCGCTAAAGTTTCCTGTGAGGCAGTCGTAGTTGAGAGTGTCTGTGTAAACACATTCTGCTTCAGTGGGACCAGTGCAAGTATCGCAGCTAGAGCTGCAATATCCACATTCATTGGTAGAAGAGTTGAGATAATATCCTCCGTTGCAGGGGCATACACTAACACACGTATGTAGAGGTTCCAGGTAATAATTTGGTTGATAGCAGCTGAGACATTGATTTGAGAGCGGTCCAGTGCAAGTGGC
>ENA-UOTX01001796-UOTX01001796.1-compost-metagenome-genome-assembly--contig:-NODE-1796-length-13327-cov-12.937887_pt1 | contig 13327 bp, 11 predicted proteins | sample MGYA00238143_ERZ746982 | MGnify/ENA primary metagenome ERZ746982 (study PRJEB28758, sample SAMN06268862) | compost metagenome | isolation source: single cell | place: USA: California, Emeryville, Joint... | reverse complement strand
TTGAGGTATCTGGAGATTCTACCAACAGGGAATTGAAGACCGGCCTTGGCGGATCTTGAGACTTGCTTGGTGTTGGTAGATTTACCCTTGCCACTTTTGCCTTTTCCTGCCATTTTTTGAATATTGTCTGTTCTTTTTTTTGTGTTGAATAATTTTATTTATTTCAAGTTTCTGAGAAATCCAAGATATATTGATAGATCATTTGATGCACCAATCAGAATCAAGATTTCAAAAAAATCGGATTTCAATTTCGAAGTCTAACTATGTTTTTGATTAAAAATCCAGCAAATAATACTCGAAGTTTAACAAGATATCCCTCTTGACGAGTAATATAAGGATAAATCGAAATCAATTGACTTGAGTGTGGGCCCAGGAGCTTTATCTTTTGGAAAGGAAGATTTTGAATACAACAGCAATCTCCGACTGAGAAAATCCGGTTAACTTAAATATGATTGGAAATGAAAAGCTCATATGCTTGATTCAGAGCTAAATTAATTGAAATGATTGATTTACTATGGAAGTTGAACCGAAATGTAAGAGGATAAGATAGTTTCTGATGATAATTCCAGTAGAAAACATGAAAATGAGGAGTATGAATGTTATTCAAATACTCATTGTATATAGGTGTTTTGCTTCGTTTGACTTGAAATAGCTGAGGTCGGTTGGACGACTGAGCTAGCAATACTAACTCATAACAATTAAGAAATTAATTATTTAGGAATCTCAACAGAGTTAGAATGAAAAAACAATTATACTGTGCCTGATAAATGGAAATAAGTTTTACACCAGATTAATGCTTAGGATAGATCTCTCTTTTTTTGTGTTATTTTTCCTTCGCTAATTCCTTTGCCAGCCTCTCGAAATCCTTTTTTAACGAATCAGCAATCTTGTAGTCCGGGAGAACGTAGTATTCCCAAGACAGCTTTTTGAACAGTTTCAATAATTCATCTTGCACCTTCTGCCACGGGATATCTTCGCCCTTTGAGTTGGCTATCCCTATACCTACTCCTTTCTCTTTAAGTTCTTCTGTGAGCTCACCTTGTTCGTTTATTGCTATTGCTATTTGATTAAATAGCTGATCTCTTATCGCTCGCTCCTCACTACCGAGACTTGCTAATTTTGCATTGCTCCTCTCGAGATCAAATAATCTGACTTCAAAAATTCCATCGAACATCATTTGGTAATTCGTGAGAGTGTCACGATACATTCCTATAAATGTTCCAACAACAGAAAGCTTTTCGGCATCAGTTCCTCTGATCGTCTCATATGGGAGGTCTCGGTCAAGAACTCTTGCAAGACAGTTTAGCACTGTCACTTCATCAAATAGATATCTTTCTCCATTTAAATTCAAGCCATTTTGCTTGTCATAGTCGGCACAAAGTCCAATACGCTTGATACGAAGGGCTTTCTGCTCTTTGATAAATCTTTCGAGCCGATTCCATGCATTTGGAGGGTGATTCTTACAAAGAAAGATGACTGTGGGTTTTTCTGTTAAATTTTGTGATAACCTTGATTTTTTTACTACTGTCCTCACAACTGCTTGTAACTCATCATAGAATTTCTTGTTGCCCAGCCTTTGCACAACTTTAAAGTCGAATTTGTCGATTTTAGGAGCTGCTTCGACATTTTCTTCTAGCGTTTTAGATAAAGCTGCTTTGCTGTGTTTGATTGAAACGATATGATATTCATAGCCATTGGCAACAAGCAGTTCCTTTAAGATCTGAGCTATTTTCTCTTTGTCAAAGCCAGGAAGAGTTAGAGGAACGATAAGCCAGACGTCAATATCTTTTTTTGATTCCATCTTAATTTATTGGATTAAATATCTTGAAAACGTTAATTGAATCCGAGCTTTCTAGTAACCACATGATCATTAGATGTGATTCACGAGTTGTCGGAGAGAATTTTTTATGAGATCCATCACCTCATGACAAATTTCTTTTCATGATAAAATTCAAGTGGAAAGCAACATGCCTATCGCAACCTTGTTTTTCTCAGCTCGGCTAAATTTCGGGAAGATTACTCTATTACTGTAGATTTGAAAGGGATTTTAATATTCCCCCTTTTCAATATCAGTGTTTAAGCCCTCTTTTTTATGGATATCTCTCACTTTCTCTCTTTTTATTTTTTTTTTATCAGAGCTAATCTTCTAAGCCCTCACAGCCATATTGAACAGCCGAGTGATTGCAGGACATAGCAAGTTCTGTATAGGGCCTGTCTTCCTTATCTTCCTTGCAGAAAAGAGCTGCAATGATGCTGCAGCAGTTCTTTTCAGCGGATTTTACATAAATAAGGAGGTCTTCTTAGAAATATTGATGATAAAATAAAGAGTAAAGTCTCCTACATCCAAGTTGTCGAAAATTTGTTAATTTTTTTTTTTCCAAATGACGATGTGATATGCTTTTGAATGAGAATAATTCTCATAAATAATGCCAGACCTTACTCAAAGAGAAATGACATGTGAGTGAGATGGATTCTTAATGCTTTTGGATAAAAAGAATTACATGAGTCGCTAGGTGATGGCTTCGTAGACTTTTTCTGCAATTACGTCGACTTTGGCAATACCCCAATTTCAAATTGATCCCTTTTTCCTTATGGATATCACGTTTGTTGATATAAATTAACAAATCCGATAGAATAAATTCTAATATTGGTATTGATCGATTTTATTGAAAGTCGAATGAGACAATTCCAAGAAAACAAGTCTTCATATCGCAAGATCTTCTGTGTTGAGTCAGTTTAATGAACAGACTCAGTTCCTCAATTAGATTTTTATTATTCGGATGTGGTTTCCAGACCTATCTTTTTGATTTATTAGAGTTGTGAGTAAAATGGTAGTACTTGCAGGTTTATCACTTCACAGTCTGTTTTATGTTCTGATATTGAACTCTTGGGTTCAAGATCTAGAGATTGCCTTCGACATCGGCTCTAAAATGCCGCAACTCAGCTGATTTTCTAGAATCTTCTTTGTTAATTCGAAACAAAGAGATCTAACCTCTTTCTTTTAGTAGTTGAGTTAAGCAGCCTATCTTACGCTTTGTGATTTCTGTGGACACATTAAGGGGCAATGGTTTTGCAATCCAATCTCACATTATTCATCAATGTGGGTTGATTTTCTTGTAAACCTAAGAATGAAAATTGAGAATCAAGGTGTTGAATGGGACAATTTTTCTGAGATCAACATTTCTGTGATTAAAGTGGAGTACTTTGAAATTAAGAATTGGCTCTCACTTGCTCTATTAAATGCACTGTCTCTCAAATTTTTAAATGTTGTTTTTTTAGTTTTATTATATTTTAGATAGCGTGAAACAAAAGAAACAAAACAATTTCTATAAAAAAACAAAAAAATCACAAAAATTTCAACAAGAAAGTGCAAGATGATCGCTGAACTAGGTGCTAGAATGTTTAAAGAACGCACTAATGTATTTGCTTAGAGAAAAGAAACACAATAATAGAAAGCTTGAGAAAGAATTGAGTATAACTAATAAAAAACTCTTTTGGTAGGATAGCTTCCGAGCAACCCGTAATTTGGCAAGGACAAAGAGTTGATGTTTTGCATATCCATCGTAACAGGTTCTACAGTCAAGCTATTTGTAATCGTATTCACTCTGAAGAATTGACTGGTTGGTAAATTAGCCACACCTGAATACATCTGGCTTCGAACCTCCATATTTTGCAGCAGAATTTTGTTGCGAAGCAATTGATTCTGCTCATTTTGCATATGCAATAGATGCTGATAATAAAGGTTTTCTTTTATTAGATTATCAAATTGCATCTTTTGAAGCGCAGTGTTCATTAGTGGTTGAGGGCAGAGAGTGTTCTGAACACTTATACCATGTAGGGGTGCACTGAGGTACTGCTCTTGCAGTTGACAATTTAATGCTCCAAGGTTCTGTTGGCCCTGGCCTCCTGATTGACCGAAAATCAAATTTTTTTCCGGTAACAGCTGGGAAAGATGTTGACTAAGCATCTGACTCATGAGCACTTCAGTGGTAACTAACTTTTCGTCTGACATTCCCACTGAATTTCCTTGGGTTGGGCTATTTTTAGAAAATTCTGGGTGATGAGTGGATGGTTGGGCTGCAGTCACAGCAAGAGCATTGATCGTTCGGTATTTTCTCTCTCGAATCTTCTTTTTGCCGATTCTGCCTTCTTTTTTGTACACTCCCAGTATTGCTTTAGACGTTGAAAACTTCAAACCAAACTCCTTTGCTGCCTAATGACTAATTGTCAGCGTTTTATCCAGACGTAGGAATTACCTCTCTGATTGTAACCTCTTTGCTGAGCACTTTTTTGATAAAATTCTCTCTGATTTCTTGAGTAATCATCTGGTACTTCCTTTTAAATCTTTTGTTTACAGCTTCATCGGTTGCTTGGTTCGCTTCGTTTTGGTGGGGTTGTGATTTTTCTTCTACAGTAGCGACCTGTTCGTTGGCTTCCATCGTGTGAGGTGAGTTTGAAACTTGCTCTGGAGAAGAGTTATCCATTGTATTGTAATTTTTATCTCGGGGGTTATCTGAATTTATTAATTTATTACGGAATAGGAATTTGAGTTTAATAATTGCTCGCCCGACTTTAGATTGACTGTCCGAAAATTATTCTCAGATTCCAGAGAACAAAATACTTAATTCTGGGTATATATCAAAATTGGGCAATCATTCATTGCTCTACTGCAATTTTTTCATTAATTTTAATAAAATGCAAATGATTAATAATTAATTTAATAAAATTTCGTTGAATTGGACTCAATATTGAATTTTTTTACGAATTCTGAAAAACGCCAGTTTTTTTAAAATTTTGATTTTCTGCAACTTTAAAGTGTATACTAGTAATCCATGTTATTATTCTTCATTTTGAAATAATGCTGTCGCAATCTCACTTCCATGGCCTGAGAGCAAATAAATAAAGACCTCTAAGGTTCTTAGAAGAGGCAAGCTGGAGTCCAATTTGAAGAACATATTCGAGACACTGTAAAACAGGCATTGGTTTCAAAATTGCTATAACAAATGAGCGCTTTGAATTTGTTAGCAGCCTACCTAATTAAAAGAATTTGAATTGATTGTTTATTAAAATTGATTTTATGCTCTTCCGTCCTGTTCTTTTAAAAATGGGTATGTAACAAACAACCTTTCGTAAAAAGAGACAATCATTACTAGCGTCCTCACTCGTACTGCTTCATGTCATTTCTAGTTGCTAGACTAGCTTACTTCATAAATTGTGATACATCAGCTTCAATATTTTCGCCTCAGAAACTGAATGAATGGTTCTATCATCCTAAATAGTCTCAACAGCTTCTAATACCTTGTAACATTGGAATTATTTTGCCTGTTGCATCAATGAACAACTCAATTTGATAGCTCTCAAGCATGTTCTGGATAAAAGCTGGCGCTTTAAAAGCTATGGGAGATCTTTGAGTATGACGTGAACATCACTAAATTCAACTATTTTAGTTTCGAAAATTGACTCTCTAGACACAACAAACTATGTTTTGATCCAGGTTCATTGAAAAAGTTTTGCAAAATTGTCGTGGGATCATAGATTAGTCGATTAGAGCACCAACATAGCAACCTAAAGAAGACGAATTGATTAATAACAGTAAATTATGAAGACTTTTCGAAGCGATAAACATGCTTAGAAGAGCCGTTATAACAAAAAACTACACCTTGGAACCGATAATATCATGAATACAGAGAAGTACGGTTCACTCTTTTTTTTTTTTGGTTGAATCTCGATTTCAAGGGCTTTTTCTTCAAAGTATGCAGGGAATACTGGTATTTGCCATATTATTTGGTTTTGGATTTCAGTCTAGTCCAAGTAGAAGTTCTTACGTTTTCTTTCAACCAAGAACTGACCTGATAAAAATTATTCTGGTTTTTCAACACATGGAAAAATTGCAGATCTCAACACTAAGTCATTCATCTTCAGCCAAAGGGACCCACAGATCCTTCCAATTTCCTTCTGGGGGACCCTTGCAAAAAATGGGTACCTATTCTACGCTTCCCTCAACTACTCGCAACAATGTGAAACGGGACGATGACCTCGAAAAATTAAGAAAAAGCATACAAACGCGCCAGGCTTACGAACTTGAGAGTTAAATCCTAATTGCATTCAAAGTATTAATTCGATTTGCTCAATTCAGAGGCAAGGAAGCTGATAGAAAGCAAGCCAAAGAGCCGTCAAGAGCAGATTCAAAGCTTCATTTTTGCAAAAGTTAGTCAGTTCATTTCATCAGCTTTTAATAGCTCCGTCTATTGCAATGTAGAAATCGTTTAACAAAGTCCGATACAATGAAAAAAGCAAAATTAATATCAATGCAATGCCAGTCCATAGAGGCACAATTTCATTAATGCTGAACATGTCACAAAAGGAGGAAATAAACGCTTTCACCAACCTCAAAATGAAAACCTCAGCCAAAGCACGCACGAAATTGAAATGGAAACTGATCCAGTGGCTCATTGAGAATAAGAAAGGTATTGGCATATCCGTTACTAATTTTACTTATAAATGTAAAGATGCTGTGGAGCAACTGTGCGCACAATACCAATTTATTATTAAAGTGTTCAGGTCGAAGAATCTGGGGATGGAGGGTATTGACCGCGAGCAATTTGCAGATCTGCTTAGTTATATCGGATTGAGCAGCGAAACTTCTCTTGCGGAGAAATTTTTCTTGTAATTTTTTCAACTATCGCATTTTTGCTAAAGTAACAAAGCGTTTTTGATTACGATGGCAATGGACTCGTGGACTATAAAGAATTGATTGTAGGGATGGAGACGTTTAGGGAAAATACATACGAAGAAAAAATTCATGGTGAGCTTGATTGTGTGGATTTTTCGGTCTTATTAGTTCGAATTTAGTCTATATGAGTCTTTGTGACCAAGAGGGCCCGAATGCGATAAATAAAAATGAGCTGTATGATATTTTGAAGAGGAATTGCGTCAATGAAGATGAAAAAATCGCTGTGAAAAAAGCCCGTAAATCCTTGTGATGTCTTGAACAGAGACTAAGAATACTATTCAGTTAATAAGGTCTTCGCTGAGGCCAACAGTCAGTTGGGAAGGCTGAAGAGAACGGTGTTTTTCGAATACGCGCAGAGAAGTCAAGAGCTAAAAACTATTGTCGAGCAGACTGCGCGATCAGTGAAAAAGCTTGATAAGATGATTGAGCAAGGCATCGATGAGCCGGCAACATGGGTTCCTCTGTCTGGAAATCTGTAATTTACACAGAAGTGTTCGCAGAATAACTAACCGATATTGATTATTAGTATGAACTCCAAAGAAGGAGTGCATTTCCCAATTATGAAAAATCTTATGAACGCTGTTGCAGAGCAAGAAGAGGTATGAAATTGCCAAACATGAAACGAAGCTAATAAAAATTTTATGTGAATGCATAGATAAAATTCAATACGAAAAAATTGAAGCAGACTCTCAATGAAAGATTGCGACTTGCGAAATCGATCGATGGCAGGCAGGTGACTGAGAGCGAAGATGAATCATAAAATAATGGGTTTTTTTAGTCACTAAGAGTTATCAACCTATTTTTTGAGACTTTTTCATATCTAATATATATTTACTTTGAACTGTTTTTTGTTTTAGACCGGCATATCATCTGTATATTATTCCATATGCCTTTCCTAGACCTTAGCAATAATATCTGCTTAAAACCATTTCCACTATGAATCTACCACGACGAAGAGAGAGAAATATCTGATAACTTTCTATATTCCAAATTTATAGGATTTTTGTGCTTTCACGAATAATACAGACAATATTAACAAATTCACTACTATGAACCTAACCAAGCATTTTGGTCTCCCTATTACCGGTAATGGTGTTAAAAGAGGAGTCGATATTCTCAAAAGGCCATTTTGGGAACACTCTTTTGTAAAGGTACATACAAACGGTGTCGTTCGGCTTCAAGTTGTTACTGAAAATACATTTCATCAGTCCGTGTGTACCTAACGATTCTTTAATATGTCCCTATGTTAACATAAGCTCAGCTCAATATTTTTGGAATTTCTCTTTACTCTCAGTCTGAATTTCGTCACGAGTTCAGTTGGCATGAAATATTTCACATCAGGTTGGTTGAAGAACATCATTCTAACAACCGCTTTTCGTTTATGTATCTTTTTAAAAAACCAGATTAAGAGGACAAATTCCTTTGTAGGTCATTACCTTCAATGGGTATCCCGTAAGGATAATTCGTTTCAAGATAACCTTCAATGGATCAGGTTTCTTCAATTCTCCACTAGCAACCAATTCCTTCCTTCCGTTAGCTATGGAACGTTTTAGGCACTGTATCATTGCAGGCAATAATTACCTCCCATTTTGAACATCAATACGTTGGCAGGTCTATACGTTACTTCTGCATATGCTGTAGCAAGATAGACTTTGTCAGGGTAGGTCTTTCTCTCCATTTTAACTTTTGGACAGTTCTAAGTGATCATAGTGAGATGATTGGAAGAAGGAGGAAATTAGTTTATTACTGTAAAAACTCTCGAGAAAAGTGGGCGGCAGTTGAACACACGGAAACCGATGTGGGTTTCGATTAAATCTTTGCTCTTAACTTCGACGTCTGCGTTTTGGTATCTTCTAACTTCCATTTGGCAGAGTGTGACCTTTCTCTCATAAGGCAATAAACTAGAAACGATCTATGAACACAAAAGCCATCAGTTTTATTAGCCACAAAATGATTTATCATTACGAAAGGCTTCTCTTTATCATGATTCTGGAGCTGGGCGAGTGGGAAATTGATAATATAGAGCTTCACGTAGAAGCCAGCAACAGCGAAGGCTGAGGTGTTGGTCTTTGCGATTCCGTTTTTCTGAGTCTTGTTAAAATCGTCAAAAATTGCAATTCTTTCAAATTCAGGAGGGATGCCATTCTTTAGGAAATTATTTCATTTAGAGGAGAAAAAAGGGAAAAAAATTGCTTACATATTGGTTCCATTCGGTGTGTCTAAAGCTCTTAAGCCCGACGTATTTCCTGTATCGGTCTCTGAGACTAATGTGCACAGGGTAATCGACCTCGTCAACAAACTCCATCTCATCCTCAGTTCTCTCTGCAAGCGTGAATTTCAGCTTGTTCTTTTCTTCTTGCATGTTATTTATCGTTTGATCAAGCGCCTCGTCATATGAAACATCCTCCGCCTGGTCTTCTATGGTCAGTCCTTCCATTTCATCCCAAAGTCGCTCTTCAAGAGTCATTTCATCACGATTCTTCTTCTTTGGTTTCGCTTCAGGCACTTTGAAAGCTTTCTCTTCTTCCATTGATTCATGCTTTGTTTCTTCAAGGCTTGGCTTCTCGTCTTTCTCGACGATTTTTTGCAGATTCTTATTGTTTATCAACTGATCGAGACTCTCGACTTTATCGATTTCAGCTTCTCTGGACGCCAGGACACCCGAAACCGCGCCATTTTGTGACAGCGCTTCAATCGCCGTTTTTTTCCGATCAGCCGCGCAAGGATTTTGCAAAATGTCGATTTTACCCACCTGGAAGTCGCCAAAACCGGTCACATGAACCAATTGATTTGGATTCAAGCATGTTCCTCTGAGGAAACCAGTTACTTCGAGCACATTGAGCTATTTTGTAATAAAATATCATCATTATGGCACGTTGAAGAAACCTCATATTTTACCTGGGTGTCAACTGTGATCTTTGAAGCCATCATATAGCTTCTGATATCTCTCCAACCGATTTCTTTAATTGGGACAGTCTGCAGTGTTCTCAGGAAATTCAAATAGGATCTCACGTCTTTATCGAGACTGATAACCTTTTCATCACCAATTTCTGATTGGTAAAATCTTTGATAAATATCTTTGATCTAGCAATACTCTTTAAGCACTCATTCTCAGTAAGGTTAGTTTACGATTCCTCTCTTGCCTTCATGATGAAGGTCAATGTCTTGCATAACGTTTAGGATTGTTGGGACACCTTGAGCTCTCAAATACTCAAGCATTTCGTAGCCGAGTTCATCAAAAGCCTTTGCGTAGAGATGAGGATCAAGCGTGAGGGATTTCGTATCGGCGTCTTTGCAAGAGAGGACGATACAAACGACATCTGCAACTTTGCAATAATCCAGGAACTGTGTCAGAGAAGTACATGAGAAAAGCATCATTAGTTAGTTGATTTACGATGTCTTTATTCCTTGGGCATGCAATAAAGATGTAGTTTTCATTTTTCAGCTCCGGACTAATCTTCGGAGAGGTAGTAATGATTTTGTGTTGAAAATCATGGCTGACTTTGCTGTCTTGGATTAATGTCTGAGGGTCAGAGCCATTCATAACGTCTTCGCCTTTTAGGAGCTCGGCTAAATTTTCCCTATTTCAGTTGAGAGCGCGAAGGAAGCAATTTAATGTACTTGATAGCTAAGGGATTTGCTGCTGCGTTGAAAGGAGCTAAAAGAACAATCTTTGGAGGATTGGGCTGAAGTTTTTGAAGCTGAGTTAAGGTCTCTTGAAGCATGGGGTCGATAGCAGCCGAAATTTGGACTTTGTGGGCCTCTTGGAACTTGAGCTCTTTGTTCTTACGCTTCTGAAGAAGTTGATTCTTTCGCTCTTGTTTGCTAAGATTGGTTTGGATCTCCTGTTTCTTAATCTTTTTGCGGATTGGAACCTTAAAGAAGAGTTAACTCAGAAAATCAATGATTTCTTACTCCACTTTGCTTTTCTTCTTGTTTAGCTTTGCTTTTCCCTTTGAAAGGTTTGTTTCTTTGTTTGAAATTACCGGACTTGTGCGCTTTCGGCATGTTTTTGTTGCAAATACTAAAACGAGAATTTGAGAAATAAATTTTATAGCGACTAGTTCAGAAATCATCTGAAAAGAGTCATCTGTGAACAGATTCTGGCTTTTAAAGCTCTTTGGTTACTCAAATTGAGATTTTATTACTCATTTCCAATAAATGAGGTCTATCATAGTTATGAACAATGCGAAAAGTAAGAAAACTGTGAACTATTATAACCATTCGACTTCATATGTGTCTTCTCTGAGTGATTGCGACCCTCAACATAACTAGTAAGCAGACCAATGGATGGGATTCCCTAGACACCGTCTTAAGTGGGGAGTATCACTAAACTGAATATTCTATCCAAACTCAAAAAGTCAAGAGTCAAGTATTATTTTTATTTCCATGCTCCCAAGTTTAGAACATAAAATTCAAAGGAAGTTTATCGCGAATGAATCTTACCACAGATAAACTCATTTGCTAACAATCTGGGACTACACACCAAAAAAACCAATCAGAAATGACAAACATCACCTGTACATTACCATCGGAACAAGATTTCGCCCGTTGCGCGTTAAGAGACGATGCAACAACAAAAACTCAGATTGCTTTCGTGATTATTATGGGAATGATGTTGATAATAACCGTGATAAGCCTAAGAAACACGATATTACTCATCAGAACACAGACTGCAACCAGCACAAAGGGAATAATTATGCTAAACTCAATCATTTTGGTATTTTGCATTGGTAAATTGAACTATCCATTGTGTTTGAGACTTAAACCTTGATCTCGTTAGCTCGAAATTGCTTCTACGCAGATGGCTTATTACAGCTGTTGGGAACTGGATATCCACTGTATATTTACGAAATTATAGAAAACACATCAATAACCATTTTTAACTGTCTCTATGCTGTGGGAGCTTACTACTGGTATTTGACTTATTCGCTAAGTTCACTCAGGTTTATCTTAATTGGATGCATTGTTAAAGGTTCAAAATGTTGCTGATCATGAGCGTGCAAGCCGAAAAGCAACGAAAGAAAATTTCAAGGCTGATCTGTATTGTGATCAACTTGGTGAATATTATTGCGTTACTCATTCAAATCGTCTATTACATCTTCGACCCATGGAGAGATGACGACTGCATTGCGGGTCTTCACAATGAAACAAAATGCCATCATATCATAGACCTCAGCAGCCTAAAAATGTAAATAATTTATAGAAATAATACGTTGCAACATCATCTTGTCTAGTCCGATCCTCCTTATCATTATCTCATCCTCTCTCAGTGGAGTATTCTTCTGCGTCTCTTCGTTTCTTGTCAGCATCCAACTAAAACGAATCAGATGGCTTCCTGCTGTGATCTATCGGAAAGTAAATACGCTCTGAGAAACGGGAACTAAACGTTGTTAATAGGTTCAGAAATTGGCTATCGCGTGTGTGGTAATTACACTGATTCGCATAGTCCAGGATATAGTGCAAGTTGTTGGAACTAATGCCATAATGACTCTGAAGAAACATTCACAAATTCACGAGAACTATGCATGGTAATATGTCAACTTAGTTTTATTTTTTGCAATAATTTTGACTAACTAGGCCCTTATATTGTTTCTTCTATCTATTGACAATCGACATATTCGCAGCATCGCTTTTCGTGCTTATATTCGCCCCGAAAGGCGCGAGACAAGATGTGGTAAATTATGGTGCATCGGTCACTAGTCCAAGAGAATGTGTGTCAGATCCTTTAGCAGAGGATGATGAATTCCCATCGTCGGGTAGCGATTATAAATAGAAGAGGGAGTCGAAATGTTCATAGGCAAATCAAAGATCTTTCTTTGGAGTTAAGATCGGGTATAATTTATCGCAAAAATTTTTCAGTATAGTCATATTGCTTTCAGTTTTGAACTCGATTCAATTTTTATATTAATGAGTTTTCGATCGCGGCTAATTTATACAACTTCTATTTGTTGGTTGTAATGAGTTTGCTTAATGTTTCGTAATCTATCTATATATCACCTCTTTTTCAAATGATTTTTCACATGGTTTAGAATAAAATTTGAATCGTTATTTGTAGGATCTCAGCTGGTCGAAACTTGAGATAAAATTAACTGAGGGGCCAAATCATGCAAATTGAACGTTTCTGTGATTCTCTGTTCCTCTTCGATATACTTTTGGTTGTTTAAAGTTACTATCCAGTGGCAAGGCAAAGACCTGCAGATTTCCTATTTTTCCATGTAAATATTCCAGAATATCGAGTATCATAATTTTTCAAGGCTACGAATATCTCCATGAAGGCAATCTAAATGAAAAGGCCCATTATTATCATTTTTTCGACTTCGAAGTGGGATTTTTCTCCTTTCAACGTGTCGTTGTCTCTGATTAATTAACTGCTTTAATTGAAATCTTCTAAAATTTGGTGTTTATTCAAAAATTTAACGCGCCTCAGTTAATTGAAACTATGAGATTGATCTTCTGCGTGGTGTTCGTGCTCGCGCTTACCCAGATCTCTGGCAAGCCGATATTCAATTTCACTCTCACCCAACCTAGAGATGTCTGGAATAACTACTTCGCCCCTGCATTTAGAAACGGACAAGCCAAAGCTACCGATTT
>ENA-UOTX01001795-UOTX01001795.1-compost-metagenome-genome-assembly--contig:-NODE-1795-length-13329-cov-20.589571_pt1 | contig 13329 bp, 15 predicted proteins | sample MGYA00238143_ERZ746982 | MGnify/ENA primary metagenome ERZ746982 (study PRJEB28758, sample SAMN06268862) | compost metagenome | isolation source: single cell | place: USA: California, Emeryville, Joint... | reverse complement strand
CACCCTTTCAGAATGAGCGCTTTAATTATTTCAAAATCGTGTAGAAAGATGAGAAAAAAGCTCGAAAAGAAGGGCAGGTACAGCCAGTTCAAGAACCTTTGGCGCAGACACAAACCTTGGCAGAAAAACCTTCTGCTCCCCAGGCAGTTGTCATGCTTTCGAAGACAAGTGGCAGCCAAAATTTAATTGACGCCGAGTTTGTCAAAGAAATAAGCAAATCCAACAGGTTAGTGGACGTTCTGCTCAGAGAACTGGTTAAAGTGCGAGCCGGGCAGCTGCTGACTCAAGAAAAGGTCGAAAATGATCAACAACGACAGCAAAAAGAAAAAGATCTATTCCCGTATACAGAGACCGAGCCAAATCGAATTTCTATCCTAAATGCTTCAACCTCTGATCATGCGCTTCATCATGCTCTTTTTCCAACTGATTCTCCAAAATTAAGCTCGAGGAAAAAAGTTGAGTTTGGTGGCGCTTATATCGCAAGGCATAGAAATAGTGATTCAGGAATGAAAGATTTCGAAGATTCGACACAGAATCAAGCGAGAACGAGCATCTTAAAGGATAAGACTCAACCGCAACCGATCTTGAAAACTTCAAAAACTGGAGATGGGTTCGCAAGACGCATGGGTGCCAATCGGTTATCAGAAGAGTATCCGAATGATTTTGATGAGATTTCAGAGTCCTTGGCGAATGATGATGAATTGAATTCATCAGCATTGAAACGATCTGCTAGGGGCAAAGCGGCAGTCCAAGAATGTAATTTTTCTATTTATTGTGAGTGGTGGTATTAAAATTAATTGTGAAAATTTAGCGGCCCATGGAATTTTTCACCAGTTCCTGCCTGAGTCGATTGCAACGACACTTTCTCTCTGCTTTGAGGTTTCGATGAATTTTTTGAGACATTTGTAAAGCTTTTTTGAGTTTTTTGCATTGTAGACACCGTATGTTTAGGATTCGGTATGGGGATATTTACATCGAGATTTTCTTCGGAAACTTCATACGATTTCTTGAGACTAAGCGAAATACTAGTGCAGACCGTTCCGATGCTCTGCTTAAGCTCATCGTGCATAGTGAACGTCTTTGTTTTGAAATTAGCCTCTGATTTTTTTTCTAAACATCCTGCAAATGAGGCTAAATTCACATGGGTTTTTGCAAGGACTTTCATGCTTATTGAACACAATCAAAGACGTAATAGAAATTCATTTACTGTGCTTCTGATAAATCAACAAATTGTAAGACCAAAGGTACATTTTGGATGCATTCCATCATCTCGTCTGAAGTTAAGCGAAGCATTAAAGATTTTCCTTTGCCCAAGTGTATAATCTTGTGATTTTGTCTCAAAACCTTGAGATCGAGAGGCTGCCCTTCTGTAAAAGCGTTACTTTGGAATTTGCGTGGCTTATTTATTACTTTCCACCAGCAGAGTAGGGTAGTGAAAGAGTCGGATCGAGAACGCTGGGTTCTCTATTGTAGGGTGAGAGGGAGTGAAGACACTTTCTGCGATCGTGAAGTCATGGATGATTATTTTGAAGCAATAGTCACCCACGGTCGTCTTCATTTATTCGTTAGTTATTGAATAGAGTTAGAATTATTATTTTGAAAAATCACAGGAAAAAATCTCCAGTAAGCGTAGTTTTTCATAATAGTACTTTATATCTAACTTGAAACCAGCACCGATAGTGGAGAGATTGTCTTAATATTGAATTAGAATGGAAAAAATAATTAAAGAGCTCAAAGATCGACACACCTTCTTCGACAAACTTCACTTGAAACTACTCTTCACCGGAAAACCCCAACTGTGCTTGAGCGGTGCAGCTTCCAGGAAGCTATTTTCCTTAGATCGAAACAAAGATAAGAAGATAATTTATTTATTCTTGGTCAATTCGGAATTTTCTTGTCCTCCATTCCCTGATATATTGAGACCGGGAGTTGTTTTATTAAATTAAATTAACAAGGAAATGAGTTCTTGCTGTGGGTTTGGAGATTAAATTGCATTTCAACACAGAAAAGATAGAATGCGTTCCAGCCTTCGTACTCTGGTAAATTCTTATCAATCGCTTCCAATAAATTTTGAATACTTAGTTTTTATTTCACTATTTCGCTAATTTCAATCCATAAAAAAAATGGGAAATCCGCTAACCAAACCTAAAAAACCCGGAGAGCCTCAGAAGAACAAAGAAGGAGGTAGAAGACTTCAGTAAAACTTCAGCTAATTTTTTCCTCCTCTTCTCCCAGAACTGGAAAAAGTCGTTTATAACTATTCAAACGGCGACAAATACGAGGGTACAATACTTAACGGAGATCTTCATGGACAAGGAATCTACTATTACAGAAATACAGATGTTTATAAGGGCGAATGGTAAGAAATTACCCCAAAAGTTTCAGCAGTTGTAGCGTTATATAGGAAATTCAACAAAAAGAATGGCTGGGGCACTCACTACTACATCAAACAAGGGAAGCGTTATGTTGGTAGCATAAGCAATGACTTCTATATCTAAAAAAACGGATTTTACAAGGGCATTGGGAAGATGGTTTATACAATGGCGAGGGCACACTGTATTATTCTGATAACTCGGTATTTAGAGGTAATTGTCGAGAAGCAAGGAAAATTCATGTAGTGATTAGGGCGTTTTTCTGTCGGAGAAAAAGATGGCCTTGGGTATTACCAAGAAGAAGACGGCAAAACGTATCAAGAAATCTGGAACTATGGAAAGCTCGTAAAAAGAGCTCTTGTCAAAACAGTTATAGAAGATATCCAATCTCTGAAACTCGACGCGAAAGGTGAGTCTGCATGCATTATGGAAATATAGTCATAAATTATGTTTTTACATATTTTAGTTGAGGTTGAAGAGACAGATGTTCCGTTAGACAACTCAACTGGGAAAGAAGGACCTGGTTCGGGCCATGAAAATGATGATGATGAAGAAGTCATTGATTTCAATGAGCTTCCTGATGCCGATGATGCCAATGATGCCGATGATGTCGATGCAGATGATGCTGATGCAGAGAATGATGAAAAAAGAAACGAGAACGATGATAGCGTTCGTAATAAAAAAAATTCCTCAGTTTCAGATGGGCAGTTTTCTCCAAAATACTCATCACCTGAAAATAAGCAAAAGAGAAAAAAAATGGACTCTGAAGGATCAGGAGATGACTCTGCTCATGAGAAGAGAATAAATGGGAACCAAGTTCGAGCTCCTTTCAGCAGAGAATTCGACTCAATAGAACCTGAAACAGTCAAATTTGGAGTTGACACAATTAATATCATGGAACATATGGAGGTGCTTAATTCTGCAGCCAATTGGCTTCTGAACAAACCAAGTATTGAGATTATAGTTTTGCTTAGTTTCTAACAGCTTCTCTATAGTACAGGAATGGACAGTAGAAGACGTGGGTGAATGGCTTCGACACTTGGGACTGGGAGAGTATTATGATAAATTTAAAGAGAATCACATAAACGGGAAAAATCTCCTGGATTTAAATGAAACCGATTTGAAGGAAGAATTTCAAATAACGATCCTAGGCCATCGAAAAACTTTGCAACGAAACATTCAACTGCTGAATCAGATACATGCATCTGGAAAGAACTCCTCATATGTAAAAGAAAAGATAAAAAAATTCTATGAGGGAAGGAAAAAACCCAAGTTTATACCTCTCAACCTGGCCAACTTTAACAGCCGAGGGAGGTTTGCCAGTGGAAAGTACGACAGCAAGCATGAAGCCATCGAGGAGATCAGTGATGAAGCGGAGTTTTATTCTCATAGTCCACGAAATCAAGAAAAGACCTCAGACCACGGAAAGCGGAACTCCGTGAAGAGCCTTGGTGATTATAATGGTGAATTTAAACTTGATTCCAAAGGAAGTGAGCAAGACCGACGAGGAAGTTACGACTCAAATCGACGGAGAAGTTTCGACTCGAATCGACGGAGAAGTTATGACTCGAATCGACGGGAAAACAACGGTTCATTCGCTTCGGGGTCTGCGGATTCAAGCAGAGACGAACGGAAAAGGAATAAGGCCAAAAGGCAAAATCACCAAGCGACACATTCTTCAGGTGATAAAGCGGACGAAGAAAAGCAGCTATCTGATCACAGTGATAAGGTCGAAAGCAAACCAACTCGAGGCGCAAAGGAAAAACCATATTTAATCGGGGACGTAAATCTGAAAGATAGCCAAATCGAGCAATCTCTTATGATATCCAAGACTCGATCGCCAATGAGAACCTCGAACGACTTGAAAGATCCGGGCCCAAATGACGGGTTTCAGTTGAATAATGAACCAATTGATAATAACAATCTCAGCTCTTCAGATGAGTCATCATCAGATACGGATTCAAGCTCCAGCGGAGACGAAAAAGACAAGCTGCACGGCAAGAGCGCGACTCTTGCGCGAGCACATTCAAGCACCGGCGGCTCGCAACTTGCCGCTTTGCAAACTAATTTGGGAAACTCTCACAGTAGCGTACAAAACTCACCTTACATTGGATCACAGAAAGGACATGCTAATAATTCATCCAATCAAGGCAAGATAGTGGGATTCAAAAGAGCTGCAACCCAAGCTGATCCCGCGGATCGGTTGTCACAGAGGGCTGATGGAGGAGAGTCTAAAAGGTTGGAAGAATCTAAACGAATGGATGAGCAAGGACAACAAGGAAAAGCGAAGCAAGCAACAAGGAAGAAGAAACGTCGCCCTCAAGATAAAGAGGTTGAAGAGCAAATAAGTAAACTAATTATTACCTGAGCAGTTGTTCAGTAAGCGTTGCTTAGAATCTGAATTGTTCAAAATTCTGAAAGAGACTGGCTTAAACGAGAACTTCATTATCAACTTCAATGAATTGGAGATCAAGAATAAAATCGGAGAAGGAGGTTGGTTCAGAATCTCAAGACTCAAATCTAAAAATCGTTTTTTTATTTACTAGGTTACGGGCAGGTTTACCGTGGAGTCTTCTCAGGAACAGATGTTGCGATAAAGGAGTACGGAAAACGCAAGTTGCATAGAAAAGCTGCTGAGGATTTCGTGAAGGAGGTGAAGGTGATCAGCAGTCTGAGACACCCAAACATCGTCCTTTATATGGGAGCCTGTATCCACAGAGGAAAATATCTCATGATAACAGAGTAGTCCAAATTTCTCGTAAAACAGTGTCCTGACACATTCTTTTGCACAGGTACCTTGAGGAAGGTAGTATGTTTGACCATCTGCATCGAAAACACACCAAGTTGTCTGAAGATAAGATGCTTGCAATTTGCGAAGATATTGCCCTTGGCATGACTTATTTACATAGTAGAAAAGTGCTGCATTGTGATCTGAAAAGTTCAAACATCTTGGTAACACAATCTTCCTAGTTGAGCTTTGAGAGCTGAAACACTTATTCAAATAGATTGACTCAAACTGGAGCGTGAAACTCTGTGATTTTGGTCTTTCTAGGACTAAGATAGGATACAAAAAAAAGAAGAAAGGAGGCAGTGAGGATATCTCTCAGCTCAGTTTTCTAATTTCATTGTTCGATAGGTAAAACCGTGCAAAGAGTGGGAACTCCGAACTGGATGGCGCCTGAAATTCTAAGAGGAGAGGATTATAATGAATATTCTGATGTATATTCCTATGGCATGGTGTTATGGTAAAGGAGATTAGTCCCATTGCTTATTCTAATCACCCAATTGGGTTCTAGGGAGATGGTGACCGATGAAATTCCTTATGCCAACATGCATATCAACGAGATCGTGCTGAATGTGGGATGGGAAAAGAAACAGGTTGAGATCCCAACAAAAGGGCATCCTGTTATTCTGCAAATTATCAAAATGTGTCTCAACTTTGATGTTGAAAAAAGACCACAATTCAAGGAAATCACTGAAAAACTCCAGGAAAGTCTGAAAGAGCTTTCTAAGAAGAACAAGGTAAAGGATCCTTCGCGTGATATTTCACTAATACTGCTTTATAGAATAAATTTTTCGGAGGCATATTTGCTGATAAGTCCGAAAAATAAAGGTACCAAGTCAAGTGTCCAATATTGCATATATATTGTAAAGATGAGTCTCTCTCTTTTTTTTTTATCTATTTTTCTACCTTTTCTTGAAAAGGAGGCTGTGATTTGTTAGAGATATGTTAATTATTGTTGATATTCTCTTCCCTTCTGTCTTTTCCGCCTGAATACCTATTCAAAAATTGTTGAATTTTGAATGGAAAAATATCTGTCTTCAAATCGCATTTTGTGAATTTCTCTTGTCTTTAATTCTCACAAATTTGAACAGGACTTTTTTGTTTGTAGTTATCAATACACAGCGTATGATCGTTCGGTAGTAAGATAATTATAAAAGGCACTTAACACTGCTCATTTGGGCGCTCTGGTTGATTTAGTATGCTAATTAATAGTTTCTGTGTCGGTTAGTCTCTAGTTTGTGTGTTGTTGCTATTACGTGGCGACTGTTTAATACGCGCTCAGAGACTTATAAAATAAAACGCTGTATTTTTAAACAGTAATATCATATAATACACTATAGCTAAATTAACAAATTATACTTGGAAAATAAATTTCACTTTACTCAGCAACACATGGATTCATCAAGCGCCGGACTTTACGCAAACTTAAGAAAGATTATCGGTATCATCGATCAGCTCCGTGATATTGGTCTCCAGAAATATATCAGTCTTCCACGTATCGCTGTCCTGGGTACCCAGAGCAGTGGTAAATCGTCATTACTTGAAATGATTGTGGGTATCGACTTCTTGCCTAGAGGAGATGTAACATAGATTATTCCCCCATGTGAGAGAGTGTTAAATGCTATCTATTAAGGGTGTTGTGACAAGACGTCCTTTGGAGTTGAGACTCGTTCATACTCCAGGATTGAAAGAGCCTTACGGCGTGTTCGAACAAGTCAAAGGAGCGAAGTTCACTGACTTTAACAAGGTGAGAGAAACCATTAACAAGCTTACCGACGAGGTCGCCGGTAAAAACAAAGGAATTATCGATGACCCTATCATTCTGACCGTCTACGCTGAGTCTTGCCCTGATCTCACAGTTATCGATCTGCCTGGTATTACTAGAATCCCTCTCGCCAACTCAGATCAGCCAAAGGACATTGAAAAAATCACAAAAGACATGGCTCTTAGGTAACATACAACAACAGGCTGTCACTATAATATACTATTTCTATTTTATAGATATGTTAAAGATCCTAGAACCATCATCCTCTGCGTGGTTCCAGCTAACGCTGATATTTCAACTTCTGATGCTCTCCAGATTGCCCGTGACATTGACCCAAAAGGTCAAAGGACAATTGGTGTGATCACAAAAGTAATTTTATTGACTGAGGAACAGGAAGAAAAAAATAAAATAAAATTATGTGATCTTTAGATTGATATTATGGACAGGGGAACAAACGCAAAGAATATGCTTTTGGGAACTGACATTCCTTTGAAGCTTGGCTACGTCGGAGTTAGAGGAAGAAGCAATCAAGACATCAAAGACGGTATTACTGTTAAGAAGGGTCTCGAAGACGAGCGAAAGTTCTTTGCATCACATCCTGTCTATTCAACCATGCCTCCTGGCTACACCGGAACAGATTCTTTAACCCAAAAGCTTACCAAGGTGCTCTACAGTCACATTAGAACCTACCTTCCAGAGATCTACAAAGAAATTGTCGCTAAAATGCATGAGTGCGAGGATAGATTGAAAGATCTGGGAACTCCGCTGCCAAAGGACGGAGGCGAAAAGCTCCATTTCCTGTGGGAAATGACAACTTCCTTCTGCGAGAACTTCAAGAATCAGATCAGAGGCAAGTACGATATGAAACACTACCAGGTGAAGACTGAGCTTTCTGGAGCTGCGAAGATCAGAAGCATGTTTAATGAAGTGTATGAAGACTACACCCCTGGAAACAAATATAGAGCCACATCGGTTTACACTGATAGAGATATTCAGAAAGCGATTCTCCTGCATGAAGGAGATTCGATTCCCGGATTCCCTTCTATCGATGCATTCCTGGCTCTGCTCCAGCCTCAACTTGACAAGCTGAAAGAGCCTGCACTTGATCTTGTTAACAGTGTGTATGCGTACCTCGAAGAAGTCGCAGTTTCGTTGATTGGAAAACTATTTTACAGGTAGCAGTGGATTCGTCTGATGAGTAACTAATAGCTTTTGTAAACAGGTTCCCAATGCTCATTGATGAATTCCAAGATATGGTCTGCAAGTATATGCAAGTGGAAAGAGATAACGCTAGAACTATCGTTGAAAACATCATCGACGCGGAGCAAGGATATCTCTTCACAAATGATATGGACTATATTACAAATAGAACGAACGTCGTCCCAGTAATTAATGCACGCTTAAATTGAGCATAGTGCTGATACTGTTTTAAAACAAACAATAGAAAGAAAACCCACAAACCATGGACCCTGAGAAAATCTTGATTGCTGAACTGAGAAACCGTATTGACGCCTATTTCGCAATTACCCTCAGAAATGTCAGAGACTCTGTTCCTAAAGCTGTGGGACATTTCCTCGTTCGTGCGACTCAGGTAGCAATCTCTTTGTTGGTTGAAGTTTTACCTTCTTTCCAAATAGGATAATTTGCAGTTTTCATTATATAACCATATCAACAAGAGCAAGACCTTGATGAACTTGTTGAATGAGGTATTTTTTTTTCTCACGTGAATTCTGATAGTAATGGCTCCTTCGACAACAATAGCCGGCAAATGTTACTATGGAGAGAGAAACAATGCAAAAGACCTTAGAAGTTCTCACCAAGGCTGCACGTTTACTCAAAAAGGACCCTGAGTACTAACTCATTTATCAGCTTGAAATAAATTTCGTTTATAGTCTAGCATCAGCTTTCGCTACTAGAGCAGAGAAAGACGATGAGGAAGAACCTCAATCGGTATATAAACCCACTCTATAAGCTGCTAGATCTAAACTTGCTTGAAAAATAGAAACCTCAACCCAAACCTACCAACACCCAGCCTACCCAAAATATGAATAGTGCCGGAAACACCGCGAAAGTAACTGTAACCCAACCGACAAACACTGCCAAGAACGACTTCATGGACTTCTCGAACGTTCCACAACAAAAGCCTACCAATTTGACCGTTCAACCTACTTCAAGTGGAGGTGGCTTAAGTCCAAGCGGAGGAAGTCCAAACACTCAGCCGACAACCAAAACGACTACCGCATCTAATTCACTCTTTGGCAACCCTTCCAACTCGCTCTTTGGAGGTGCTGTACCTAGCAACCAAAACTTGGCGACACAGCCAAAGGACCCTAAAGCTGCTGTGCCAAGCAATAATCCATTCAAAAAATAATTGGAATAAGTTCCTTATTTCGAATTATACATTATTCTAATCTAAGGTCAGCATCGTCTTAGTGATTTTATTGCTCTATTGCTTGCGAAATTATATCTAACAGTAATAAGCCAGTCTAGAGAGTAGCTTACACAACCTTAATAAATGACAACATAAAATAACAATGAATTTCAAAAAAATTTACTTCTTTTTCTTAAGTAAAACAAAAACTTTCTGAAGGGAGATTTGTAAAACAAGAGGAAAATAGTTTGAAAAGTGAAGCTAACTTAGCTTCAAATTCTACCGAAAGGAGAAAACTCACGAATCTTTAAATAAAAGAAATAAAATCGAGAGACGCTGACAATCTCTCAAAAAAAAAAATTGCTCTTGAAAATACTGAAAATAAGCAAGCTTTATATGGTATGCTATTGATGATACCTTATCTGGAGTGAATGCATTGTTTAGAACAAGAAGCATCCAAAGAAATATGAAGAAATTAAAGCAGACATTGAAAACCTCGAAATTAACGAAGAGTATGATGAGATAATCCATGGCACAGCTCTTGATACTTGTTTTTCTTTTCGTATCCCTTATTTTAAGAAAAGGGTAAGGGTTTCTTACTGCGACAGCTTTAAAATTACAGCAGGTAAAATTGTTGGCTTTTACAATAAATAATAACAATCAACGTTTTCATTATCTAGGGATTGTTATCTTGGGAGCCAACATCTGGGTTATTTATGCAGCTCTCAGTGGTCTGTAACTCGATAAATGTAGCATCACTGTAGAATACAATCTTTCTGTAACATATAATCGATGGGAACGACATTGCTATTGAGTTTTTTTTGATTTCATGCATCATTTATCCGTACTACAACTTTTCCCCCCATGGGTTTATCTCTCATGAGAAGTTTTTTGTATTTTATTTACCCTCTCGAAAAGACTCGGCCCTAAGTAAAGCTAGACTGCATTGTAACAACGATTGCATTTATTGGGATTCTTCGAGACAGATATGGAATAATATTGACTGAACAAGACGAAAAAGTCAAATGCTTTCGTTATCATTATTTTACAGAATCAAACCATCAAATGCACGATTATTTCGTTTAGTAAAAAAAATGGCGTAAATTTTCTTATCTAATCAGCATTTAAGCGTTCTTCGAGGTCTGTATCGTCCCTGTCTGAGTTTTCTCTTGCTCTTCTTTCTGTCCCCCGGCATTTGCATTGCTCCCACTGAACATTGTCTTCAGTTTCTTCAGCTGCTCTTCACCGTAATGGGTAATCTCATTCAGATTCTTGTGAGGCTCGTAGTACTTTGACCCTTTTTTCTTGTATATCTTGAATCCGTAAATTCGAGGTATGTAGACCGTTGTTGGAGGGTTAGGGTTCAAGTCAGGATAAGTCTAATCATAAATTACAGAAGTTCAAATATCTCGCATTTACTTGAAGGAGAATATGAGGGAAAGAGCATCCGAAATAGGCGCCATCAACATCAGTGCATTTCTTCTTTGGGATGTATACATCTTCACAGCGCGGGCAGTATACCTATCAAAGAAAGGATAAACTTAATTGCTTTGAATGAATGGCTTCGATGATACCTTGACTCTCGATGTTCGGAGTTCTTCTGACATGCCAATCGGGAGAACAGCTTGTCGCTCACATAGCACTCGAGGGCAGACTCCAAATTTACCGAGTAGGAATTTTTCTCTCATAATCGCTAAGCCTGGAAACGTATAAATTAAATATTTTTATGAAAATGCTACCTTTTGGTGAGAGGATAAATCGCCCATGGATTAAGCCATACAGATCGGTTGCTTCTTGGTAGATTTCAAGGAATCTGGAAAGTAGTTTCGGGAGTAGATGAATATTTTTGAGGTAAGCTGAGTATTTTTACTTCTCGTCTTCGAGATCCTCATCATCAGGGCCTTCAGGAGATAAAATCATTTCAATAGCTTCACTAGAGGGAAGTAAGTTCAGTGGTAAGGGTACAAAGTACGGACTTGTAGTGATTGAATTTTTGCTTGAGTCCATAGAGGTTAAAATTGTCACGAATGTATTCCTCGTCGACCTCGCAGAAGAAGTTATGGTCTTCCAGCCCACAAAACCATTGAATCCAGCCTCCGTCAGAATATTGAGATTCCTCTTTTGAAAACGAATGAGCATTCAAAATGCGAGCTAATCGGCTTACCGGACATTTACAAGTTTTATCCTTCAAATTAAATATTTCAATTTTAAGAGAAGGCTAAATCTTATGAATACATACACACATAACATACCTGTTATTTGATTTCAAGAAATATATCACGCATAATTCTTCGGATCACACCTTCAGACTTTTATTAGGCAGCCCGAAGTCGCTGAGATAGACTCATAATAAAATTCCTCCTCACTATCGATGCTTATAGACCTTTGATTACGACTTAACAATATATTATTGATGGGCATGAGGTACTGTTGCGTGAGCTGGCAATGAAACGATGGATTACGGACTTTTTCCCTTTCCTATTCAAATTAGATGTTGTTATCGAACCTATATAGATCTCTGCTGCAGCGTTCAATGGAGAAGAGAAACTGGTAACAATTTTCATAAAAAGTCTTTGCTGAAAAAGGAAAGTAGCTGAATGATGCGGGAGCTCGATTTCTTCATTTAGGTAGAACTAAGGAGCAAGCTTAGTCAGCCACTAGCCACTGAATATTTAAATTTTAGCCAAAAAAAGAAGCACTTTTTAAAAATTTTTATTTCCAGATCACGTGAACAGCATTACACTTTTGCAAATCCATGAATTTGGTGAGGAAGACTATTTGCACAAAGCAACTTCTCAATAAAAATCAGTACTATTTTTCAAATTTTTGTCGGAACCTGATGGATCCCAACGTACTGCCTTTCCTGGAGCCAAAATGGGTGACATTATACTTTACAAAATGATTTTACCCTGCTAAAATCATTACTCTCAGATAAGCAGAGGCAATAAACTGATTAGTCCAATTCAGCTAGAGGCAAACTGTGATTATAAATCAGTCGGAGAACATATTGAGAAGATAAAGAATATTGCAGAGATGGAACGAGGATACACTAGAAAGGAGGTAATCACCTCAGCAAAATAATACATTATATTTACTTGAAATATATAATCGAGTTCTTGATTGTAGGTATGAGCATCATTTAGATTGAGGCATCTTTTACTGGAATAGGGAGATCGAATGTGGGAAAATCCAGTCTGATCAATGCAGTATTCGGTCAAGATGTTGCTGAAGTTTCAAAGACGCCGGTAAAATAATTACAACTGCTTTTCTCAATAATTTAGGGAAAAACTCGTCGAATGTACTTTTACCTCGTAGCGTCACGGGCTGATTTGGTTATGATTGACGCTCCTGGGTATGGTTATGCTAAAGGAGACCAAAAAGAGCTCGAAGCATGGGGCAAAATGATCAACGTGTACTTAAAGAAGAGTTCGTTTCTGCATCGAGTGCTTTGTTTGATTGATGCGGAACATGGAATTAAAGAAGTTGATCAGATGCTATTTGAACTACTTACCAAGAGAAAAGCGCCATTTGCAATTGCACTTACCAAGAAGGATAAAGTATCTGACAGTGAGGTCGATAAGCGGATTGAAGAGATTCGGGAAGAGTTAAAAAAACACCCGCTGACTTCCCCTATTATCAATATCACAAGCGCGCGGTAGTTTTCAAATTTCTGCCACCAAAAAATTCATCATAACCTTTATTTTTTCTTAGAACTTTTGATGGGATAAAGGAAATGAGAGCAAATATTGCTTACATGCTGGATTTGTAGATGATTATTTTTATTGCGACCTTCCTCACACTTAAATCTCAAGCCTAAGCTTTTGGCACTATCAATATGTACAGCATCAAACTCTTGTAATTGAATGTGATTTCATACTGATTGACAATAAGAAATGAGTGAAATATCCTTGATATATAATTGCTTTAAAGAAATTGATATTGAGGACGGAGAGTTTACTCTTTCAAAACAAAAATTCGATTATAAAATATAATGCTCTTAAATGGGAGTGACTTGGTTCATGCGTGGTGGTATTTG
>ENA-UOTX01001792-UOTX01001792.1-compost-metagenome-genome-assembly--contig:-NODE-1792-length-13408-cov-20.249719_pt1 | contig 13408 bp, 13 predicted proteins | sample MGYA00238143_ERZ746982 | MGnify/ENA primary metagenome ERZ746982 (study PRJEB28758, sample SAMN06268862) | compost metagenome | isolation source: single cell | place: USA: California, Emeryville, Joint... | reverse complement strand
TGATTTAGAACCTAAGAATCGTAATTTGTAGTCCTTGAACAATATTCAGCAACATCTAATAGCATATATTTCATTTCTACTTTAATGTTGCTATATTAACACACATAATTTTCACCACAATGCTTACACCTTGTTCCTATTCTCCTTTGATATTGAATCTAATCTCAGTATTGTCTCTAACTTCTTCTGTTTCTGACCGATGACATCTCAGCTTTAATGGATTAATTTGAAAAGTTTCATCGAACCATCCTGCAGCCCAGTGATCAGAAGTGTCCCATCATTATTTAACGCCAGGGAGCAAACACGATCTAATTTCAATTTAAATCACTGTGTCCTAATACTTCTATTACCTTGCTCTGAGCCTTCAAACAAATGCAGAAGGACGTTTTTATTATAATCATACACTTTAATCGAAGGATCAACCGACAACGCCGCGATAATCGGAGAGTTATTCGCAACGCTTACGCCGTAAATCACGTCTACCTGGTTTTCGCGAGTCGATATTTCTTGTACGAAATTTCGTGTCTGAATATCGAAAACTTTTATTGTGCCTCCTTCAGACCCGCTCACGATGTATTTATCATTATTGGACCAAGCAACCATCGACAGCCAGTCTGCATGAAAAATTATTAAATTGAGTCATAAGCTCACAATGCTAAATGGAATTTTTGAATTACATATATCAGAAAACAGCACTTCGCCAGTTTTTGTCTGTGTATCAAGCAACACAACAGACCAATCGTTCGCGCAAGTAACGATTTTCCTGCCATCTGCTGACCAGCTTAAGCTTCTCACAGGACCTAGAATCAATGAAATACAAGTGGGAGAAGTCGCTAGCTTACCTGCGTGGATATCATCGAAATGAAAAACGATCTGCTTATTAGCAACATCAAGAATTTTTATTGTGCAATCATTTGAGGCTGTGGCTAAAAGCTTTGAGTTTGGCGACCAACCCACAAAATTGACGTCGGCTGAGATAATAATAATTAACTCAACAGCAGAGAAACTACTATTACCTTGATGTAACTCTTCGACATGCCAAAAAGTGCTCGTTTTTTTAATATCTACTATTCTAACGGATCGGTCTTCAGAACTGGTCGCCAGGAAAACGTGATTATTTGACCAGGCACAGCATTTGATAGCGCCTTATTGAGATAACAGTAAGATTATTTTCATCCAAGTTGCAAGGATTACCATTATGAGCATTTGTTATGACGAATTCGAGAGCTTTAGTAGCGTATTTATAGACTTTGAGAACTCCTGCGCTGCTGCCTGTTGCAACCAACGTTCCATCATGAGACCAAGAAAGAGCGGTGACAGCCTCTGTTTATTAAATTCAGCATTTGTTAATTCGATTGAGCAATCCTGGTTTTACTTTCATGGCCTCCATATATCGTGGTGACTAGTGCTTTCTGTTTAACATCATATATATTCATATTGCAATCTTTTGAGCCTGTAACGAGAGTACTGCTATCTGGAGACCAACTCAGCGACAAAATATGATCTAAAGGGTGCCAGATGAGAACCACAATGACTTGTCTAAATTACCTTTATGGAAATCCAGGAGGGCGAAGAGGGTTTTTTTTGTGTAATCATAGATTCGAACTGAACAGTCTTCAGAACCTGAAGCGAGATATTTTCCATCATTTGACCAGGCAAGGCTGGTCACCGGTCCTAGGGCATAATCTAACTAAGTTAATATTCTGGTATTCGTACTTCGTCGAAACTGTATATGAGCTCTTTTTTCACAACGTCGACCACCTTTACTGACTGATCAGACGAGCCTGTTGCTAACGCCGTACCACCTCTAGACCAAGCCAAAGCGTTCACAGAGCCTTGAATAAACATAAAAAATGGGTATTTTTTGGGAGGAAATATAATCACCTTCATGTATTTCGAAGGTATGATGAACTTCCTTTGTGTCTGTATTGATGATCTTGACAGTGCGATCAGCCGAAGCCGATGCCAGGAATTTGCCCATTTTCGACCAAGATATGCAGGTTATGTCATCTTTTTAAAAGCCATGAGTTTGAAAATGAAACTTGACTTGAACCTTTATGGATTTTTGTGAATGTATGCACCAGTTTTTTTGCAAAGAAATCAACAATTTTAATCGTTGTCAACGACGATGAAGCCATCATCTGGCCATCTGGTCCCCAGCTTACGGAGTTCACAGATCCTATTCAAAAATTAGCGCCATTGGAAAACGAATTGTTAGTCTTACCAACATACAGCTCGTCAAACGAGTGACTCACGTTGTTCATTTGGAAATTAAAGACTTTAAGCGAGCCGTCTTCTGACCCTGATGCAATGTAATTTCCTTCTGGGGACCACGACACACAAAGAATAGGGTCTATAACAATTTGTATAAATACCAACTAACAACAATTCAAAAGTATTTTACCTCTATGGATGTAACCGAGATCTGCAATGCATTCGTTCGTTGTAGCATCGAAAATCCTAACAGAATGATCCGAAGAACCTGTAACCAAATGTTTTCCAGAAGGAGACCAGGAGGTTGAGACGATTGGACCGCTAAATATATGAACTCTTTCAGTAGATCTATTTTCGGGCTAGTATGATGTTAATTAAATATTTCATAGCGAGTTAATACCTTAATCGTAGCCTGCTTGACAATCGTTTTTTGCTGTTTAAAACTATGACTTTTGTGTCTTGGAACAAGAGATTCTTTTATTTCCCTCGACGCTCCTATCCCAGTCTCAGTGGCTTCGTCTGGTGTCAAATCCGCTTCTAAATTTCAATGTATTATTCTATTTTGGATTTTTAAGTTCCTACCGTCATCGCTTTCTTCGTGGACAGGCTGAGTCACCAGGTGCTGCTGAGGTTTCGAATTTTTCGGTGTACCAAGGCAGATCTGATCAAGCAACTTAATGTCGTTGTCTATGGACAAAAGATCAGAATTCGAGATAAGAGAAGTTAAATTACATGGAATCGTTAATAATTGGTCAATATTGGGTTGCTCGTATTCAAAAATACTTTTTCTGACCTTAGAGTCCCTTGCTCGAGCTAAATGGCGTGGGCTCATCAAAACAGGTTTGCTATAGGAGGAATTCATATTCGACAGCTTATCCGTTCGAACGAAAAAATCTTCCTCCTCCTTTCGAGCGCTCTTAGGGGTAAAAATACTAAATTTCGTTTTCTTTGAATCCTCAGGTTTAAGCGTTTCAATTTTCGAAGGGCGCTTATCTGCAGACAAATTTATCTTCAAGGGTTCCGAATGATGCTTTTGATAGTTTGGAGAGTGCTTCACCGGACTGTGAAATATCCTTTCAGATCCCCTTTGCTGCGTAGTATTTCTAACTCCTGCAAACTGAAATACCTCTTCATCTTGATCTTGACCTTTCTGCTCCTCCTCTTCACCAACACTTGGAGTGTCTGATTGCCTGAATATTGAGGGCTTCAGGGTCGCTGAATCGGGGTAACTCTGCGTTTTATCGAAGGTCGGACTGGGCAAAGTATCAGAATGCTGACTCATACTGCCTGTAGTCCTCGCCCTGTCAAAATCGTCCCTTGGGTCTCTCATTTTCTCTGTACTAATGTTCAATCTACTGTTATTTCTACTGGTGTTTGAGTCTTCCTCTGTATTAACTCTATCTGACAGGGTATCATCGGTGAACATGTCTATTTTAAGGACGATCTCAGAAGAGGAAGGTCTATTGTAAGACCAACGAGACAGCATCGCATGAACGATCTCTGCGAACCTTGGGCTTCCAATAATCAGACTAAGGCTATCCCTCAATTCCGCTTGCACTCGGTTATATTCCGACTCCTTAAACTGAGCATTGAGCTGCTGAAGCTTCTCTCTTTCGATTCCTGCGTATTCAAGTACAACGATTCCCAGAGAATAAATATCCGCCTTGTAATAACTAATCTTATCTTTGGACAACGCCTCCAATGACATCATCGCTTCAGGTGCCTCATATAAACTGACTGGTACAGCGCTAGTTTTTACCAGCGAATTGCTGCGAGAAAAACTCTTATCGCCGCCGCCTCTAGATGACTTTTTGTTCTTACGAGGGGCGATATGTCCGCTCCAATCGGCTAACACCCAACGGTTCGTTTGTTCAGAGTAGAAAATATTCTCAGGCTTTATCCTGTTATGAGATACCGCTTGCTTTCTCTTCGCGAAATCCAAAGCGTAAGCGATATCGCTCGTAAATTGCATGATTTCTTTGAGAGTCGGCGTGCGATTTTTCGTTTTCATTTGCACTCTAAGAGAAGGAAGAAATGGCATCGTATAGTATGCCTCGAGTTTTTCCTGGTCAAACTCGCTGGACTCGATCGGCATGATTGTAGCGTGAGTCAGCTGTGTTTGCAATGAAATTTCGTGCGTAAAGATCCCGTAATCTTCAGAAGTTTCAGCTTTAAAATATTTAATCGCAAGAAATTTTGTAGAATTTTCCCTCCTGGCTTTATGGACGATCCCGAGAGACCCTTCTCCAATGTATTCTATGTTTGAGAATTTTGCTTTTAATCGTTCTTGCATGTTGAAACTCTCCGAAATGATAAACTTTATCCCTATATGATGCAATTAAAAAATAAATTCAATAAATTACCTCTCAGCCGCCATAATAGATATCTGAGGTATATAATACAATGAAAGAATCCAATATTCATTCGATAACGCATTATTTGGCACTTGTGCCTAATTGCTTTGAGAAATTGGGATATAATGGTGTGTTTTATCATTTTTCTGAGCTTGTGTAATGGTGAAATCGGCATAAAAAGCCTTTTTGAATACATTCACATCAGACAGGCATGAAGATATATATATTCCCAATTCGAAAGGTTATATATCAATTTAATCAGATTTAAGCAGTGATTATCACGGCGGAAACCTTCACAGATTTTACACTAAACAAAAGCACTTAATTTCTTTTTATCCTCTGCGCAAACAAAGAAATAGAAACCTTATTAGGCGAGCCTTTCTTCAAATCTGCACCATGATTATATAACTTATTCAATGAGCTAACGTTATTCGATGGCGCAGACGTACTGGGTTTTTTCTGCATGCTCTGAGGGAGCACATTGTTGAAACGATTCACTTGATTATTCGAGGTAGCTAAACCCAATAATGAGTTCTTCACTCCATATTCATTCAAGACGTCTTTATTCACGTTATTATTGAAGATATTGAAGTTATTATTTCCTTCTTTCACCTGCAAGACCGAATTTTGTCTCACGAACGGCTTGGCTTTGTTTTGAGTTGTAGGTCCAGCGGATTTATTCATGCTGAAGTTCGTAGTATTCATAGGACTTTCATCTAGTCCTTTGGGTTTGCTGCCATTGGTCAAACTGGCTTTAGATTTAGAGTTTAGCTGTGAATTTGCGTTGGTTCCGACCGGCGTGTTCTTTTCAAAGCTGTTTTGCTTTTGGATTCTGCTCTTGATGCCCTCTCCAAAGAAGATTCTCTCATCTTGCTTAATTGTTGCCGGTGCTTGTCGATCAAGGACTTTTTTGAATTGACTGTTAATCTTGAGGAGGATTGAATGCTTTCCTGCTAATTCCTCATTGTCCAGCCAGTCGTCGTCATTGTTTTTATTTATCTTTGGATCGTAGTTATCATTGTATATGTTGTCTCGTTCCTCCAACGCTTTCATGACTTCCTCCATTCTTTTCAGCTATAAGAAAAAGCTTAGACAAAAATCTCATTGATTATGTGGAACCTTCTTTTTCATTCGTTCATCCTCAAAGACATCGATTTCGAATTGGCCTCTCTTTCGCTTTTTATTAACAAACGCTCTTTCAATAACAGCTCGCATTTGCTAGAGGAAACGGTATTATGCTCTGGAAAGGAAGAAGAATAGAAAGTACCTCTTTGTCTTGGACCCACAAGTCTTTAAGGAATTTTTCAAACACTTCGCCTTCACTATAAAGATATTGAGAAATGGTTTTACAATTTGGATCATTACTCTTCATTTTCTTCGAAGTTATGGTCGATAAGCTCTTCCAAATCCTGGTCAAGACCATCTTCGTTTTCTTCTGCATCGTTTCTCTAATTCCAACAGAAGCAAATTGTGAGAAAAGCAAGTGAAAAAGCTGTTTACATCTATTTCCTTAACAATGTCATCATTTTCTTCTCGGTCACTTCCAACTTCTGCTTCAATATCCAGAAATTTGGGCTTTATTCAAAAAAGGATTAATCATTCGGAGACAGCCACGCAAGTAGATTACATTTATTTTCTTTTTAGGCTTTTGCTCAACTTGTTCCTTCAGCTTTTTGGGCATGGTAAGTTTCTCCATGATTCTATCAGCAATTTTCTTCAATTTCGTAAGCTTTTTCTCTAATCACATCAAAAACTAATTAATATGTGTTTTCTAATTGATGGTTCTACCATTCTGCATGGGCATATCCGAATTCGATTCATTTCTTTCCGCATGCTGCTGGAAATCGTCGAAAATGGGGAGGCTGTCCTCTTGTAAATATTTCTGAGCTGTGTCTTGATCTTCACGGCGCTTCTGTCTCTTCACATTGCTATTGGAACTCTCATCAATCATGTCGGACTCGCTTCGCTCGTCCTTCGATTCACCTTCGTCGTTTTTCTCTCCGTCCTCATCTTCTTCATCGTCATTGGCTTCTTCCTCTTCCTCATCGTAATTAGATTCTTCCTCAGCTTCTTCTCCCTCTTCAAGCTCTTTTATCCTCGCAACATCAATTACAGGTTTTTTATTTGATTCCTCTTCATTTTCTTTATTTTCATCCTCAGGATTATACTCAGAGTCCTTCTCCTCTTCATTATCAGCCTGGCTCTCTTGGTTCTCAGCCTGCTGTTTGGCAGCTTGCTCCTTCTTCTTGTCGATAAAGACGAGCTCTCTCTTCTGGAACCGAGAATTAAGCACTTCGATGCTCAGGTTCTTCGATCGTTTCCTTTGGATGTCCTTTGATATTTCCTTACAGAGATCTATTGAGGTTTTTTTCTTTTTGTTCACTTCTAGACAAGCAGGCATTCCTCTTAGCTGCAAATTGCTTTTGTTAACAATCGTCGAACTGCTCCTCGATAAAGCAGTGATAAACATGGTGCTGTCAGCTATGCTTAAGCTTGGATTACGAGCAAAGTTTTTAGGGAGCGTCACTTCGATTTCAGGTAAGTAGTCCTTTTCGATTTTATTGAGTTTTTCATTTTGTTGAAGGATTTGGCTGATCTCAGAATTCTGAGTTGGGTTCGGCTGGCTGCGCGACGTGCTCTGTGTCTTATCGCATTTCGATAGATTGAGCTCAGGGAACTCTGTTGAGCCCATGTTCTGGATGGAAGGTACGTTTTGTATCGAAGACACGTTCTGCATCGAAGGCCAATTATTCTCCATGTTAGGCACAGAATCGAGTCTGTTAAGACCGGTTTGGTCATTTTCTATTGTCATTTGAGTTTCTGGAAGGGGTTTCGAGTTGTTGTCCTGAGTAGCATTTTGATCAGCGCTCAGTGATTGAATCGTTGAGGGCATGGTATTTGGGTTTTTAAAGATTTTGATTTCTTTGTGGATATCGATTTCATCGCCAATAGCTTTTTCTCTTCTATACTGATCCACTTTCTCCAATAGAGTCGTGATCTCTTTTTTTTTGCTACGATTCAAAGTCAGACGGAGTTATTCAAAGCAATGCCTTACTTTGCTTTCTCGATCTTGAGTTCCTCTGCTGGTAGGAATTCCGGCTCTTCGTATAGTCTCTCATCATCATACCCATCTGCCATTTCGATGAGATTAAAATCTCCGAATAGTTTATTCTTTGTTTTGACAGTATTAGTAGATGTGGTGCCTTTGCTTGTGCCAGTGGATCGTCCTTTCCCGCCTTTTTTGTTGATTTTTTCAAGTTCAGCAAGGTTTCTTTCACGGTCTAAACCAAATCAATGTCTCTGTGTAAGCGAGATTTAATTCTTGTGGTGATATTACCGAGATTGGCTTTCTCCTCATCATAGTCGCTTTCTTCAGCCACCAAGCCATCCGCTTGTGCCGCGAACATGGCAAGCATCTCAGCGTTGGATTTCTTTTCAGGTTTTTTCCTTCGGCCGGCGAGCTCATCGAGTGCTCTGCTATTTTTCGCCTTTTTCTTCGTTTTTTCGTCACCATCATCATCGTCGTCGACAATGAAATCTTCATCAGACTCCGGCTTCATCTCCTTTTCGCCCTCTGATTCCTTTAACTCTGGGTTTTCTTCGTCAATGGCCTCTAAATTCTCATCAGTGTCTTTACAATCAATGATTTAGAACTAACTAGCACGCATAGAAATTGGTACCTTTCTGCTTCTTTGACCTCCTGGTTTTCCTTGAAGGACGACGTTCTCTTTTTTTCCTGGATTCAGGCTCCTCCTCTTCCTCCTGATCGCTTTGCTGGCGCTCTTCAATGTACTCTAATGTGGAACATCAAGGCATTAGATCAGAAATAATGCTTTCTGTTACGCTTGAGTCGCAGTCTTCTCCTCTTCCCCGATTCCATTTGTCTCTCATCATCTGTAGCTTTATTCGGAGTGTTGTCTTCAATACCAGTTGACACCAAGTGGCTATCATCTTCGTCGACAGCATGAGAAGTCTTTGATAACCGCTTCAATCTGCGTGTGGTTTGCTCAGGGACTTCTTGCAAATCACCAGTGACCAAAGATTCTGGTTCACTTGTACCTTGCGGTTCTGGCGATGGCTCTTGATATTCAGGTTCTACGTAGTTGTCTGCTGCTACCTCCATGGTTTATTGTATATAAAACACTTATTTTTTAAGAATTTTTTCCGCTTGTTATTTCGAATCTCTTATACTCAACGCTCTTTTTTTAAATTTGGCGCTTTATCGGTAATGTATAAATACACATTGAATAATTAACAAGGCGCGCTCGAAAGGCCTTTTTATTTTGGTTCCCACTATCTTTAAGTAAGACCTCATCAATTTGAGAAAAATCAGGGTTTGGCCTCGCCCTAAACACACAACAGCTAGTCTCAAACAGTGCTTTTGAGCCTAAACTCATGTCTTTTTGAATAAAATATATCTTAGAATACAAAGTAGTATTTTTAACTCTGAAAAATTTAAATGGTCACGCCTTCAAATAAGACCATTCTCGGTCCTGAAAAGGAATTTCTGAATTTGCGTGAAAACCAGCTGCTGGATGCGATTGAAAAGGACCTCATCGAGTTTGAAGCGAAGCTGTCGAAGCTGACGAACATAGGTAAAATTTATTCATTGCCTGAATTTAAAAATCAGAGTGTCAGCCATCAACCACCACTCAAGATCAACCTCAGAAAAAGCCTCAGATTTTGGTCAACCCTCCAAGCAGTGTCCTCGAACTTGAAGAGTTCAGAAATGAAAAAGCTGCTTTCTTGGCGCAATTCAGCAAAGTCTTCACAAATAACAAATTTGTTAAGGAGCTCATTGCTGAAAGAGGGAGACTTTTTAGTGAGAATTTGCGGCTGTCGAATGTAAGAACGAAATTTTGTGATTTGCGCGCTAAATCTACGTCGGTTTCATAGGAAAATTTCTCTTTGAAGCGTGAGGTTGCTAAGCTGAGAGAGGATTATAACAGCTTAAAGGCCGTGGTTCAGCCCGAAAATGGAAAATCCGAGAAAATGACGAATTTAGAGGCGATGATGTTGCAATTTGCGAACCAATCGTTCACGAACCAACAGAAAGATCGTCTGGTAGACTTGGAAGTTAAGCTTGCAGCAAAGGAAGAGGAGTTGGAGAAAGAGAGACAGGCCCATAAGTTCGAAAAACAGGAATTGCAAAGACAAATAGAGGAGATTAAGAAGCATATTACAACTCTCATAGAAGAAAAGAACCCTTCAAAGAGAGTTATTAAGAAAATCAATTTGGAATTGATGAAGATGCTGAGTGAGAGAAGCAATGAGCAGAGTCCGGTTCAAACTGAATCGAAAACGAGACGAAGCACTCGGGCGAAACCAATGAAGCGGTCAGCTCCTGATTATGAGTTTATAGACACTGAAGATGAAGGCGAGGCTAACGGGAAACAGGAGGAGGAAGAGTATGAAGAAGGAGAAGAAGAAGAGAATTTTGACCCTGATGAGCTTGAAGAAGAGCCGATCATAAGAAGAAGCTCGAAAAAATCGAACGTGAGTCACAAATCTGAGAAGTCAACTGGGAAGAAAAAGAGCAAAACTGCGAGCAAGAAATTGACTCAAGCAAGCAATGCCTCTCTAAATTATTTCTTAAGCTAAACCAGAAACGATTCGGATCAGCGCTCAGAGAATAAATATCAAATATAAGCAAAATCGTCCAATGATGTTGTGTTTTTTTCTTTTCTTGTTGGTATTAGAATTTGGAGTAACATCTATCTACGTTTACCTATAGATGTAGCCAGTGTTAAAATTCTTGCGAGCACATACACAGATGAAGGAAATTAAGTTATGAGCCAATGCTGGTTTTCTCAATAATTAATAATCCCAGTGGAACTAATTTCTCTGAGAACTTGAATTCAACAAGGTCAACTATGTTTGGCTTGAGAAAAATTAAAAATCAGAAAAGATGAAATTTGTCATATTCTTAAAACTCTTCACAATGGATTTATCCATCTTCTCTTGCATTTTGAGTCAGATCTCCTTTTTGTTTGAACAAAGAGCTGTAGTCTGCATCATAAGGAAACTATACAAGTACTGATAGTCAAAAAACAATATATATATTCCTCGTTTATCCCTCTATAAAATCCAAGTTCATATCCTCAGGCTCGATCATAGGAGATTCTTTTTGCACGATCATCAAGTTTCTTTGAAATAAAAAGATAGGCTACGATTCCCAGTAGCGTCACTCCTCCAAGGGTTACTCCAAAGATTAACGCCTGAATGTCTGGACTCATACCTTTTGAGCAGCCCATAACTCCTCCACCATTATCATTGACAGAATAATACCCATCTAGCACGCACTGTGTGCAATTGAAAGTCGCACTTCCATTCAAACCAACGCAATGTCTGCAATTACTAGGACAAGCCATGCACACTTGGCCAGCAAGACCGTACCCTTGAATACAATCAGTGCATATCGTGCCAGAGCATTGTGAGCAGTATTGAGGACAAGAGATTGTGTTATTAACTGGATCGCAGATGGAACTTGACGGATTCAACTCATAGCCACTCAAGCATGTGTCGCATTTGCCAGCACCGCTTGTTACGCACGTGGCACAGTTTATTGCACAAATAAAATCGCAGAGCATTGTTGTAGTGTTGTATTCGTAGTTGGTATTACAGCCAGTTGGATCGCAGTAATCTGCTCCGTTTGTTGTGCAAGTTGCGCAGTTGGCTGAACAGCAAAAACCGAAACTCGGCAAGAGTGAGAGGAAAACTAAAACAATGAGTTTTTGCATGTATTGTTGGTCAAATTATTTCTGCAATGAAACCTTTGAGGCTTTTTGTTGGTTTTATTAATCGGTCGTTTCCAAATAAATTACCGTACTAAAATAAATTTGTTTTGAATTTGCCCAGTTTCTAAACTACGAAGTGAAACACTGATTGTGAATTAATGTCGTCTATTTCAATCGAGCCTTATTGAAAGTCTAACATGTTTTTGTTTCATTTGACTCTTAGATATGAAACGTTCGTGAACTCACACATGAATAGGTATAATAAATATAATCATATATAACTCATCTGAATGGAGATTGTATCAACAATAATAGATTGCAAGCTTTCTTTAATCAACAACGTGAATTAATTTCTGAATTAAGTGCTAATTCATATTTTTCCTCAAGAGAACTTGGGTATGGGAACAGTTCCAGTAGAAAGCTGCAAAAATTTTATAATTAGTTATTTTAGTCGTAGTTGTTAGCTTTTTTCATTTTTTGCTTTTTGTCTGCGTGGATTATTGGTGCTTGCCCTTAGTGATAGTAGCTATGTCACGGCTGAGCCTTTGCAGGTTTTACCATCAAAAGCTTCGAGTGAATCGAATGAGGTTTATTTTGCTCAGCTTCCTGCTCGGATAAAATCCTCTTCCTTCCTGGCGAAGAGCATTTCAGTTCATTCTTTTGGCTCGAGCAGATCACAAATTGAAAATCTTTTTCGTTATTCTTTGAAATTACATCAGAAGATGTCAGTGGATCGAAAACATGCCCCGAAGACTTACTGCTCTTGCTGATTTCATTCTTCCTAGAAAGCATGTTTCCATCGCCTTTACCAAAGACATGTGGGGTCTCGCGACATTGGCCATGAGTTTTCATTTCGTTGACTTTTGTTGCTCGCTTTCTATGCTCATTGGCTTCATGCGCTCTCATTTCTTCCCGTGGGAGCCTCACACTGCAGGTCATAAACGAACAAAAAATCAATTCTTTCGGGCATTCGTCCTGGACATGTTGAATCATACTCTTTTTAAGCACTTTACGCCCACAGTTGTTTGGACAATTAACGCTCTCGTATTGACATTTATTCTCATGGAGGATCAGTTCTTCTAAAGGAAGAATAACCGGGCAGCCATTTAGAGCTGAATGACAATGCATTTTCAAATTTGAAGCAATACGCTTGAGATTTCTATTTATCTTGCGGACTTGCAGAAATTCTCGGCAGTTTGGGCATTTGGAATCAGATTTCACGATCATCGCAACACACCTCGCACAGAGCACCTGCGAGCAGTTTTTGCATTCTGCCGGAGAATCTTTACAGTAGATGTTTGGAATATTCAGACAGATAGGGTCTCTCAAGCAAGCGATAACTGCCTCTGAAAGTCTGTTATCAACTGCGTATTTTTCCTCTGGTAGAGAAGCCTGAGATCGATAATATTCCGAGAGCATGTGCTTTCGAGAACAAAGAGCTTGGTGACAGAATTTACTTCAGGTTGGTTTTCTCAATTAATTTGAAACTCGTTAGATATCGCCCAGGTTCGTTTAGAAGGAATTAATATCTTTTATTTGGCCTTTAACAATTAATTAATAAATAAGACATCATCTTAGAAGCATCACACCTCCGAGACGAAGTTGTCGAAAAACATCATGAGTAATTGAGGGAAATGCGTTTGGTTGTCTGGATTGTAAGGTTTTCAGTTGAAGCAATTAAATTATCAACACTATCATTGAATTGTTGAAAATGATGATGAAACAAAATATACAGATATGTTCTACAAATAATCACTTCGAGTGCACTAATCTATCAGCTTTTAATTGAGATTGATGCTATCTGTTGAAGAAGAGCGATTGATGTCTTCTGTAAGTCTGCTTGAATAAAGTAAAAAACTGAGATAGCCTATTGTTAAAGGAGTTAGCAAAGACTTGAAAATTCAAGTATTACCAAATCCGGCTGTAAATGGCTCATAGGAAACGTCATAAAAATAAAGAAGTGAGGCTTTGATAGGAAGGTTGTACTTTCGGTAATGCTTGAAAAACACCAATTTGAGGAAAAAGAGACTATAACCAACGAAAAAGAAGCTTTGAGAGGCATCTAAAAAGAATTTCGTTTTGCGGAGAAGCACTGGGTCAGAG